>ULWC01049434.1_pt1 | contig 11481 bp, 10 predicted proteins | sample 1959931 | NCBI WGS metagenome assembly ULWC01 (sample SAMEA4835801, study PRJEB28245) | human gut metagenome | biome: gut microbiome; material: fecal sample | place: Denmark | collected 2008
TGACAAAAAACTCAAAGGAGTGTTATTGCTGAATAGTTACATCGTAGTCTTATCTTTGTTAAATAAAACATTGTGTTCATATATGAACGCTTTTGACTCGTTCTTCAAATCAGCATGGCATCCACAAAAAGGATTAATACCAATAGCAATTACACTGCTTGGAATTGTAATGCTTATAAGAGAATTACAATAGAAGAAAGCGCTATCCCCAATCCATGTTACACCATTTGGAATGTTGATGTTTTTAAGAGAATTACATTCAGAAAAAGCGTAGTCCTCAATACTTGTTACAGTATCAGGGATGTTGATGTTTCTGAAAGAATGACAGCCTAAAAATGTTCCATCCTCAATAGTTGTCACACTTGGTGGAATATTAATACTCGTGAGGGAATCACAGTCCTCAAAAGCGCTACGCCCAATCCTTGTTACAGTATCAGGGATGTTGATGTTTCTGAGAGAATGACAGCCTAAAAATGTTCCATCCTCAATAGTTGTCACACTTGGTGGAATACTAATACTCGTGAGGCCCCCACAGCTCTTAAAAGCGCTATATCCAATACGTGTCACACTGTCTGGAATGTTGATGCTTTTAAGAGAATGACACTCAGAAAAAGCACCATCCCCAATACTTGTCACACTGTCTGGAATGATGATGCTTTTAAGGGAGTAAAAACACCAAGAAAAAGCGTGATTTGCAATAATCTTCACTCCTTTTTTGATAGAATACACACCATCTAAATCTGTGGGCGCTTTAAGTAATCTTTTCCAATCCTTGCTGTATTTTACGCCATACTCATCCTCTACAGCATTTTTAAGGTCCTCATCAGTAACCTCTGTACTCCACACTTCCTTTTCCTTCGGTTTCTGCAACCCAAACAATCGAAAGGAGCACATAGACAAGTCTTTTTGGGCACTGGCTAATAGGAACATCGACAGAAGGGTTCTTGTCTCCACGTCTGCCAATAAACTTTGCAGGGCAGCGAAGATCTTACTCTTACTCAAATCGAGATAATCGGTGGCAGAGAAAAGAAGACGGTCGGATGCTCCGTAGCTTTGAAGCAGGGACGAATCAAGAGAGATAGCTTTGAGCGAGAGGGCAATAGAGACCAAGGAAAAATCGTCGATGGTTTCGTCGAAGTCGTCAATGGTGCGAAGAGGATGCGAGAAGTCCTTGGTGCCGATAGTCGGCGACTTCTGACCTTTCATCGCTGGCACAAACATGCCGTCGAAGTCAACGAGGGTGAGCGTTCCATCCGGACGCACAATGATATTGTCGGGCTTGATGTCGCCATGCGCAAAAGACTGCGAGCGAAGCCAAGCCGCCATCTTGCAGAAACGGTAGCAGAGCATCGACATTTCATAGCTGTCGGTATAGTTTTCGGCAATGTACGTCTCCATCGTTTCGCCCTCAATCCAGTCCATCAGCAGCACGGAGAACTCGTCGTCTTCACAATTGCTGTCAACAAACAGTTCCTTCTCCAGGTATTTCACGGAAGTAATATAAGGCGAATCGACAAATTCCAATTCCTCTGCTATCTGGCGGTATGCCTCCGCGCGTCCTTCTTGATCCTCGGTGAAACATTTCAGGGCGTAGCACTTCCCAGTCTGCTCGTCCTTCATCTTGAACACGACGGCAAACGCACCGCTGCTACGATACGGCTCGCCATGTTTGTCCAGCACGGGCACTAAATGGTTCAGCTTATCAAGATTGTCGTGAGCATCTTGAATGGCAGCGAGATATTCTGATATGAGTGGGTATTGCATAGGCTAATAGTATTCCTCGTTTCTGCAACACTATATGTTTGTTGTTTATGAGCGCCTAAGCAATTGTTTGTTGCTCGGGTCCTTTTGCCATGTCAGACTTTTCACTAACCTTCGTGTCGCGACAACAGGCATAGCAGAACTCTGAACGGCATGGCAAAAATACAAATAAAAATCGTGAAACACACGCATTTAGAGGATTTTTCTGATAATCCTGCTGAAAACGTAGCAAAAAGTCTGTTCATCTTATCAAGCATATCGTTATTTGGAGATATGATGTCAAGAATGTACTTGATGATGCACATATCAAAGTACACTTTCAATGGATCTGTCGGCAAGGTAATCCAAGAACGTGACATTCTAATTGGCATGGTAGCACGAATAGAGAATACCCTATTCCATACACGTGCATGATGACAACATGAGTTTCTTGTTACAGTGATAATGGTAAGCCAAGATTCAAAAGGTGCAACTTGCAAGCCAAATGACTGTGCAATACGCTTCTTTATCTTCTTATTCTTGATGTTAGAATAAACATTGGTGATTACCCCAAATGGCAATATCTCGGTCAGCATCCATGAAGGTGGGTACTGATTGGTATATGTCTCTTTGAAATGGTTGATGAAATCCTCTTTTGTATGGTTCAGTTCATCTTCTATAAGACGTATGGAGCGATTGAACTTGGACGGATTTGAGAAATTGTTGGCATCAGTCATCCAAAAAGAGTTACCTGTCATTTCAGTTCCAAAGTTGACGATAGCGCAACGCAGAGCGATCTCTATCTTTTCAATTTCATTGAATAATAGTAGGCGTAGCTTCTTGTCAAATCCAGTCAACCCCGAGATATTGTATATTAACTTTGCAAAGTTAGTACAAATGACTGAAACCACAAAATAAAATGGCAGGATTTTGCATGTGGACAGTCTCTGTTTGACCTTATATTGTTTCTGAATAACATGTTATTTTGAAAATAGTTTCTGTAGTATCGGTAGTTGTTTCTCTGAACTTACTGAACTTGTTCACGAACTATCTGAATCCGTCTATAGTCTCATGTCTCATTTTTGTATCAGATCTATCTCTTGGCAAAGTTGGGGCTGTCGAGCTTTACGTCCATTATTGCCTCGTAGAGCAGTTGCTGTTCTTCCTTTGTGAATTTCTCGGGCAGCAGTTGGCTGATGGGTCGGAAATGAAGTCTCTCGCGCAGCACCGAAAGAGCAAGATGCAGCATGCAGTCGTGGTCGAACGCCAGCTGCGGTATCTCGTCGATGCTGAACCACTGAGCCTTTGCAGCATCATCGCCACCCTTTACTTCCTGAATATTGCACAGGGCGTAGTAGGCTATTGTGATTACTCGTTCGCGAGGATCGCGGTCAGGATCAGTGAAGGCATGAAACTGCTCCATGTATCCAGCCACCATTCCCGTTTCTTCCATCAGTTCACGCCTTGCACCTTGCTCGGCGCTTTCGTCCATATTCAGGAAGCCACCAGGAAACGCCCATAGTCCTTTATATGGTTCGTTTCCTCGTTCAATCAGCAGAACCTTAAGCTTTGCGCCGTCAAATCCGAAGATAACACAGTCGGTTGTCACAGCGGGGTGCGGATACTTATATGAATACATTTTTTCTTCCATATCTTATCTTGTGTAAGTTTCACTTCTCAAAGATATATATTATTTTTCACCACGCCAAATATTCTAACGATAGAAATTATCTATTGATGTATAGCTGATATCTTTTATGTATCTATAATAAAAGCATTATCTTTGTAGTCGAAATCAAAACGAATATTAAAATAACAAGGAGATAATAATATGGAAACAAGAAAAGAAATAGCAGCTGAGAAGAAGCGTTGTGGTTCGCATAATTGCACACAGGCTGTGCTCTGCACCTATCACGACTTCGCCGGCATGGAAGAAGAAACCATTAAGAATGCTGGCAATGCCTTTGCTGCAGGTATGGGTAATATGGAGGGAACTTGCGGAGCCATCGTAGGCGCAGGCATCATACTCGGTCTTGCCACTCAAGACAAGGCGAAGTCTGTCAAGGGCATGAGACAGATTATGGATAAATTCAAGCAGCGCAACGGTGCAACACAATGCAAATTGCTCAAAGGTGTGGGTACGGGAAAGGTGCTTCGCGAATGCCCTCTTTGCGTGGCTGACGCTTCTGAATTTCTGGAAGAGATTCTGGAAAAGGAAGGTAAATATGCCATCACAGATGATGAATGAAGGCGTCCGTAAATATGGGATAAGACTGTAAAGACAATGCGTGGCTAAAAAAAATACCTATTTTTTAGGCTTTGAATTTGGAAATTTTTCTTATGATTACTATTTTTGCACTCGGAATAAGAAACCGTATTTATGCGACACGATGTTGTGTTCATGCGGTTTTGAATATAGTTTTATAAAGTTAAAAGTATTATTGTATTATGATTATTGAAAAAGTTCATGCAAGAGAAATCTTGGATTCTCGTGGCAATCCTACAGTAGAGGTTGAGGTGTCATTAAAGTCTGGCGTTGTAGGCCGTGCATCAGTTCCGTCTGGAGCCTCAACAGGTGAGAACGAGGCTTTGGAGCTTCGTGATGGCGACAAGAGCCGCTATTGTGGCAAGGGGGTATTAAAGGCCGTAGAGAATGTGAATAACGTAATTGCACCGGCTTTGGTTGGATTCTCAGCCTTAGAGCAGCGTGCTATCGACCATAAGATGTTGGAGCTGGATGGCACCAAGACAAAATCAAACTTGGGTGCGAATGCCATTCTTGGCGTATCGCTTGCAGTGGCTCATGCTGCTGCCGAGTATCTCCGCATCCCGTTGTATCGCTACATCGGTGGCTGCAACACTTACACACTTCCCGTTCCTATGATGAACATCATCAATGGTGGTGCTCACTCTGATGCGCCGATTGCTTTCCAGGAGTTCATGATTCGTCCGGTGGGGGCTCCTACAGAGAAGGAGGCCATCCGTATGGGTGCCGAAGTGTTCCATGCCTTGGCAAAGCTCCTGAAGAGCCGCGGACTTTCCACAGCTGTCGGCGACGAGGGTGGTTTCGCCCCTGCACTCAACGGCATAGAGGATGCGCTTGAGAGCATCTGTCAGGCAATCAAGGATGCCGGTTATGAGCCGGGAAAGGATGTGAAGATTGCAATGGACTGCGCTGCCAGCGAGTTTGCTGTTCAGGAGAATGGTGAGTGGTATTACGATTATCGCCAGCTGAAGGATGGCAAGAAGAAGGATCCTAACGGCAAGAAACTCACAGCTGAAGAGCAAATAAAGTTCTTGGAAGAACTGATCACCAAATATCCTATCGATTCCATCGAGGACGGTCTTGACGAGAACGATTGGGACAACTGGGTGAAGCTTACAGCTGCCATCGGTGACCGTTGCCAGCTGGTTGGCGACGACCTCTTTGTTACGAACGTGAAGTTCCTGGAGAAGGGCATCAAGATGGGAGCGGCTAACTCTATCCTTATCAAGGTGAACCAGATTGGTTCGCTCACCGAGACGTTGGATGCTATAGAGATGGCTCATCGTCATGGTTACACAACCGTTACTTCACATCGTTCCGGTGAAACCGAGGATACCACAATCGCTGACATCGCTGTGGCAACCAACTCTGGTCAGATCAAGACAGGTTCTATGAGCCGTACCGACCGTATGGCAAAGTACAATCAGCTTATCCGCATCGAAGAGCAGTTGGGCGATAATGCATCCTACGGCTATCAGAAACTGAGATAAGAAACGAGGAAACAGTCTTTTTTTTAATAAATCACAATCGGATCAGATGGGCATTGACAGGTCGTGACGGCTTGTCAATGCCTTTGTTTTTTTTTGCTCTTCGCTTAAGTCATTATTTATCTTAACCGTCTGCATAACGGCAAGGTCAGCATGACGCAGACGACGGCTCCGGCAAACGCCAGCTGCATACCCCTATACATCAGGGAAGACTGTATCAAAGAGCGGATGCTCAACACCATTGTAGACTGCATGAAGGAATTTATGCAATCACAGATGATGAATGAAGGCATCCAAAAGTTATCCAATGATATTTTAGAGGGGTATGGTTGAAACGACTTCCCTTAAAGGATGTGATTGCCAATCATCCCCTTTCTTCTATAAGAATCAATAGAAATGTAGCCTATCATACTGCTTTGTCACATTTTTATACTTCTTAAACGCAGTTTTTTCATTGGTTATGCTGTATTTCGAGATAAAAACGCTATCTTTGCGGTGTAAAATATGATACCAGTATCAAAAATAGTACCCTAATATGATATTTGAACGTAAGAAATACTTGGATGAACTTATCGCAGGACGTGGAAACGGTCTTGTGAAGATTATAACAGGTGTCAGACGATGTGGGAAGTCATTCCTGCTGTTTGACATCTGGCATAATTGTTAGCCTAATGGCAAAGGGGACGTTACAATTCGCCCCCTTTGCTTTTTCTATTTCCTAACCACATCGTATAGCGACTGATAGTCCTTTACCACGCTGTAAATGAGGCTTCCATCGCTGATGGCATCGAAGTGACGCATTGCACACGTAATCTTGCTTTTCTCGCTACTGCGGATTTGGCTGCTCAGCAAGTCATTACCCTTGGTTTCTGCCACAAAATACACATGCTTTACGCTGCCTTCACGGAATGCCACAGCCCAGTCGGGATTGTATTTACCCATAGGCGTGTTGATGTAGAAACCACGAGGCAGTTTGGTATAAACTACCACGTCATCTTCACGTTCCAGAGACTCGGCAAAGTTCTTTTCTACACCCATGCTGTCGAGCACTACGAGGTCGTAAAGCGATTTCTTCGATTCAATGGCATTGATGCCCAACTTGCCTCGCAGAGCATCCACCGTAAAGATGTCGGTAGAGAACTCATCATTCAGCTTCTCGTATGTAATACTCTGGATAACAGCAGAAGCCTTGCAGTCGTTGATAATCAGACCGGTCTTGATGACAAATTCCTCAGGATTCATCTTGAACATGCTGAATGTTTCCGGCTTGATACCCTTCAGAATTTCCACGATGGTCTTTCTCGTCAACCCCGTAGCAGTTACCAGCTGACCTATCAGGTCGTATGTCACTTCCTTGCCCACAGCTTCCGTTACATGGATGGTTCTGACATCGCCCTGAGTCATTGCCACGCCGGCTTCAAGCGACTCCTTATCTCTGATTCCATCCATCGAACCGCCTTCTACCACGATGCGGATTTCCGTAACCCTCAACTTTTCATCAAGTTCCTCGATGGCTTTCTTCACAAGACCAGAAGTTTCAAAGCTTACCTGATAGTAGGTGCGGCGGTTGATGCGCTTCCAGAGATTCTGGAACTCCTTCTTGGCAAAATTGTCCTTCTGCAACTTGGCAAGCTTAGGCTTTCTACCATTCTCCGGTCTTACAGCCGCAGGATCAAAGACGGTATCAAGGGCTGCTATAATGCCATCCAGCCAATCATTGGCCGCACCAAAGTCGAGCGTATCATTGCGCTTATCCTCAAAATACTGAGCGGTCAAAGCACCGTTATCATCCACATAATCTTTGCGGATGAGGGCATTATAGATAGCTCTTGCCTGATTGATATCAAACTTGCCATTGGTTCCATCTGCCATCGTATATGACCTGCCCTCGAAAAGATGGGCGGTGATAACGATTGGTCGGTCGGCACAGGCTTCAGCCATTTCCGTCTGCAGTTTCTTGGCGAAATCATCATAGCTCTCACTGGCTATTACGGTGAGGATATTGGTATCAAACACATGGTCACCCAATACATCCGCATCCTGGCGTTCACCCTTCTGGTTCACGCAAAGGCGCATTCCTCGTCCCACTTCCTGGCGTTTTTTGGTCTCATTGTCCGAGTTCTTCAAGGTGCAAATCTGGAACACGTTAGGGTTGTCCCAACCTTCCTTCAAGGCGGAGTGCGAGAAGATGAATCGGACTGGCTCGCTGAGCGAAAGCAGACGCTCCTTATCCTTCATAATCAGGTCGAAGGCACGCTCTTCGTTCTCTCCCTGCCTTTCCTTCGATTCCACCGCCTTGCCCTTCTTATCCATGGAGAAGTAGCCCTGATGCACCTTGGATGCCGCATTGCGAGGGTCTGAAAGATAGCGCAGATAGGCTTCATCCGTAAACGATGGCAGCATTTCTGAAAGCACTCGGTTATATTCTTCCTCAAACATCTTGGCAAACTTACCCTTGCTATCCTCGCCTTCATAGAGGCGGTAGCTATCCACATGGTCGATGAAGAACAGACTGAGCACCTTGATATGCTGACTGAACAGCTGGCGCTCACGCTCCAGATGGGTGCGGATGGTTTCACGAATCTGAATACGACGGATATAGTCTTCGTTCACACTGCCCACGGCATCGCCTTCATGCAGAGTCAGACCATTGAGGAAGCGGACGAAGCCCTGCCTGCCGTCTATGCGTTCTACGATGAAGTTGTTGTCATACTCGGCAAGTCCCCCACTCTGTTCCTTCAGGTTAAAGCGCTCATCCACGAGTTTGCTTACCTGTTTCGTTCCGGTCTGCGTCTTGATGTCGAAGCTGATGCGAGCCTGCGGATTGCCCTTGCCGATGACGATTTCCTCCAGATAGACGTAGCCGTTGGTAGCGGTACTGCCTATCTGTCTGATACCCTTCACCTCAATCTTCTTCACCAGTTTCTGGTTGTAGGCATCGATGGCATCCAGCTTATACACCATATTATATATATCACCCTTGCGGTGGGTGGCGCTATACAGAAGGGTAAAGAGCGGCTTGAACATGGCAATACCCTTACGGGTCTTGTTTTTCTTGTCCACACCCAATACCGACTGAGGTTCATCGATAATCATGATAGGATGGGTCTGTGCCAGCACGTCGATAGGACGGCGGGAGCCGAACTCATCACGTCGTTCGAAGATGATGCGGGCTGCCTTATCAGCTTTCTTCAACTTGCCTTTCTCCATCTTATCGGTTGACTTCTCCTCATCCATAGATGCGTTGAATGCCTGGGTATTGATAATCATCACGTGCATGCCTGCATCGCTGGCAAAGGCATCTATCTTGCTGAGCTGCTTGGAGTTATACATAAAGTATTGCATGCGCTTGCCGTATTCCTGGGCAAAATGCTCCTGCATGCTCTCAAAGCTCTTCAATACGCCTTCTCGGATGGCGATGCTTGGCACCACCACCACAAACTTGGTCCAGCCATAGCGGGCATTCAGTTCATACATGGTCTTGATGTAGGTATAGGTTTTACCCGTACCCGTCTCCATTTCGATGGTGAGGGCGGTACCTACGCCTTGCAGCTGCTGCAGCTGTTCTACAGGTTTCAGACCCTGTTCTGTCTGTATGGCTCTTACATTCTCGCAGACGGCTTCCGGTGCGAGGATGACGTTCTTGTTGCCAAAGCCTTTTACTACAAAGAGGTCTTGATGAACTCCCTGGTCCACGATATGGTCGCTCTGTCCGTCGCTTTTGGGCTGACCTGTAAAGGCATTAGCCACAGCCAGCGCCGCTTCGGTTTGGAAGCGTTGATGTTTATATCTGAGTTTCATAGGCTTAAATCACTCTAATATTCTTCACTACTTCCTGGTCGCTCCAATCCAGCTTCTGCTTGAAGGTCTCGTAGATATTAATCTTGTCGGCATCCTGGGCAAAGCAGCTGTCACGGAAAATGACACGCAAAGGCATCTTGTCTGCCATGGCTTTTACTACGTCTTCTGATACGTTCTCGGCGAAGCAGGCCACCAGGTCGCCGTCGTTCACGGTATAGATGGTCTTGCCATCCACCACTTCCTGGGTCATAGGCAGAGAGAGCTGAACGCCCCAGTCTAGCATGCATCCAAAGAGCAGGTCGAGGTCGTTTCGATCGGTCTTGATGTTGTTCAGGAACAGATCGAGCTGGTCTTGCTTGAATTCCTTTGGAGAACGCTTTACATCCTCGTAATTGCCTTCGTCGAGACGGAAGACACGGAAACCGGTATCGAGGTCGGCAGTGGTCAAAGGAGATTCCTCCTTGATTTTCTTGCCGGCTCTTCTTATTCTTTCTTCACCTATTTCACATATGTTTTTATAACCTAAATCTTTCTTCGTTTCGCTTACCAGTTCAGGTAATTGGACAAGAATATATTTACATGATTTATTCTTTTTAGCATTAACTTGCATCAAAGCATGTGCTGTAGTAGCACTTCCAGAGAAAAAATCTAACACAATAGAAGCTTCTTTTAGATTTGCTAAGGTTATTAGACGTTCTATCAATCTTACTGGCTTAGGACCATCAAATACTCCTTTATCACCAAATAAAGCGACAACTTCCTTCGCACCTTCTTGACTATGACCTACTTCTTTATAAAACAAAATTGAAGTTGGTGCCATGCCTTCATGTTTTAGTTCAGTCAAAAATCTTTTAATAGAAGGAACACTATTCCCGTCTGAACCAAACCAGATTCTATTGTCTTGGAGTCTCTCGAAGAAGGCTTTCTTCGAGAGACTCCAGCAGCGTCCTGCTGGAGGCTCTACGACACGCCCCGAAGGGGTTGTGATTGAATAATCACATTCTGCATTATATGTTTTAACAGACATATCACTCGGTTTCCATATACCTCGTGGATCATTATCTGGATTAGAATATCGCGCATTTGCTTCCTCAGTTCTATCCAATCTTCCTATTACAAATTCATCAGAGTTCTTTGCAACCATTAGAACATAATCATGACTATTGGAAACAAACTTTGCATCGTTTTTTGGGGAATATGCTCTTTCCCAAACAAGTTGAGCTATGAAATTTCCTTCTCCAAACACCTCATCGCAAATCTTTCTCAGATTCTCAACCTCATTATCATCAATCGAGATAAAAATCACTCCATCCTCAGTCAGCAACGTTCTCGCCACCATCAATCTCGAATACATCATAGAGCACCAATCCGAATGAAAACGTCCATTCGAATCCATGTTCTTGATATATTTATTACCCAATTCATCTACTGCTCCCGAAGCCTCAGCATACTCATCAGCAGACATCGCAAAATCATCATGATAAACAAAGTCATTACCCGTATTATAAGGCGGATCAATATAAATCATCTTTACCTTGCCCAGATAAGACTTCTGGAGAAGTTTAAGCACTTCGAGGTTATCACCCTCAATATAAATGTTTTGGGTGTTATCCCAATCCACACTATCCTCCTTTACAGGACGCAGCGTCTTCTTAATAGGCTTCAAAACTTCGGCACGAGCTGCCTGCTTGCCAACCCAGTTGAACTCGTATGCCTCAGGAGCATCTTCCACTGCGTTGTCACCAAGAAGCTGGCGAAGTACATCAAAATTAATTACACGTTTAACCCCCCCGTACCAGGGGCGGCTACCTCCGTAAAGCACGAAGGCGCAATCTGATAAAGCGCATCCAGATTCAACTGCGCTCCATCTGCCGACTGCAATTTCATTCTATTGGGTCTATCCATATTATCTATATTTTATAAATTATTCTTCATTATTTCCATATAGTGTACGAACTCGTACACTTTTGCTGAATCAGGAAAAATCTTTCATTTCTTTTTCCCACTTAGCAACCTTCTTCTTCAGCGCCCGAGCCTCGTTGTTCAGCTCCAGCTGCCGGTTAAACTGCTTTTCAGTCCGAACCCGCTTCTGCAAGGCTGCAAGCTCTTTTCTGCCCTTCAGTATCAAGGATTCCAGCTCCACCATGCGCTTGGTTTCCTCGCTACGGCTCGTGCCATAGCCGGAAA
>ULWC01048058.1_pt1 | contig 11476 bp, 8 predicted proteins | sample 1959931 | NCBI WGS metagenome assembly ULWC01 (sample SAMEA4835801, study PRJEB28245) | human gut metagenome | biome: gut microbiome; material: fecal sample | place: Denmark | collected 2008
CGAAGAGAACGGTCTGCTGGACGTGTTCAAAAAGCCCAAGTACGTTTTCCTGTTCATTGGCGACGGCATGGGCACTGCCCAGATCCAGTCTGCACGCTTCTACAAGGGCACCGTAGACAACAACGGCGCTGTGACCGAGGCTGACCTGAGCTTTACCAGCTTCCCGCAGGTGGGCAGCGTGACCACCTACGACAGCACCTCCTTCTGCCCGGACTCCGCTTCCACCGCCACCTCCATTGCCACCGGCCACAAGACCGAGAGCGGCGTCATCAATATGTGCCCTTGGACCCGCGATGTGCCCTACGAGACCATCGCCGAAAAGCTGCACGCCCAGAAGGGCTATAAGGTGGGCGTCATCTCCACCGTGAACATCGACCACGCCACCCCCGCTGCCTTCTATGCCCACCAGAAAACCCGCAAGAACTACTACGAGATCGGCGTGGAGCTGGCAAATTCCGGCTTTGAGTACTTTGCCGGCGGCGAGTTCCAGAAGGTGAACGGCGACGATACCGGCCCCGACAACCATACCGTGGCTGCCAACGCCGGTTACAACGTGGTCACTACCCAGGCCGGTGCAGCGGCTCTGACCGCCGGTGCAGGCAAGACCCTGATCATTGCCGAGAATCTGGGCGATGGCAAGGCCATGAACTACGCCATGGACGCTGCCAGCGGCGAGTGGCAGCTGACTGACTATGTCAAGAAGGGCATCGAGCTGCTGAACAACAAGAAGGGCTTCTTTATGATGACCGAGTCCGGCAAGATCGACTGGGCCTGCCACGCCAACGACGCCGCTGCTTCCATCCACGATGTGCTGGAGATGAGCAACGCCGTGCAGGCTGCGGTGGACTTCTATAATGAGCACCCCAACGAGACCCTGATCCTTGTCACCGCCGACCACGAGACCGGCGGCATGGCCATCGGCTACAAGACCACCAACTACGACACCTTCCTGACCAATCTGGCTCACCAGAAGATGTCCTACGCAAAGTTCGATGCCACCTATGTGCAGGGCTACATTGCCAACAAGACCCCCTTCGAGACTGCCATGCAGGATGTGAAGAACGTCTTTGGGCTGACCCTGCCCACCGATCCCGCTGCCGCCAGCGCAGGCAAGCTGCTGCTGACCGACTACGAGGTGGAGAACCTGCGCAAGGCTTACGAGCGCACCCTGCAGGTGGGCTCCTCCAGCCAGAGCAAGATGAGCCAGCAGGACTACGAGCTGTACGGTACCTACATCCCCTTCAGCATGGCTGTCTGCCACACCATCAACCACAAGTCCGGTATGGACCATACCACCTATGCCCACACCGGTGCCATGGTCAACGTGTACGCCATGGGTGTCGGCGCCGAGAAGTTCGGCGGTGTGTACGACAATACCGAGATCTACCACAAGCTGGCTGAGCTGACCAAGGTTCAGTAAGTAATATATCTTGATTTTTCCGCTCCACTTTTCCACAACCAAGCCGCAAAATGTGCAAAACCCTCCCTGCCGGCAACGCAAAGACTGCGCCCGGCGGGGAGGGTTTTGTTGTAATGCGGCGAAAAATGTGTTACAATGGATTTACCGCCGTAAGGCGGTGAAAGGTGCTGTGTCGAAAACGCAGGCGGCTGCTCTTACCGACAGGAGTTTGTTCCACGGTGACCCATGGAATGAACGGAATGCCGAGGGGCAGGCTTATTTTGAAGTCATCCCCTTACTTGTAGCATTACGAGGAAGGGGGGAGTTGCATGACCTTGTCGGAAGTGATGCTGTTGCTGACTTTGTTAGCGACAGTGGCAGCGTTGATCGTTGATGTAGTAAACACTACATTTGACATCGCGTGGAAAATCTCTCATGACAAATCGAACGATGACAACAAGAAAAGCAAGTAACCGCCTTCTGCTTCCCCAAGCTAACGGTCACTTGCTTTCTCATCCGTAGGAACAAGCGATCGCCGGTAACGGGTAGCCGTTTGCCGACCAGCGCCTTTTCTGCTTCTATTATAGCGCATCTGCGCCAATTGTCAATGCTGAATGCTTCAGACCTTCATCTCAGGAAAGCCCTCCAGCTTGGAAGTGCAGTGGGGGCAGCGCACAGCCTTGATAGAGATCTCGCTCTGGCAGTAGGGGCACACCTTGGTGGTGGGCTCCTCCGGTGCGGCGGGCTCCTCGGGCTTTTTGTGCAGGGAGTTGACAAACTTGATCACAACAAACAGGACGAAGGCCACGATGAGGAAGTTGATGATGGAGTTGACGAACTCGCCGATCTTGATGCTGGAGCCGCCCAGACCAATGACCACATCGGAAAAATCTGCCTTGAAGAACAGGCCGATCAGCGGGTTGATGATGTCCTCCACCAGCGCGGTGACGATGGCGGTGAAGGCACCGCCGATGACAACGCCCACTGCCATGTCCAGCACGTTGCCGCGCATGGCAAATGCCTTGAACTCTTCAAGGAACTTTTTGATGCCGCTTTTTTTCTCTTCCATAGATAAACCGCTCCTTCTTGTCCCCCTTTTTTACCGCAAGGGGTTCTTTTATTTTTATAATAGCGTATTGCACATCGATTTGCAAGAGTAAAGCAGCCCATTTTATAGAAAACAAAAAGCAGCCTCTCCCGTGAAAAAAACGATCCCGGAAAATCCGCAGACTTTCCGGGATCGTCCTATTCAAAAATAGTTTTCCGCTGATTTATGCTGCAGGCTGCTCTGCCGCTTGTTCGGCGGGCTGCTCTGCGGCGGGCTGGGGGTCAGCGGTCACTGTAATGGTGCGGCTGATGCTGCCGCAGGAGTAGTTGCCCCCGGCCTTGGCGGTCTGGGTGTAGGTGCCGGGCTCGGTGGGCACGCCGTTTATTTTGCTGCTGAAGCACAGGAAGGTCTTTTTCTTGTAGGTGTAATTCACCTTGCCGTTTTCAGCCACCTGTCCGTCCGAAATGACCTTGGCGGTCAGATCGGCGTTTTGCAGCTGGGAGACGGTCATGCTGGACGGAGCATCGGCTGCCCAGCTCAGGCTGACGTTTTCAGTCTTGGGCTTGATCTTGAACATGGCAAACCCGGCGGCGTTGATGTCGCTGCTTTCCAGCGCAATGGCACCGGCAAAGTACTTGCCGCTGTCTTTAGGCTGCTCGTCCAGATAGATGCGGCTCAGCGCGCCCTCGGGCAGATACTTGCGGATCAGGCTCAGCGCCAGCTTCATGCCGTTGGAAACGTTTTTCACGGTGGTCAGGTAGCTGGCCGGGACAAAGAAGCTGACGGTGTCCATTACCGACACCACTTCGTCCGCGACCCGCAGCAGCACGCTGACATCGTTGCCATCGATCAGCTGCTTGAGGTAGCTGTATACGTTGAATTCCTCGGCCTGATCCGGGGTCTGGGACATCTTTTTGGGCAGGGGGATCAGCTTGAGCAGGGTGCGCAGCTTATCCGAGATCATCAGGGTCACATAGCCGTAGGCTTCGCCGCTGGTGCCCAGCACCACAGCGATATACTGGGTGTTCTCGGGTCTGGTCTCCACCTCCAGCTTATAATCGGAGCCGTAGACAAGGTTGCCGGTCGCCCGGATGCGGATGTTGACGATATCATTTTCATCCTCTGCCGCGCTCAGCTCTGCGGCATCGGGCAGTTCCTCGCTGACAACAGCGGTGCTTTCCGGCTGCTGCGATGCCGCCGAGGCGGGCATTGCCAGCACACCAAGCATCATGCTGACCGCAAGCAGCAGCGAGATCCATCGTTTGGCCTTCATACGAAAACCTCCTTTATTGTTTGGCATCATACCCACATTTTACCGCAAAATAATCCTAGGGTCAATAACGGGATTCAAGCAGGGCGCGTCACTCCCCGATATAGGTAAAGCGGGGCTTTGTAACGCCGTCCCGGGTCACCGTTTCCATCCACATGGCGGCGGGGCGCACCCACAGCCCGCCCTCGCCGTACAGGGCGCGGTACACCACCATCTCCTCCTCGGTCTCGCTGTGGCGTGCTACGCCCAGCACCTGATATTCGTTGCCTTTAAAGTGGCGGTAGCGCCCGGGGCGCACCGGATATTGCAGTTCCTTCATAACTGTTCCCTTCTCTTTCTTCAAAAAAGGGCTGCTGCGCCGGGCGGGTGCAGCAGTCCACAAACCTTATTATATTACAGCGTGCTGTCCGTTCCATCGCCGGGGGTCTGCTCGGCAGAGTACAGCAGCATCAGGTGGTTGGCCGAGGCTTCCAGCTGGCTCTTGGCCTGCCGCAGGGCGGCTTCCTCGGTCTCGTTCATCTTTTCGGGCTTATCCTTGCGCAGGCAGCGGCGCAGGTTGGCAAGGTCAGCCTTCACGCGGGCCTTTTCGTCCTTGTCCAGCTCCTTTTTGCACTTGGAAAGCGCTTCATCTACCTTATAAGCCAGCACCTCGGCCTGATTGTGCAGCTCCAAGCGCTCCTTGCGGCGGCTGTCCTCGGCCTCGTAGGCGGCAGCATCTGCCATGGCGCGCTGGAGCTCGTTTTCGGAAAGGTTGGTGCTGCCGGTGATGGTGATGTTCTGCTCCCGCCCGGTGGCAAGGTCTTTTGCAGATACCTTTACCACGCCGTTCACGTCGATATCAAAGGTGACCTCGATCTGGGGCTTGGACGAAAAGCTTGCCCGGATGCCGTTCAGTTTGAACTTACCCAAAGACTTGTTGTCCCGCGCAAAGTGGCGCTCGCCCTGCAGAACGTTGATCTCCACGCTGGTCTGCATGGGACGGGCGGTGGTAAAGATCTGGCTCTTGCGGGTGGGGATCATGCTGTTGCGGGTGATCAGCGGGGTGGCGACACCGCCCAGCGTCTCGATGGACAAGGTCAGCGGGGTCACATCCATCAGCACCAGCCCCTGCGCTGCCGCACCGGTAGCACCCGCCAGCTTGCCGCCGCCCTGCAGCAATGCACCCTGCACCGCTGCACCCATGGCGACGCATTCGTCCGGGTTCAGGCTGTGGCTGGGCTCCTTGCCCAGCAGCTCCCGCACCTGCCGCTCCACGGCGGGCATCCGGGTGCTGCCGCCCACCAGCAGCACCTTGCCCAGCTGGCTGGCAGAGATGCCGGCATCCCGCAAAGCGTTCTGCACCGGGGTCACGGTGCGGGACAGCAGATCGCCGGTCATCATCTCAAACTGCGGGCGGGACAACGCGATATCCAAGTGGTGCGGCCCGTCCTTGCCCACCGTGATAAAGGGCAGGTTCAGCTGAGCAGAGGGCGCACTGGAAAGCTCCTTCTTGGCCTTTTCCGCCTCCTCCTTCAGCCGTCCCATGGCGGCAGGGTCGCGGGTCAGGTCGATGCGGTCAGACTTTTTGAACTCTGCCACTGCATACTCCACGATGCGCTGGTCAAAGTCGTCGCCGCCCAGATGGGTGTCGCCGCCGGTGGCAAGCACCGTAAAGGTGCCGTCCTCGATCTCGATGATGGACACATCAAAGGTGCCGCCGCCAAGGTCGTAGACAAGGATCTTCTGTGCAGCCTCGTTGTCCAGACCGTAGGCCACAGCGGCGGCGGTAGGCTCGTTGATGATGCGCAGCACGTTCAGCCCCGCAATGCGGCCTGCATCCTGCGTGGCCTTGCGCTGGCTGTCATCAAAATAAGCTGGCACGGTGATGACGGCCTCGGTCACCGGTTCGCCCAGATAGCTCTCGGCGTCCCGGCGGATCTTGGCAAGGATCATGGCGCTGATCTCCTGCGGGGCAAGGTCCCTGCCGTCAATATGCGCCCGGTAGTCCGAACCCATGTACCGCTTGATGCTGGAGATCGTGCGCCCGGAATTCGTGGCGATCTGGCGCTTTGCCGCGCCGCCCACCAGACGCTCGCCGTCCTTGGTAAAGGCCACCACACTGGGGGTGGTGCGCTCGCCCTCTGCATTGGTGATGACCACGGGCTTGCCGCCCTCCACCACCGCCACACAGGAATTGGTCGTGCCCAGATCAATGCCGATCACTTTGCTCATACTGTTTCCTCTGTTTCTTGTCCGCCGTGTCTGCGGGCTGTTTTTTCTCCAGTCTATCTTACAGGACGGCTGTGACCATTTTTTAGTCCAATTGTAAAGATTCTATGTTATAGGCCGCCGGAGCCGTGGGCGGCTCGTGGGTCAGCGCGTAGAGCAGCTGCTCAGCCTCCTGTAACCAGCGGTCGGCGTCCGGCTCGTGCTCCCGCTGCAAAATGGTAAAGGCCTGCTTTGCCTCAGCCGCCTGCGCCAGCGCCTTTTTGCGGGAGGTGTAGCGCGTTTCAAACTGTGCCAGCCGCAGGCAGACCCGGGGCGTATACTCGATATCCGGCACCGCTGCCGCGCTCTGCCGCGCCCGGCGGTACCACAGTAGCGCCTTGCCGTTGTCGCCCCGGGCGGCGCAGTCATCGCCAAGGTTCAAAAGGGCGATGGGCTCACCGCTTTCGGCAGCAGCTTTCCACACCTTGCGCGCCTGTGCAGCGCTTTTGGGTACGCCGCGCCCCTGATACAGGCACTCGCCCAGCAGCGAGAGCCCGGCAGAATTTCCCTGCTCGGCGGCTTTCTGGTAGCACTCTGCCGCTGCCGCCCAGTGTCCGGCGCGGGCGGCTTCTTTACCGGCTTCGGCCTCCTCTGCGCCGGGCCCCTCCGGGGTGTGGCCTGCGTGCAGCAGCCCGTTGAGCAGCGCACCGTCCAGCGAGGCGGAATTGCTCCACGGGTCAAGCACCACGCCGTTGATGCCCGGGGTGTCCAGCGCCAGCTGCATGGCCTGTTCCAAGGTGCGGTCAGCCATGGGGCGGCTTGCGGTACTGCGGTCTGCACCGGCCGCTGCCACCGAGGTAAACAGCGGTAGCCAGCAGCGCCCCTTATCGTTGCGCAGCGTCCACAAAGCAAGGCCATCGGCCTTTTCTGCCGGGATGGGGTGCTCCATCCACGGGGCGGGCGCACCCTGCGCCGAAAGCGCCGTCTGCAGCGGCACCAGCACATGGGTCTCCAGTTCCAGCGCGTAATTCAATGCACTCATCAGGGACCAGAAGCTTTCCTCGTTCTGTCCCTTGTACAGCCCCTGCACGGCCTGCTCGATGGCCGGGCAGCCGGTGCCGCGCGGGCTGTACACCGGTGCGGTGCGGCTGCGTTGGCTGCCCACCGGGCGGAAGCGTACCCCGCCGTCTGTTCGTCTTGCCATTGTGTTCACCATACTTCCCTATCAATCTCAGTTCTAGTATAACAGGATTTGGCAGCTTGTACAATGCAAAACGCAGCTGCGGCACTGGATTTTCAATATACATCGCGTTATAATAAGGTGTATTTTGACCCCCAAAGGAGGAATTTTCTTGAACCGGATGCTTGGCTACCTGAAGGGCTACGAGCGCGAAAGCGTGCTTGCACCGCTCTTTAAGATGCTGGAAGCCACCTTTGACCTGTTTGTGCCGCTGGTCATGGCGGATATCGTCAATGTGGGCATTGCAGCGCACGACCTGCATTATATTCTGGTGCGGTGCGGCCTTTTGCTGCTGCTGGCTTTTGTCGGCCTTACCTGCAGCCTGACCGCGCAGTATTTTTCCGCCAAGGCGGCGGTGGGCTACTCCACCGCGCTGCGGCACGCCCTGTTTGCCCATATCCAGAGCCTGAGCTTTTCAGAGATGGATACACTGGGCACCAGCACCCTTATCACCCGCATGACCAGCGATGTCAATCAGGTGCAGAGCGGGCTCAACCTGTTTTTGCGTTTGTTCCTGCGCAGCCCCTTTGTGGTGCTGGGCGCTATGGTCATGGCCTTTACGGTCAACGCCCGGGCGGCAATGATCTTTGTGGTCACCATCCCGCTGCTCAGCGTGGTGGTGTTCGGCGTGATGGTGCTCACCCGGCCGCTGTACAAGACCGTGCAGACCCGGCTGGACCGGGTGCTGGGCCTGACCCGCGAGAACCTGACCGGCGTGCGCGTGGTGCGCGCCTTTGATAAGGAGCAGAGCGAGATCGACCGCTTTGAGGACGCTAACGCCCTGCTGACCGGGATGCAGCTGCACGTCGGCCACCTTTCGGCGCTGATGAACCCGCTGACCTATGTGCTCATCAACCTTGCCATCGTGGCGCTGCTGTATGTGGGCAGCATCGAGATCAATGTGGGCGGTATGGCGTCCGGCGATGTCATCGCGCTGGTGAACTACATGAACCAGATCCTTGTGGAGCTGGTCAAGCTTGCCAACCTCATCGTGCAGATCAGCAAGGCACTGGCCTGTGCAGGCCGTGTGCAGGCGGTGCTGGATACCAAACCCGGCATGACCTTCCCGGCAAAGCTTCTGGGCGAAGTGGCTGAGGACAAGACCGGCGATGCCGTGCGCTTTGACCATGTAGGGCTGACCTACGCCGGCGCAGGCGCACCCAGCCTGACCGACATCAGCTTTACCGCCAAAAAAGGCCAGACCATCGGCGTCATCGGCGGCACCGGCAGCGGTAAATCCAGCTTGGTGAACCTCATCCCGCGCTTTTACGATGCCACCGAGGGCAGCGTGGAGATCTTTGGCCGCCCGGTGGCCAGCTACCCCCGGGACGCCTTGCGCGGCAGGGTGGCGATGGTCATGCAGAAGGCGCAGCTCTTCGGCGGCACCATCCGCTCCAATCTGCTGTGGGGAAACAAGGATGCCACCGATGCCGACCTGTGGGCAGCGCTGGAAACGGCACAGGCCGCAGACTTTGTGCGTGCAAAGCCCCTTGGGCTGGACGAGCCGGTGGAACAGGGCGGACGCAATCTTTCCGGCGGACAGAAGCAGCGGCTCACCATCGCCCGTGCGCTGGTGGGCAAGCCGGACATTTTGATTTTGGATGACAGCGCCAGTGCGCTGGACTACGCCACCGACGCCGCCCTGCGCAAGGCACTGGCGGCGCTGCCCGGGGCGCTGACCGTGTTCATCGTCAGCCAGCGTGCCGCCAGCTTGCAGCACGCCGACCAGATTCTGGTGCTGGATGACGGTCATCTGGTGGGCATCGGCACCCACAGCGCACTGCGCAGCAGCTGCCCGGTGTACGAGGAGATCTACGAGAGCCAGTTCAAGAAAGGGGAGGCAGAAGCATGAGTGCAAAAGCAAAAAACAAGCTGACCCCGCAGCAGCGCAAGGCCACCCTGAACCGGGTACTGCACAAAATACGTCCGTACAGCGCTTTTGTGGTGTGCAGCTTGTTGGTGGCAGCGGTCAGCGTAGCCGCCCAGCTGTATATCCCCATCCTGTGCGGCGATGCCATTGATAAGATGCTGGGCAAGGGCAATGTAGACCTTGCCGGGGTGCTGCGCATTGCGGTGAGCATTCTGGTGGTAGCCGCTGTGGCTGCCTTTGCCCAGTGGCTTTTGAGCGTGTGCAACAACCGCATCACCTTCTCGGTCAGCCGCGACCTGCGCAACGAGGCGCTGCGTAAGATCCAGACCCTGCCGCTGTCCTATCTGGACAGCCACCCCTCCGGCGATATCGTCAGCCGCATGGTGGCAGATGTGGACACCTTTGCGGACGGTCTGCTGATGGGCTTTACTCAGCTGTTCTCCGGTATCCTGACCATTTTTGGCACGTTGCTGTTCATGCTGCGGGAGAACGTGCCCATCACGCTGGTGGTGGTGTGCATCACCCCGCTGAGCCTTGTGGTGGCGGGCTTTCTGGCAAAGCGCAGCTACGGCTACTTCCAGAGCCAGAGCACCGTCCGCGGCAAACAGACCGCGCTGGTCAACGAGATGATCGAAGGCCAGAAGGTGGTGCAGGCCTTTGGCCATGAAGCCGAGAGCCTTGCCGCCTTTGACGAAGTGAACGGACAATTACAGGAGGTGAGCCTGAAGGCCATCTTCTTCTCCAGCCTGACCAACCCCGCCACCCGCTTTGTGAACAACATCGTGTATGCGGGCGTGGGTCTTGTGGGTGCGCTGTACGCCGTGCGCGGCGGCATCACCATCGGTCAGCTCAGCGTTTTTCTGAGCTACGCCAACCAGTACACCAAACCCTTCAACGAGATCTCGGGCGTTGTCACCGAGCTGCAAAACGCACTGGCCTGCGCCGCCCGGGTGTTTGAACTGCTGGACGCCGAGGATCAGGTACCGGAGGCTGAAAACGCCGCCGCGTTGCAGCCGGACGGCCATGTGCAGTTACAGGATGTTTCCTTCCGCTATCTGCCCGACCGTCCGCTCATCGAGGGGCTCTCGCTGGATGTGCAGCCCGGCCAGCGCATCGCCATCGTAGGCCCCACCGGCTGCGGCAAGACCACCCTGATCAACCTGCTGATGCGGTTCTATGATGTGAACAGCGGCAGCATCAAGGTGTCCGGCACCGATATCCGAGATGTGACCCGCGCCTCCCTGCGCGGCAGCTACGGCATGGTGCTGCAGGACACATGGCTGCGTGCCGGTACGGTGCGGGAGAACATTGCCTACGGCAAGCCGGACGCCACCATGGACGAGGTGATCGCCGCCGCCAAGGCCGCCCATGCCCACAGCTTTATCCGCCGCCTGCCCGAGGGCTACGATACCGTCATTGCAGAGGACGGCGGCAACATCAGTCAGGGACAAAAGCAGCTGCTCTGCATCGCCCGCGTGATGCTCTGCCTGCCGCCCATGCTGATTCTGGACGAAGCCACCTCTTCTATTGATACCCGCACTGAGGTACGCATCCAGAAGGCTTTTGCCCGCATGATGCAGGGACGCACCAGCTTTATTGTGGCGCACCGCCTTTCCACCATCCGGGAAGCAGACGTCATCCTTGTCATGAAGGACGGCCACATCGTGGAGCAGGGCAGCCACGACCAGCTGCTGGCACAGGGCGGCTTCTACGCCAAGCTCTACAACAGCCAGTTCGAGGGCGTGCAGACCTGAGAGTGCTGTTGTATCCTATCCAGCCTGTAATAACAAGCAGCGAAAATTCGTTTTGTTGATTAAAACAGGCTGAACGGGCACTCGTTCATAAAATGTTAATAATATATTAACATTCAGTACACCACTTTTCGGTATACATAGGGCAACAAAGGCGCGCAGTGCGCCGAACCCCCGCCAAAAAGGGCAAAAACGCGCAGACTGCTGTGGTGTGCAGCGGGTCTTGGAAATGCCCTTGGTACAGGAAAGGAAACGTTACTTATGAAAATTGGTTTTTGGGAACTTATCGTCATCGTCATCGTGGCGTTTGTGTTCATCGGCCCGGACCAGCTGCCTGTCTACGCAAAGAAGATCGGCAAGATGCTCCGCGAGCTGAAGAAATACACCGGCGCTGCTTCTGAAGAGATCCAGAAGAACGTGGTGGAGCCGCTGAATGAAATTCAGGCTCCCCTGAAAGAGGCTGTTGCCCCCCTGACCGATATCAAAAAGGATATCGACAGCAGCATGCGGGACGTGACCAAGAGCTTTACCGGCATTGGCAAGACCAGCAAAGAGGAAGCCGCCAAGAAGCTGGCTGAGACCGAGGAGGTCACCGACCTGACCGAGGACACCGTGGAGGAACTGCCCGAGCAGCCCGCCGAAGCCCCGGCTGAAACTGTGGAGGCTCCCGCCGAAAAGCCCGAGCAGCCCGCCGCTGAGCCGGTGGCTGAG
>ULWC01021643.1_pt1 | contig 11425 bp, 5 predicted proteins | sample 1959931 | NCBI WGS metagenome assembly ULWC01 (sample SAMEA4835801, study PRJEB28245) | human gut metagenome | biome: gut microbiome; material: fecal sample | place: Denmark | collected 2008
GGACCTTTCAGGCTCGCGGCACATGGCAGATGAGCTACCCGGAGGGCAACCCCTATCAGGGCAATCCGTGGAGCTATTTCATCAATACGGACAGCGCCAAGGTGGATACCTCCACCCTGAAGGTGACGCTGGAGTGCGACGGGAAGCCAACGGATGTGCTGGACTTCAACAATCTCACAGCGGCGGAAAAATCCGAGAACCGTCTGTTTACCATCGGCAGCAGTCCCCTCAAGCGGCTTATCGCTTTCCGCCCTCATGTGGCCTATGGCGCAGGAGATAAGGTCAAGGTGACCATCGAGGGCATTGTAGATGCGCAAAATCTGCCGATCCCCGTAAGCTATGATGTTCATTTCTTCCAGACAGGCACCGAGCCGTACCCTAATCTGGAGCAAATCGCTGTGAGCAGAACGGCAGCAGATACGGCAGAGTTTGAGTACACCAGCGACTACGCCGGTACGATGTACTATCTCGTTCAGGATGCTGACCAGCCGGAGCCGAGCGCAGACGCGGTGTTGGGCGGCACGAAGCTGGCTTTCGGCACTGACGAAGCCCTCCTCGACCTCACCGGTCTGAACGGAAACAGTGCGAAGAAACTCTATTACATCACTGCAAGCAGCACGGCTGCAGGCAAGGATCATACGACCGCCGGCAAAAGCGGCGAGATGAGCGCCGTGAAGTCTGCGAATATCCCGGCTTACACTGCGCCGTCTATGGTGCTGACCGATACGGCGGCAGTCCGCGAGAGCAAAAGCACCGGTACTGTGACCTTCACCGCACCCGTTGCGGGTACTTATCACTATATCGTGCGGGATGTATCCGAACTGATCTGCGATCATACCGAAGTCCTTGCCGGGACGGAGGCTGTGATGACGGTTGGCGAAAACCAGATCGCTTTGACCGGTCTGACGGACAATGCCGCAAAGAGTGTATTTCTCTACGCGCAGGGTGCGGACGGCAGCAACAGCGCCGTCACCCGCATCGAGCTTCCGGCATATCATCCTGCTACTCCGTCTGTGACTGCGCCTACGGCAAATACCCTGACTTACAACGGCAACGCACAGCCGCTGATCACCGCAGGCAGCACCAGCGGCGGCAGAATGGAATATCGACTGGGCAATACCGGCGATTATAGCGCCGATGTCCCTATGGCGACCGATGCCGGGATATACACCGTTTGGTACAAGGTCGTGGGCGATGACACGCATGACAGTGCCGCAGAGCAGAGCGTGTCCGTCACCATTGAAAAAGCGACTGTGACGGCAACGGCAAAAAGCTATGAGATCTATGTGAATGACAAAACGCCCGACCTGTCCGCACCTGCGGCGGGAGAGCATTACACGGTTTCCGGCCTTGCCGAAACCGATGTGCTGGGCGGAACCGCTGTGCTCACCTACGAAAAGAATGGTACGGCAGTGACCCCGGACACAAGTACAGCAGGGATCTATGACATTGTCCTCTTCGGCGTGACCGAGCCTGCGGGTGGTAACTATGAGCCGCTTGTGCTGAAAAATGGGACGCTGACTGTTTCGGCGCGGCCATCCTCCAGCGGTAGCAGCTCCGGCTCCCACACCACGACTTATCCCGTTGCCAGTTCGCCGGCAAAGAACGGCTCTGTCTCCCTGAATACGCATGGCGCTGCCAAGGGCAGCACTGTGACTATCACCGTCAAGCCGGACAGCGGCTACAAGCTGGATAAGCTCACCGTCACCGACCAAAACGGTAATCGTCTCTCCTTGAACGATCAGGGCAACGGCAAGTACACCTTTACCATGCCTGCGGGCAAGGTCAGCGTGGAGCCTGTCTTTACGCCGATCAAGGCACAGCCGGAATTTAAGGATGTTGCAAAGGATTCCTATTATTATGACGCCGTCCAGTGGGCGGTGGAAAAGGGCATCACCGAGGGCACCAGCGCAGATACCTTCAGCCCCGGAGCTTCCTGCACCCGCGCACAGATGGTGACCTTCCTTTGGAGGGTAGCGGGCAGCCCCGCACCCAAGAGTACAACGAATCCGTTCAAGGATATCAGCAGCACGGATTATTTCTATAATGCCGTCCTGTGGGCGGTGGAGAACGGGATCACCAGCGGAACCGGCGCGGATACCTTCTCCCCGGCCACGACTGTGACCCGCGGTCAGACCGTTACCTTCCTCTATCGCGCTGCCGGTTCTCCCGCAGTAAGCGGCGGCAGCTTCAGCGATGTGGCGGCAGATGCCTACTATGCCAAGGCTGTCGCTTGGGCAAATGAGAACGGCATCACCAGTGGCATCGGAAGCAACAAGTTCGCACCCAATGCAGACTGCACCCGCGGCCAGATCGTAACACTACTGTATCGGGCGCAATAATTGATATTTCCCTTCACTTTTTCTTTTCGGGAGGCCGGGGGGCGTTTGCCCCCGCCTTCTCAAGGCGCTCCATCGTTGATGGAGCGTCTTGAGAAGGTATTCATTCACGAGTAATCCGGGCGTCGTTTCGGAGCAATACTCAAATGCAACTGAATATCGGCAGGTTTGAAGACATCCTGAAAAAGCGAGGTGAAATGGGTATGAGAGAAACGCTGCACGATTATTGCGACAGAACCAATATGCGGTATCTGCTGGATGAGTGGGATAAAGAGAAAAACGCATCCTTCACGCCGGATAATGTGACCCGCGGCAGCAGCCGCAAGATGTGGTGGAAGTGCGAAAAGGGACACAGCTATCTGACAGAGATCCGGCTGAAAACACAGGGATGTAAATGTCCTTACTGCACGAACAGAATGGTCATTGCAGAAGAAAACTCGCTTGCAGCAACAAACCCTGAACTCGCAGCACAGTGGGATCTTGCACGCAACGGGGATCTCAAGCCAACACAGGTCGTCGGCGGATCGTCGAAAAAGGTGTGGTGGCGATGCGGGCAGGGCCATAGCTGGTGTGCCGGGATCGCATCGCGCACATTAGGCGGCGCTGGCTGCCCTGTTTGTGCAGGGAAAGCCGTTATGATCGGTGACAACGACTTGCGGACGGCCTTCCCTGAGATCGCAACTCAATGGGATGGAAAAAAGAATGGCAGGTTACAGCCGGATCAGGTCACACCATTCTCCAACCGTAAAGTATGGTGGATATGCGACAAAGGCCATTCTTACAATATACAAGTCGCAAATCGAACACAAAGACATTCTGGCTGTCCTTACTGTGCGGGAGTAAAAGTGCTTCCCGGTTTTAATGATCTGGCCTCGCATAATCCGGACATTGCCGCACAGTGGCACCCAAGCAAAAATGGATCTCTCACCCCCGAACAGGTGACATACGGCTCCACCAAACGTGTTTGGTGGCTTTGCCCGCGTGGACATGAATGGAAGTCCGTAATCACTGCACGAACTTATATGGGAAGCGGCTGTCCAGTGTGCTCAAACCGCGTCATACAAACAGGCTACAACGACTTGCAAACGCTTTATCCTGCCTTGGCAGCTGAATGGGATACGGAGAAAAATGCACCGTTGACACCGGATCAGATCATCAGCAGTTCAGGGAAGAAGGTGTGGTGGCGCTGCCGATTAGGACACTCCTATCAAATGTCGCCTTGGGACAGAACATCACGCAACTGCGAGTGCCCATATTGCACGGGACGAAAAGTCCTCGTAGGTTTCAATGATTTGGGATCCAAAAGGCCGGAGATCGCGGCACAGTGGCATCCAAGCCTCAATGGACCGATGACACCGCAGATGGTGACGGAGCATTCCAATCGAAATGTCTGGTGGCAATGTCCGGAAGGCCATGTATGGAGAGCTAAGATCAGTCAGCGGTCTCGAGGTTACTGCAACTGTCCTGTGTGCAATGGACGCATCAATAGGATACGAAGCAACAAATATAAGATACTTGTCGAGAGCGGAAAGAATGCCAATAAATATGGCATGGGCCGTTAAACAAATGTCTAACCGTTTCATTTTCATTTCTCCTCGGGAAGGTGCGGGATAATGGTATCCCGCCCTTCTCAGAACGCCTCTCCGCCTGTGAGGGACGCTCTGAGAAGGAAAGGCTTTGGGCCGACTTTCAGGAAACCGACAATGCAAGAGGGGGTGTATTTGCATAACACCGCACCTGCTGCAACCGCAAAAGCAGCGGGTAAATTCAAAACGACGGAGGTTCAACATGAACAAAAAACAACTGATGGCAGGAACACTTGCGGCGCTGACCGTTGCAAGTGCGACCATGCCTGCGGCGCTTGCCGCACAGCCGGACACCGCAGTGCCCTATGCTGTGATGTCCACCAAGAGCCTTGAGGATGCGGGCCTCACCCTGCTTTCTCAAGAGGAGGGTACGACTGCACCGCAGGCTGAACAGACCCTGCAAGAGCAGATCAACAATGCCCCGGATGGCAGCGAGACGCGCATCACCCTGCAGGGTGATGTTAGTGGGGATCTGACGATCCCCACTAACAAGAACATTGTCCTCGAACTCGCAGCGGGCAGCAAGCTGACCAATGTGTCCGACCATACCATTACCAATAACGGTACGCTGACCATCGAGGGCACCGGCACGGTGGACTGCACTACCCATGCCAAGGGTGCGGTGAACAACAACGGCACCCTGACCATCAGCGGTGGCACGATCACCCGTAGTGTGGATGTTCCGAAAACAAATAGCTGGTATGTTGTGAATAACGCAGAGAACGCAACCATGATCATTGATGGCGGCGAGATCATCGGCAACAGCACCTATTCCTCCTGCATTCGCAATCTCGGCAATGCCACCGTTTCCGGAGGTACTATCCGTCAGAATAAGATGATCGCCATGAAAAATGACGATACTGGAACCCTGACAGTGACTGGCGGCAAGATTATTTCCGAAGACCAGGCCATCCAGAACTGGAAAACTGCGGAAATCGAGGGTGGTGAGATTGAAGGCAATGTTTACACCTGGGCCTATGTCGAAAAGGGGACGGAATTTGCTGGTGAAACTACTATTTCCGGAGGCAAGATAACTGGGGATGTCGCTGCGGTGAACTACGACGGCGGCTCGGCAAAGCCGCAGGTTGAAGTAACCGGTAATGCTGAAATTACCGGAGAAATAAAGACCAGCAACTACGACGGGGGTGCTTATACCACCAAAAAGAATGATGAAACAGCCAAAATCACTGTTTCTGGCGGTAAATTTACAACAGCTCCTGCGGAAGAATACATCGATCCCTCTGCCGAGTTTGACGCTACTACCGGCACCGTGTCCGCAATCCCGGCAAAACAGGCTGTCGTAAGCGTGGGCGCGAAGAACTACAAGACACTCGCCACTGCCATCAACGCGGCGCAGAACGGCGAAACTGTTGTGCTGAAGCAGGATGTGACTGAGAGTGTGACCGTTCCCGCTGGTAAGGAGATCGCGCTGGATCTCGCCGGAAAGAACATCCAAAGCAATGATGCGACCAGCAAGAACGCAGTGACCGTCGAAGGCAAGCTGACCGTAAAGGACAGCACCGCTGCGACTGCACCGGAGGTCAGCGGAGATGCGGTGACTTATGTTTCCGGTAAGATCATCGCCTCGAATCTCGGCCTGTACGCTATCAAGGGCGGCGAGATCGTGCTGGAAAGCGGCAGCGTGGAATCCACCGGTAATATCGGCGTGTTCGTGCAGGGTAACATGACCACCAGCGGCGATGCGATCCACTCCAAGATCACCGTCAAGGGCGGATATATTCTGGCACAAGAGAATGCTGCATCGGCACAGGGACGCGGTGCGGAATTGAACATCAAAGGTGGTGTTCTGAAGGCTAAGGACAATGCAGTTGTTAGCGGAAACGGCACCAAGAATGAACAAAAGGATTATGGCGGTACCACCATCAATATCTCTGGCGGCACCATGATCGGCGGTATCCAGACACCTAACTTTATTGCCTGCGGCGTGTACCATCCCCAACAGGGTACGCTGAATATCACAGGCGGCAAGTTCCAGATCACGGGTGGCGTTGGCGTTCTCATTCGTGCGGGCAGCGCTAACATTACAGGCGGTGAGATCGTCACCACCGGTAGCGTCAATGGCTGGGTAGGTGACAAAAAAATCGATGAAGGATGCCATGGCATCGTGTACGACAGTGCCAGCAACTATCCCGGCGCTGCGGCTGCGGATAAGGTCGCAATCGGCGGCACTGTCAAGATCGTTACCGAAGGCAGCAATGCTCCCGTCAAAATGCACCGCCCGGAGAGCAGCACCGAAAACAAAATCGGTGTTACTGGCGGCAGCTTCTCCGGCCCTGTGGAGAAGGAATATCTGGAGAATCTGAACGCCGAGCTGAATACCGGCAAGGGAGATGCTCCGTACAGCTACTACTCTACCGTTGAAGCCGCCAAGGAAGCTGCCAAGACGCTGGGCGGCGGCACTGTCACCGATCTGACTTCCCCCAATGCGACAAAGTTTACCGTGACACTGAAATTCGATGATGGTGCAACGGCGGATCAGGTACTCACCGTTGCTGAGAACGGCACTGTGATCCTTCCCACGCCCACCCGCAGTGGCAGCTATGCGTTCCGCTACTGGACGGACGGTACAACTACTTATGCCGCAGGCGCGGAATACACCGTCACGAAGAAGGCGACACTGACCGCCGTTTGGAGCTACACCGGTTCCAGCAGCTCCAGCAGTTCCTCTTCCAGCTATTATGCAATCAGCACTCCCACTGTGGCGAACGGCTCGGTTTCCGTGACCCCCAGTTCCGCCTCCAAGGGTACGACCGTGACCATCACCGTCAAGCCGAACGATGGCTATGAGTTGGATAAGCTCACCATCACCGACAAGGACGGCAACCACCTGTCCCTCTCTGACAAGGGCAACGGCAAGTACACCTTTACCATGCCCGCCGGTAAGGTGAATGTAGATGCGGCCTTCTCCAAGATCGCAGCCGGTGTCAACTTCCGCGATGTGGCACAGAACGCCTATTACTACGATGCCGTCCAGTGGGCGGTGGAAAAGGGCATCACCGAGGGCACCAGCGCCACGACTTTCAGCCCCGACGCTTCCTGCACCCGCGCGCAGATGGTGACCTTCCTCTGGCGCGCTGCCGGTAGTCCGGCTCCCAAGAGCGCGGCAAATCCCTTCAAGGATGTTAGCGCGAATGATTACTATTATTCTGCTGTTCTGTGGGCTGTTGAGAATGGCATCACCAGCGGAACCGGCGCGGATACCTTCTCGCCGGGCGCAACGGTGACCCGCGGTCAGACCGTTACCTTCCTCTATCGCGCTGCCGGTTCTCCCGCAGTAAGCGGCGGCAGCTTCAGCGATGTGGCGGCAGATGCCTACTACGCCAACGCTGTAGCGTGGGCATCTCAGCACAACATCACCAGCGGCGTCGGAAACGGGAATTTCGCGCCCAACGCAGACTGCACCCGCGCCCAGATTGTGACGCTGCTGTATCGCGCCCAATAATCGATATTTCTCTTCACTTTCCTCTTTTTTCTCTTTTTGGGGAGGTCGGGGACATTTGTCCCCGCCTTCTCCAAACATTCCACCAATAGTGGAACGCTTGGAGAAGGAAACAATGAAAGCAACGCGCCACCTACCAGATATACGGTATACCGTTTGCGATGCCATTTCATGAGAATGGCCAGACATGGCCGGTGGATCAACAATACTTGTTATCCACAAGAAATCCAGCATCAAAGGACTGAGAACGATGGATAAAAAAATCGAGATGACGCTGCAAGAATACTGTACTGAAAACAATCAAGAAGCATTGCTGGAACAGTGGGATGCTGAGAAAAATGCGCCGCTGTCACCAGAAACCGTTAGTGCAAGCACTCACAAGAAGATGTGGTGGAAAGATTCGTATGGTCATGAATGGGCACAGCCGGTCTATAGCCGCACTGTGCAAAAGCGTGGATGTCCCATCTGTGCAAACCGAGTGGTACTTCCCGGCTTCAATGATCTTGCAACGACATATCCCGCATTGGCTTCAGAATGGGATACAGGAAAAAACGGAACGCTGACCCCACAGCAAGTATTTGCCGGCAGCGGTATAAAAGTTTGGTGGCGGTGTAAGAAGGGACATTCCTGGAAGGCGGTCATTGCCTCCAGAGCCGGAGGCTGTTCCTGCCCAGTCTGCGCGAATCGTATCATCCTTCCCGGTTTTAATGATCTTGCAACAACGCACCCGGTTCTTGCTGCTGAGTGGAACGAAGAAAAGAATGGAGACTTAACGCCGCAAAGAATCAGTTATGGTTATGATAAGAAAGTTTGGTGGCGGTGCTCATTAGGACATGAGTGGAAGGCACCACCAAGTACCCGGATCCGCATGGCGGCTGGCTGCCCTATCTGCTCCGGCTATGCCGTACAGAAAGGATACAATGATCTGGAAACACTCTATCCCCTTGTCGCCGCAGAATGGAATTATGAAAAAAATAATGCGTTGACGCCGGATCAGGTAGTAGCGGGCAGCAATCGCTTAGTTTGGTGGCGCTGTTCGTTGGGACATGAATGGCGAGCTGTTATTGTTGATCGCACAGTCGGCACAAACGGATGTCCTTACTGCTCTAACAGAAAAGTATTGGCAGGTTTCAATGATCTTGCCACATTAGAGCCGGAGATCGCGGCACAGTGGCATCCAACACTCAATGGTGAGTTGCTGCCAACACAACTTACAGCAGGCAGTAGCCGCAGGATCTGGTGGGTCTGTTCGGAAGGGCATGTTTGGCGTACATCCGTAGCAAACCGAACGAATGCGAAGAAACGCACAGGCTGTCCGGTTTGTGCCGGAAATATCAGCAAGCAAAACGCGCTGTACTATCAGAAGATGGCTGCTCAATCGAACAACTGCTGCCATTTGATCGGCCCCGAACGAAATGATGCTAAAGGTTCAGAGCGTGGCTTAAGTGTTTATCCGGAATTAAAAGAGAGCTGTCATATAGAAACAAAGAAATGACAAAGGAGTAGAGCCGCATGGACATCAAACAAATATTAGATCAAATCGATGAGATCATCTATATCGCTGATCTGGAAAGCTACGAATTACTCTACCTGAACCGGATCGGGCGGGAGCGCTTTGGAACTCCTGCACCGGGCGTGAAGTGCTACGAATTTTTGCAGGGCGAAGAAAAACCCTGCAAATTCTGCACGAACGGAGAGCTGTCGCACCTGCAGGATAAGCGCATCACATGGGTGCGTCAGCACTCCGCGGCGGGCAATTTACTGCTGCATGACAGCGTGATCGACTACGAGGGCAGACCCTGCCGTATGGAAGTTGCCATTAATGTGAATCGCTATGTTGACGAGTTGAATACCGCACAGAGCGATCTGGCGGCGGAGAAAAAACTTACATCCTGCATTGAAAACCTTGTTATGAACGATGATTTTACAGCGGCGATCAACTCTATGTTGAATACCATTATTGAACATTACAATGCGGATCGCGCCTATATCTTTGAGTTTGACTGGGAGAAGGATGTGACCCGAAACACCTATGAGGTGTGCCGGGAAGGCGTAACGCCGGAGATAGACAATCTGCAAAACCTGCCGATTGCCGTGGTCGCTGTGTGGGTGAATAACTTCTTGGATGGAAGCAACAAGATCACCATTATCGAGGATGTGGACGCGCTCAAGGACGATCCCACTCGCCGTATCGAGTATGACTGCCTGCATCCGCAGGGCATCAAGAGCCTCATCACCGTCCCCATTTTTACAAACGGAAAACTACATGGCTTTTTGGGCGTAGATAACCCTCACGCTCACATGGACGCCCCGGAGCTGCTGACGCAGCTGACTTATATTGCGGCAAATGAGTTGCAAAAACGACTGTTCGCAGAGGCGATGACGGAAAAAAGCTATCAGGACCCGCTGACCGGGCTGAACAACCGTCTTGCCTATGACGAAATGTTAGCCGATCTGCTTGGCAAAAAAGTGCCCACCGGCGTTGGCTTTGTTGACTTGAATAGTTTGAAGTGGATCAACGATAATTACGGTTACGAATTTGGCAATCGGGCGATCGAGCTGGTGTGCAAGATACTCAAAACGCATTTTTAGGAGGACTGCATCTACCGCATCAGTGGAGACGAATTCGTCATCATTTGGCCGGATGTTGATTATCTGCAATTCAAAAACGCAGCGGGAAAGGTCGCTGCGGCGTTGATATTGGATCGGAACATTGCAGCATTTGGCTACACATGGGGACATGAGGAAGATATTGGGATTGCTGTCCGGCGGGCAGAAAAAGCGGCGCAGGCCGAGAAAGCCAAGTATTACGCAGCGATTGAGAAAACGAAAGGAGTGCGTCCTAGCTCCGTAGAGTTGTTGCTGCAAGAATTTCGCGACAGCACCTTCGTGCCCTACCTCCAGCCGCTGTACAGCATCCAGAATGACACGGTCTATGGCGCTGAGGTCCTTGTACGCAAGGTCGATTCTGATGGGCATACCCATTTCCCGCAAGATTTCGTTTCCATCATGGAACGCGAGGGCATGATCTCCATGGTGGATCTTGAAATGCTACAGCAAGCCTGTGAGCTGTTGCAGCAGTGGAAAACGGCGTGGCCGGAACTTACGCTGAATGTGAATGTTTCGCGGTTCACATTATCTGAACCGGATTATTTGACCAGAGTAGACAAGATCATTGCGGAGACCGGCGCTGACCCGACCCGGCTCGTATTTGAAGTCACCGAGTCCTTTATGGAGATCAATCTGGATTCTTTATCCGATGTGTTAAACGGATTGGTCTCACGGGGCATCACCGTTGCCATCGACGACTTTGGTGTCAATGCGTCTAACTTGAATGCACTTGGTTTGTCGCAGTTTAGCATTGCGAAGCTGGACAAAAGCCTGATCGACCAAGCAGAGCACAGTGAGCGGATGCAGTATGTGGTCAAAGCGGCGATTGAACTGTGCCACGATTTGAATATGCTCTGCGTTGCAGAGGGCATCGAAACAGACAATCAAATCGAATTATTAAAAAAGCTGGGCTGTAACTGTCTGCAAGGCTACCTGATCGGCAAACCCATGCCCGCGGCAGACTTTTTTCATCAATTTGGAGAGGCTGCTCTCCACAAAAAATAAGGAAAAGGACTTGAAAAATATGAGAACCTACATAAACCAGCGTGGTCGGCTTGCTGTGCTTGTATCTGCAATAATGATCACCGCAATGATCGCCGGACTGATCCCCACGGCACTGGCGGCAGGCACATTGACATTCTCAGATGTACCTGAAAGCCATACCTGCTACGCGGACATTCAGTGGGCGGCAGACAACAGCATCGTGAACGGATACAACGGAAAATTCAACCCAGATGGGAAAATTACGGTGGAACAGTTCTGCACGATGCTGTCGAGGAGCATTCCGGAGGATGAGCAGGACACGGGCGATCTCGGCGCAGCAAAGGACTCTATGCGCTATCATCTGCGCCGCGTGGTGCGTCATGGTTGGACAGGCTATGGTGCAGAGCTTGAATTACAAAAGGGCCGTACCATCCAAGCCGGCAACG
>ULWC01005610.1_pt1 | contig 11292 bp, 8 predicted proteins | sample 1959931 | NCBI WGS metagenome assembly ULWC01 (sample SAMEA4835801, study PRJEB28245) | human gut metagenome | biome: gut microbiome; material: fecal sample | place: Denmark | collected 2008
GCCGCAGCCGAGGTGCCGCGCGTAAGGTTCGCCTCGGGCAGCATCGTAAAGTGCAGCTCGCCGCCCGCCATGAGCTGTTCGTAGGTAATGAAGTTGGTATCGACCGCCTCGCCGTTGAGCGTCACGGCGCCGACATAGCGGTTGCGGCGCGGCGTGTCGGCCGTGACGGTGAGCGTGCGGCCGTTGGCCAGGCGCACGGTGGCCCGCTCGAAGAGCGGCGCCGTCAGGACAAACTCGTTCGAGCCGGGGCATACGGGATAGAAGCCCAGCGACGAGAAGACATACCAGGCCGACATCTGTCCGCAGTCCTCGTTGCCGATGATCCCTTCGGGGGTCGGGGCATACATCTCGTCGAGCAGGCGGCGCGTCAGCTCCTGCGTCTTCCACGGCATGCCGACATAACTATAGAGGTAGGCCATGTGGTGGCTCGGCTCGTTGCCATGGGCGTACTGGCCCATGAGGCCCGTGATGTCGTCCAGACCGACATCCTCGTGCGGCGATTCGAGCGTGAAGAGGCGGTCGAGCTCCCGCACGAAGGCCTCGCGGCCGCCGAAGAGCTGCTCCAGCCCGTTCACGTCGTGCGGCGCGAAGAAGCGGTACTGCCACGGCGTGGCTTCGGTGTAGTCGCGCCCGGCGACGAACTCCTCGAAGGGCGCCGACCAGCTGCCGTCGCGCTGCCGCCCGCGGAAGAAGCGGGTCGAGCCGTCGAAGACATTGACGTAGTTGAGCGCCCGGCCGTAGTACTCCGCAGCCAGATCGGCGCGGCCCAGCGTCTCGGCCATGCGGGCGATCGTCCAGTCGTCATAGGCGTATTCGAGGACACAGGAGACCGACTCGCGGAGGATATTCGAGGGGATGTATCCGTCGGCGACGTAATACTCCGACCCCTTGCGGTTGCAGTTCGACGAGCGCACCATGGCATCGAGCGCATGCTCCGCATCGAAGCCCCGGATTCCCTTCATCCAGGCGTCGGCAATGACCGATGCGGCATGATAGCCGATCATCGTGCGCGTCTCGCCCGACGAGAGGGGCCAGATCGGCAGCTCGCCCGTCACATCGTACATGTCGAGCATCGAGCGGACCATGTCGCTCACAAGCGTCGTGTCGACAAGCGTCTGCAGGGGGTTCCACGCCCGGAAGGTATCCCACAGCGAGAGGGTCGAATAGTAGGCCCGGCCGGCGGGCAGGCGGCCGATGGTGCCGTCGCTGCGGCGGTAGTCGCCGTTGACGTCGCTCATCAGGTTGGGCGTGATTTTCGTATGGTACTGCGCAGTATAGAAGACCGTGCGCTCGTCGCGCGTGCCGCCCTCGACGACAATGTCCGACAGGGCGTCGCGCCACAGCGCCTCGGCGCGGGCATGCACGGCATCGAAATCGAGTGCGGGAACCTCCTCAAGGCGGTTCTCGCGGGCATTCTCCGCGCTGACGGCCGAGAGACCCACGGCCACGATGAGCGTCCCGACCTCCGGGGCGAAGGTGAGGACGGCCTGCCGGTCGCCGAGCAGTTCAACCCCGGTGAACGGTTCCGAGAAGCGGGCCGAGAAATAGACGTACTGGTCGGCCACCCAACCCTGCGTGCGGCGCATGCCCTCGATCTCGTCGGCAGCCGTCTGCCGCAGTTCGCGCAGGTCGATCCGCTCCTCGGTGATGGTGTGCATCAGGTCGATGACCACGCGCCGCGGCCCCTTGCCGCGGAACACGTAGCGGTGCACGCCCGTGCGGGGCGCCGCCGTCAGCTCGACCTCCAGCCCGTCGTCGGAGAGTTCGACGGCGTAGTAACCGCACGTGGCCCGCTCGCGGCCGTGCGAAAAGGCGTAGGGCACGGGGTGGAACTCCCCGTCACGCACCACGTCGTCGCGCAGCGTGGGATAGAAGAGGATATCTCCCAGATCGGCGCACCCCGTGCCGCTCAAATGCGTATGCGAGAAGCCGTCGATCGTCGTATCGTCGTAGTGGTAGCCGGCGCAGGCGTCCCAGTCGCCCGAGCGCGTGTCGGGGCTGAGCTGCACCATGCCGAAGGGGGTCGTGGCGCCGGGATAGGTGTGGCCGTGGAATCCGGTTCCGATGAAGGGATCGACATAATCGATCGGATCCGAGGGCTGCATGCAGGCTGCACATGCGCATGCCGCCAGGGCCAGAGTCAAGGTTCGCATCATGGCTGTTCAGGTTTCGGGTATACAAATATACGAAAGAAGAGGTTGCCGACGATGGCGATTTGCGCTTTTGCCTCCTCAATTTGCGCACAGATTACCCCCTCCGGCACCTCCCGCAAGAGAAAAAAAAGGAGGTATGACCGTGTCATTTTGACAAAAAAGGTTATCTTTATCCCGAAAAACGCTCATCGGCATGGCACGCATCATCCTCATGACCGACTTCTCCGAAGCCTACGCCCGCAGCCTGCTGCTGGGCATCGCCCGCTATGCGCACGACTCGGGACAGGCGTGGAGCCTCTGCCGGCTGCCCCTTGCGATCCGCGAAAAGTCGGGCATCGAGGCCGTCGTCGAGTGGGCGCGCCGCATGCGGGCCGAGGCCGTCATCGGACAGTTCTACAACACGGACAAGGTCGAGCTCTTCGCCCGCAACGGCATCATCGCCATCGCCCAGGACTTCAAGGCCCGCTTCTCGACGATCCCCAACATCACGGGCCCCCACTACCGGGCCGGGGAGATGGGCGCCGAATACTTCATCAAGAAGGGATTCCGCCACTTCGCCTTCTACGGCACGCGCGGCATCGTCTGGTCGGACGAACGCTGCCAGGGCTTCCGCGACACGGTCCGCCGGGCCAACGCCGGGTATACCTTCTCGGCGCTGCGCAACACGTCGCAGACCGATCTGTGGCTCTACGACCCGATCCAGCTGACCACCTGGCTGCAATCGCTGCCCAAGCCCGTGGCGATCATGGCCTGCGACGACAACCAGGCCTACCACATCACCGAGGCGTGCCTCCAGGCCGAAGGGGCCGGATTCCGCATCCCGGACGACATCGCCGTGCTGGGCGTCGACAACGACGAGACGATCTGCCGCCTCTCGGCGCCGAACCTCTCGTCGCTCAACCAGAACATCGAACAGGGCGGCTACGACGTCGCCCGCCTGATCGACCGCATCCTGCACGACCCGAAGGCCGAACGCGAGGACATCATGGTCTACCCCACGCACATCATCACGCGCCAGTCGACGGACATCTACGCCAACAACGACCCCCACATCGCCGAGGTGCTGAAGTACATCCACGAGAACATCAGCCAGAAGATCACGGTCGACGAACTCGTGGCCCTCGTGCCGCTCTCGCGCCGCCTGCTCGAATCGCGTTTCAAGAAGAGCATGGGCACGTCGATCTACGACTACATCATCCAGGTCCGCATCGAGAAGATGACACAGCTGCTGGGCGAGGGGTTGAGCGTCTCGGAGGCCGCCTCGGAGCTGGGATTCTCCGACATCAAGAATGTCTCGCGCACCTTCAAGCAGCTCAAGGGGATGACCCCTTCGGAGTACCGGCAGCAGGTCACGCTCGGCAAGTTCTGACGCCCCCGCCGTCGCCTATTTCCGCTTCTTGTCCGCCCGCGGCCTTGCTGCGCCGGCCCTGCCGCCGGTGCGTTCCCCCGCCGCCGCACGCCGCCGCACCGACCAGCCGAAATGGCCCAGCGCCTCGCCCAGGGCGTAGTATTCGCCGTGGGAGTAGACAATCGGGCAGGCCCGCTCCAGGCAGAACTTCCCCGTCTCCGGGTCGATATAGGCGGCATCGACCTGCACGTTGACCACCTCGGCCAGGAACATGTCGTGCGAGCCCAGCGGCAGCACCTGCCGCACGCGGCATTCGATGTTGACCGGCGCCTCGTCGACCAGCGGCGCCGCCACCCGGCCCGCCGGCACTGGCGTCAGGCCCGCCTCGCGGAACTTGTCGTAATCGCGCCCCGAGCGGACGCCGCACCAGTCGGTCGCGCGCGCCAGCCGCCGGGTCGTCAGGTTGATGACAAACTCGCCCGTGCGGCGGATGATCCCGTAGGAGTGGCGCTCGGGGCGGATCGACACGTAACACATCGGCGGATCGGTGCACACCGTGCCGGTCCACGCCACGGTCAGCAGGTTGTACTCTTCGGGCGCCGCACCGCAGCTCACCAGCACCGCCGGCAGCGGATAGAGCACCGTGCCGGGTTTCCAGGTCTCTTTCATGATCGGTTCCGTTTTTCGGACGCCGCAAGCCGCCGCGGCGCCGCCATGCGTACAAAGATACCGATTTTTCGGTTATCTTTGCGGTATGCTGACGGATTTCATACGCTACCTCGAGGCCGAACGGCGCTACTCGCCGCTCACGGTGCGCAACTACCGGCGCGACATCGAGGGTTTCCTCCGCTGGTTGGGATACGACGATCCCGACCGGGTCGACGTGAAGGAGATCACCACCGAACAGGTGCGCGACTGGATTCTCTACCGCACCGACACGGCCCGCCTGAACGCCGCGTCGATGAACCGCGAAGTCTCGTCGCTGCGCGCGCTCTTCCGCTGGCTGCTCCGCACGGGCGCCGTCGAGCACGACATCATGCGGCCGATCCGGTCGCTCAAGCGCCCGCAGCACCTCCCGGCCTTCATCCCCGAAAGCCGCATGAGCGGCATCGTCCGCGAATGCGAAACCGAGTCGGAGCAGTTCCTCACCGAGCGCGATACGCTCATCGTGCTGCTCTTCTACACCTGCGGCGTGCGCCTGGCGGAGCTCGCGGGCATCGACCGCGACGACTTCTCGGCCGACTGTACGTCGCTGCGCGTGCGGGGCAAGGGGGACAAGCAGCGGATCGTCCCCGTCCTGGCGTGCGTGCGCGAAAAGATTTTGCACTACCTCCGCCTGATTGAAAGGCAAAATATTTGCAATTCTACGGAAAAAGCACTATTTTTAACGTGGAAAGGGAGGCGCTGCTCCCACAGCACGATCTACCGGATCGTGCGGCGGGAACTGCTCCAGAACGGCGTCCAGGGCAAGGCAAGCCCTCACGTGCTGCGGCACACCTTCGCCACGCACCTGATGAACGGAGGCGCCGATCTGCGCGAAATCCAGGAGCTTCTGGGGCACTCCTCGCTCAAGGCCACGCAGGTCTACACGCACAACAGCATCGCCCGCCTCCGGGAGACATACCGAAAAGCCCATCCCCGTGAAAAGGGAGGGAAGTGATAACTTTATAAAACGTAAAGCTATGAACGTACAGATTCAATCCGTCAAATTCGACGCCGACAAGCGGCTGATCGAATTCGTTGAAACCAAGATGGCAAAACTGGACCGTTTCGCAGACCGCTCGACGGGCGCAGAGGTCATCCTCAAACTCGATAAGGACCACGAAAAAGGAAACAAGATAGCCACGATCACCCTCCACATGCCGGGCGAGGACCTGGTGGCCTGCCACCAGTCGAAGGCCTTCGAGGAGTCGGTCGACGAGGCCATCGACGCCCTGAAGCGCCAGCTGGACAAATTCAAGGGCAAATTTGACAACAAGTAACCCCTTCCGACACACGAAAAAGGACGGCCGTCTCCTGCGAGACGGCCGTCGTCGTATCGGCCCTGTATACCATGCATTCCCTCACCGGTGCCGACGGGCCGGTGCGGATTGTTGCACGCGGTCAATAGACCCACTCGAAGTCGTCGACATGCATCTCGTTCTGCGAGCTGCCCGTCAGGTAGTCGCCGCGCATGCTCGTGGCGCACGAGATGACGAGCGAGCAGGTTGACGACGAGGGGTTGGCCGCCTCCTTGTCATACCACGACACCGGGATGACGTACTCGACCCAGTCGCCCGTGCTCTCGCTGATGATCTGCTGGCCGTAACCGAGGATCGCACCCTCGTCGACGGACGAGGTCTCGGCGGGATTCCACATGCCCGTCGGGGCCGTCATGCCCGAGCTGACGCCATGCTGTGCCGTCCAGTCGACCACCGCCACGAAGATGTACGAACGGTCCTGCTGATCCTTGTACGACGCACCGTCGGGATCGAAGGAACCGACCTTGTCGATCGTGCCGACGGTCGCCTTGCAGCGCACCTTCAGCGCCCGTGGACGCGCCGTCCACTCGTAGGGCTGGCCGAAGCAGGCCGTGCCGCTGAAGCCTTCGTAAACGAACTGACCCGTATACATGTTGCCCGGGGCAAAGATCGCACCCATCACCAGACGGGGCATGAGCACGGCAGCACCCTCCTCCTCGTAGCAGAGCGGCGTGTAGATCTTGGGCTCACCCGACTCTTCGTACTGCTCGAGGAACATGTTGTTGCCGCTGTCCCAGAAGTTCTCGCCCTCGGCGTTGGGATAGGTGATCGGATAGAAGGTCACGTTGTCGGTGGTCATCTGCTTCTTCGACCAGCCCGACATGTCGCCGTTGGGAACCACGTCGCCATCGGCGGTCTTGAACTCCACGGCAGCCAGGGCTTCACCCTCCTTGGCCACGCGCACCTCGTAGTCCGACGCGGCGAAGACGCCCGTACCCTCGGCGATGGTGTGGATCTCCAGCCCGGCCTCGTTCGTCGAGGCGCTCCAGACGGGAGCAAGGCGATAGACGTCACCCTCGACAAGCTCCGCCTCCTGCCAGTCGGCGGCACCCTTCACGCGGTACTGTACCGCCGCGCCGTCGGGCAGGTGCTCGGCCGTCACCGTCGCCGTATTGGCCCACAGGTCGGCATCGTCGTTATAGGCGAGCGTCGGCTTGGCCGTCAGGTGGAAGGTGAGGGTCTTGGTCGTGACCTGCTCCTTGGTGTCGGTCACCGTGAGTGCGAACTTGTGGTCCGAATCCTCGTTGTAGATCAGGGCGATCATCGGCACGAGAGACGAGATGTCGAACGTCACGGAGCTCTGGCCCAGCACCTGGTCCCCGACGGGGAATCCGAGGCCCTGCAGCACCTCGGCCATCGAACCGGGATTCACCAGGTCGAGCGTCTCCGAAAGGCCGATAGCCCCGAGAATCTCGGGCGTCAGCGCCGGCGAGTCGATCTGCACCGTGAAACCGGCGATCTTGCCCTGCGCTACGACCGATACCTGCACGGACATCGTCTCCTGAATCTCCTGCACGGCGTCGATATCCCCGTCGACAAGCGTAATCACGGGAGCGGCCTTGGCGCTTTCGGTCAGGTGAAGCGTCAGCGTCTTGGTCACGCTCTGCCCGGCACGGTCGGTCACCGTCACGCCGAACTTGTGGTCCGAAGTCTGGTCATAAACCATGATAAGCGGCACGAAGCGCGAAATGTCGATCGACAGTGCCGTCTGACCGAGTACTGCATCCCCAACGGGCAGGCCCAGCGAGGCAAGGCCCTCGGCGACATCGGCCGATGCCGGATTGGCCAGGCTGAAACTCCTGGAGAGACCCACCATCGCCAGCATCTCGTCCGTCAGGAAGGGCGAGTCGATCGAGATCGTCAGCTCCTCGATCTTGCCAGGAGCCGTCACGTTGACCTGCACGGTCATGCCCTGCACCATCTCCTGGGGCTGATCGATGCTCGCACCGGCGAGTTCGACCGTCGGAGCATCGGGGCGCTTGCCCCCTTCGTCATCCTTGCTGCAACCGGCAAAAAGGCCGGCCATCGCGGCGAACATTGCCGCCATCGTCAATATTTTTCTCATAGTCAACCTAATGAATGATACATGTCGTTTGTTTCGTGCAAAAATAGCGCCCTGCGGTGAGGTGGGCAAATAAATTCAACGAACAGCCGGAAAAGCAATCACAGACACCCGTTTTTTCATCACGAACCGGTCGACGGATTCCATGCAATCCCCGCTTCGCGCCACCGGAAGAACCGGCGACGGGTCCTGCGGAGTCCCTCGCCGAAGGGACAGTCCGACACGGACAGGCGACGGATGCGGGGCGGGCAGGCGACGGGCACAAGGCGGACAAAAACACACGACAAGCGGGCGACGTGCAGGGCACAAAAACAAAAAACGACCGCCGAAGCAGTCGTTTTCGAGTAGTGGATAGGGGATTCGAACCCCTATGTCATGCGTGAGAGGCATGTATCCTAACCCTTAGATGAATCCACCGTTTTGGTTTTTTCGTGGTGCAAAGATAACGCCTTCTTTCAAAACTCCAAAATTTTCGGGCAAAATATGCGATTTTTTTTTATTTTTCTTGTCCCGGGCCCCTTTTTGCCTATCTTTACGCCGAACCAATACCCACAACGACCATGAAACGACTCCCCGCCCTGCTCCCACTCGCCGCAGCCGCCCTTGCGGTCTCCTGCTCGTCCCGCCCGACCGCTCCCGACTTCGGCGAGCGCTCCGTCGACACGCTGCTGCGGCACGGCGCGGCCAGCTGCCGCGTGGAATACCGCTTCGCCACCATCCGCAATGCCGACGCCTCGGAAGCCCTGCGAACCATCGAACAGGCCAACATCGGCTACTTCTTTGAACTCGAGGAGTTCTCCGGGACCCCCGCCGAAGCGGCCGACAGCGCCCTGCACGAGATCGCGCGGGAGTGCCTGCCCGATCTGCCCGAGCGGGCCGAAGCCCCGACCTACGAGATTGCGGTCGAGTCCCAGGGCACGGTTGTCGACACGCTCCTCACCTACGTCATCGTGCGGTCGAGCTACCTGGGCGGCGCACACGGCTCCTACGCCACGAACTACCACAACTACTCGCTGCGCGACGGCTACGAACTCTGCACGGCGGACCTCTTCACGCCGGAGCAGCTGCAGGAGATCGACCGCCGCATCCGCCTGAAACTGCTCGAGCAGTACGACGCGACGGACGACGAAGGGCTCGCCGCCGCGGGGTTCTTCCCCGACTACATCACCGCCACGGAGAACTTTCTCGTGACGCCCTACGGCATCACCTTCCACTACAACCCCTATGAGATCGGCTGCTACGCCCTCGGGGCCGTCGAGGTGGAGTTCCCGACCGGCGAACTGAACGAGGTGCGCGCCCGCTGACAGCGAGTGCGCCGACCCCACCCGGCCCCTCCCGGCAGTCTCCCGCTGCCGCATCCGCCCGGCACGACATACATATAATAAAAAAGGCCCGAGTCATCACGACTTGGACCTTTCTTTTTTCGCCGGGGTACCACCCCCGCCGAAAAGAGGGTTAATCGGAGGTATTCGACCCGTCGGAACGAGCACCGCTCCCGAGTCTTAGCGACGGATCATCCGCCGCAACCTGCCGATTTCCTCAACCAACCTAAAACTACTAACCTAAATGAACCTTAAAACTTCACTGCAAAGATAAGGTCTCTTTCGGTATTATACAAATATTTTATGAATATATTAAATATATTTAACAATTTGGTAACATTGAGCACCCTGCACAGCCCGACACACTCCCAGACCAAACAGCCGCAATGCAGCTGCAAATACAATATGTATCAACATGTTGCACCGACATCGCAGGACAATCCTCCGATGAGTGCCGCATCGGAAGAATCCACCGCCGATTTCTTACCGAAAGCGCTGCAAACAGGTAAAAAGGGAGGCCGGGCAGCAGGAGCCGGAGAACGGCATCGAAAAAGCCGGACAAGAACACCGCAAAGCCGGAAACGAACAGGAATAGCCCGAAGCTGGACATGAAAATCGGAAAACGGGCAGAGAAAGCCTGGGAACAGGCAGGGAAAGTCCGACGCCGAAAAGGCCGGTATTCCGAAAGCGAAGTGAAGCGGATCGGGCAGGGACAAAAAAAAGGAAACCCGGAATCGGGACTGCACGTCCGTCATCCACAGTTTCCTCACCAACCTAAAACTACTAACCTAAATGAACCTTAAAACTTCACTGCAAAGATAAGCCGGAAAATCGAACCGTGCAAGTTTTTATTAAAAAATTTCAGTAATTTTTGATATTTTTTTATTATGCCGCCATCAACACTTCGCACATCCGTTGATTAACAACAGGTTAAACACATCATCCGTTCTGCGGCACATTGCATGAAATACACGTGGCGAGGGGGACATCCGGAAACTTCCCCGTCCGGTTCCCGCACGACAGTCGGTTCCTGCACGGCAGTCGGCGACGAACGCCCCGTGAAGGTCTGTCCGCGATGATCCGTCGTCGGTAAACAGCCCGTGGAACCCGCTGCGGAGCCTGTCGCAAAGGTTTGCCGGGAAAACCGGCCGCAATGGTCTGCCGGGAGTCGCCGCGAAGGTCAGAAAAGCCCCTTCAGCAGCGGATAACCCATCCGGCGGCGCAGTTTGATCCGCCGGACGAGGTTGAGCGGCCGCCGCTTCAGCCCGGCGCGTCCCCGGGCAAGGAAGTCGTTGACGGCATCCAGCACGCGGGCCGAGCAACGGCCGTCGCGGTGCGGTTCGTGCCGCATCGTATAGGCGCGGATCTCGCGCATGAGCTCCTCGGGGCGTGTGAGGGCCCGTTCGAGGGCCGGCCCGACCTCCTCGGGCCGCTGGACGTCGATCAGATAAGGCCCCGGGTGCGAATTGCGGAACGTCACGACGGGGCGGTCCAGGAACATGAACTCCAGAATGATCGACGAACTGTCGCACAGCAGCACGTCGGCCCGCCGCAGTGCCCCGAAGTCGAACGTCGTGCCGAGGAAGGTCACGTTGTCGTGCGCGGCGGCAATCCGGGCATAGCGGTCAATCACCGCCCGGTCGTCGAGCTTCGGGTGGAACATGAAGATCCACTCCCAGTCGCGCTCCGCAACCAGATGCTCGATCTCGTCGGCCAGATAGGGCGTCGAGGTGAGCGACTGCGTGAAGGTCGTCGAGTAGAGCACGACGGGCCGCGCGTTGTGCGGCGGCGCCTGCATCTCGGGCGAGAAGTAGTCGTCGGCCTTCGTCCAGCCCGTCTCGTAGACGCGGAAATAGCCGTAGCGCCGCTCCTGCTCGCGGAAGGGTCCGGTGCTCGTCGGGCCCTGCGTGCAGTAGATGTCGAACCAGCCCCGCACGGTGAAGTGGTCGTCGTGGCGGTCGTTGCGCTTGTTGATGGGATAGCCGTGGAAGAGCTGCACCTTCACCCCGGGAAAGAAGTCGGGGATGTGGTTTCCGGGGGCGAAGACCGCTATCGGGTTGTACTCCATGACCTCGGCAATCGTGGCAAGGCGCCGCTCGTCCTCCGCGAGCTGGTCGGGGCACCCCTCCTCGATAAACCACGCCACGTCGTCGCCGCGGCGGCGGATTTCGCGTTGCAGCGGCCGCATGATCGGATAGGCATACGGCAGCGAGACGAACATCAGGTACTTTTTCATCGGTCGGAAAGCGGTTAACGGGACAGCCGGCGTTCGAGGCTCTTGCGCCAGCGAAGGAGCGTGACAATCAGCACGACGAGCGGACGCAGCGCATGCCAGCGGTCGAGATCGAGCAGTGCAAGCCGCGCGGCCGAGTAGTGGCGGCGCACC
>ULWC01034575.1_pt1 | contig 11247 bp, 8 predicted proteins | sample 1959931 | NCBI WGS metagenome assembly ULWC01 (sample SAMEA4835801, study PRJEB28245) | human gut metagenome | biome: gut microbiome; material: fecal sample | place: Denmark | collected 2008
TATCTGTGTGTTAATATCCATATCGGATTTTCTGCCGCCTGCGAAGTCGCCTGAACCTCCGGCACTACAGAATATACATCCTTTTGTATCAATTAGCCCGTCACGGTTAGGGCAAGTCATTCCACCGTTCAGGGCTAATTTGTAAAGCTTATGGCCATATTCTTTTTGAAGAAATTCGTTAAGGGAATAGTAATATGGTAACATATATTACTTAATTAAGTCCATAACGGCTTTGGCAACAACATCGGTTACCTTAGGGTCAAATGCTTCTGGTAAAATATTAGTATCTGAAAGTTCTGAATCTGGAATAAGGTTAGCAATTGCTAAAGCTGCTGCAAGCTTCATCTCCTCAGTTATCTGTGTAGCACGTCCCTGTAATGCACCCTTGAATATACCAGGGAATGCAATAACATTATTAACCTGATTAGGAAAATCTGAACGGCCTGTACCGACAACTCTTGCACCAGCGGCTTTCGCAACATCTGGCATAATCTCTGGAACAGGATTGGCCATAGCAAATATAATAGCATCCTTATTCATAGTCTTAACCATATCAGCAGTAACGATATTAGGAGCAGATACACCTACGAATACATCAGCACCGGCTAAAGCATCAGCAAGTGAACCAGTCTTACCTTCAAGGTTAGTAACGTCCATCATAGATTTCTGCATCCAGTTAAGACCTTCACTATTCTTAGAAAGAATACCAGATTTGTCACACATAGTAACATTTTTAAAGCCGTAGGTAAGAAGAAGCTTAGTAATAGCAACACCGGCAGAACCAGCACCATTTATTACAACTTTACATTCTTCCTTGGTCTTTCCTGTAACCTTTAAACCATTGATGATACCAGCTAATACAACGATAGCTGTTCCGTGCTGGTCATCGTGGAATACAGGAATATCAAGAAGCTCTTTTAATCGGCTTTCTATTTCAAAGCATCTTGGAGCCGATATATCTTCAAGATTAATGCCGCCAAATGCAGGTGCAATATTAACAACAGTCTTAATAATCTCCTCTGTATCCTGAGTATCAAGACAGATAGGAACTGCATTAACACCACCAAATGATTTGAATAACACAGCTTTACCCTCCATAACAGGCATAGCGGCGTGTGCACCGATATTTCCAAGACCAAGAACGGCACTTCCGTCAGATACAACAGCAATAGTGTTAGACTTTATTGTATATGTATAAGCGGCTTCTTTATCTTTGGCAATAACCTTACAAGGTTCTGCTACACCAGGAGTATATGCTAAGGCAAGGTCTTCCCTTGTTGTAATACTCATCTTAGGAGTTGTTTCAAATTTACCATTCCATTCTTTATGAAGCTGTAAAGCTTTTTCTGCATTAGTCATAAGATATATGTTCCTTTCATGAATAATATTATAGAATAATCATATAGACTATATAATAACACAAGCTGAAATTATCATCAATATAAGTCTTTTATTTTTGGGAAAAATAATGTATAATAAATTACGAAATCTAAGATACATATTCGTATCGTTTCCCAGATTAATTTGTTATATATAGTTATTTTACAATTGATATTAGATTTAATCATAGTGTATATCCGGTATTTATGAGTAATAGCATTTTTATAATCAATAAATACTGGAATAAGTAAGGAGGTTTAGATGCGTGAGAAATTAGAAACACTTTCAGTAAGCGTATTAAGAGATTTTGCAAAAGATAAGAAGATAAAGAACATATCTGCTATGAGAAAGAGTGAGCTTATTGATGCTATTATTGCAGCAGAGGAAAATGAGAGTACTGTGGGATATACTGATAATGAGGCAACTGTTAATACTGTTACTGAACGGACAGTTAATAATTCTGAAACAGCTAATACTAATAATGAAGTAATAAATAATACCAATAATAATGAAGCGGTGAATAATAATCACAGACAGCACCAGAACGAAAGATATGAGAAACGCCCATATCAGGAGCGTACATATCAGGAGCATACAGTTAATGAAGGTAAGGCTTCTTATGATGAAGCAAAAGAGCCAGAGATGGCGGATGGAATACTTGAAGTATTACAGGAAGGCTACGGATTTATAAGATGTGAGAATTTTCTTCCTGGCGAGAATGATGTGTATGTAGCACCATCACAGATAAGAAGATTTAACTTAAAGACAGGTGATATAATAAGAGGACCTAAGAAAGCCAAGACACAGGCTGAGAAGTTCTCCGCAATAATGTATGTTGAGTCTGTAAATGGACTTAATCCGGTTGTTGCACAGAGAAGAAAGGCGTTTGAAACGCTCACACCAATCTTTCCTAATGAAAGAATTCATCTTGAGAGGAATTCCAATACAATAGCGATGAGAATGGTTGATCTTATATCACCTATAGGCAAGGGGCAGCGTGGTATGATAGTATCACAGCCTAAGTCAGGTAAGACAACACTTCTTAAGCAGATTGCCAATGCGGTTACTAAGAACAACCCGGAAATGCACCTTATGATTCTTCTTATTGATGAAAGACCAGAGGAAGTTACAGATATTAAAGAGTCAATAACAGGTGATAACGTAGAGGTAATATATTCAACATTTGATGAACTTCCGGAAAGACATAAGAGAGTATCTGAGATGGTTATAGAAAGAGCTAAAAGACTTGTAGAACAGAAGCAGGACGTAATTATTCTTCTGGATAGTATTACAAGACTTGCAAGAGCCTATAATATGACAGTTCAGGCAAGTGGACGTACATTATCAGGTGGTCTTGACCCGGCGGCACTCCATATGCCTAAGAGATTTTTTGGTGCAGCACGTAATATGAGAGAAGGCGGAAGTCTTACAATACTTGCAACAGCACTTGTTGAAACAGGAAGTAAAATGGATGACGTAGTATTTGAGGAATTCAAGGGAACAGGTAATATGGAACTTGTACTTGACAGAAAGTTATCCGAGAAGAGAGTATTCCCGGCAATAGACATAGCCAAGTCGGGTACAAGAAGAGAAGACCTTCTTCTTGATAAGGAAGAACTTGAGGCGGTAGACATAATGAGGAAGGCCCTTAACAGCCTTAAGACAGATGAAGCTGCAGAAAGAATACTTGACCTGTTCACCAAGACAAGAAATAATGATGAATTCGTAAAGACAATCATCAAGAACCGTTATGTATAAAAATATTATATATAAAATATAAAAGCTGCGTTTGTTAATTCGTATTAATATATGGAATATATGGAAGTTAAAAAATTGGTAAGTTTTTTGTAAGTTTTTAAAATTAGTACTTGCATTACATATATGTGTATGATACAATAACAAAGCTGTTTATCAAAATGATAAAAAGAAATAAGGATAAATCATATAAAGATATTGTAAAGAGGTGAAAGTAATGAGAGAAGGAATACATCCAGCATACTATCAGGCAAAGGTTGTTTGTAACTGTGGTAACGAATTCGTAACAGGTTCTACAAAGGAAGAAATTCACGTAGAAATTTGCTCAAAGTGCCATCCATTCTATACAGGACAGCAGAAGGCTACATCAGCTCGTGGACGTATTGATAAGTTCAACAGAAAGTATGGTGTTAATAACTAGTTATGAACATAAAGTTGAGGTTGTCAAGACCTCAACTTTTTTTTGCGCGAGTAACGATGAGAATAGGAATATATAATGCTGTGAATCCTGCTTGCAGGAATTCACGGTATTATATATTTCTATTCGAGGAGCACCGCGACAGTGACAGAAGCTTTTGCTTCTGGAACGGCATCGTTACGAGTTAGCCACAACGTAAACCGCTCACCCACCGCTATAACAGCCCCAAAGCTCTATAGCGAAGCGCCTAGAGCTTGTCGTCCGACAGGTCAATGAACAGGCACTCTACAGCAAAGCGCCTAGAGCCCGTCCGACAGGTCAATGAACAGGTGCTCTACAGCGAAGCGCCTAGAGCCCGTCCGTATATCTAAGCCCGTCCGGTTTACACACATTGTCCGCTAACCTCACCAATATTCCATCAAACAAATTGGAGGTCCAAACTATGAAACCATCAGGTATAGGTGGTCAGGCAGTCATCGAGGGGATTATGATGCGCAATAAAGACAAATACTCTATTGCCGTAAGAAAGCCTGACAATGAAATCGAAGTTACCGTTAGAGAAAGTAAGGTTCTTACTGAAAAACATAAATGGATGAGTTACCCTGTAATAAGAGGTGTAGTAAGTTTCATAGACTCACTCATAACAGGAATATCAACAATCAACTACTCAGCATCATTTTATGATGATCCAGATGAGCAGAAGAAGACCAAGGCTGATGAAATCGGCAAATCAATATTCAAAGACAAGTTTGAATCAGTACTTATGGCACTTACAGTTATAGTGTCAGTATTTCTTGCAGTTGGTTTATTTATGCTTCTGCCATACTATGTATCAAGACTTGTTAAAGGATACGTTGCTTCAAAGACACTTCTTAATCTTATAGAAGGCCTAGTCAGAGTTGCAATATTCATACTATATCTTGTTCTTATATCATTGATGAAAGATATTAAAAGGACATTTATGTATCATGGTGCTGAACACAAATGTATCAATTGCATTGAGAATGGTGCAAGGCTTACAGTAGAAAATGTTATGAACAGTTCAAGATACCATAAAAGATGTGGAACAAGCTTTTTATTTATAGTAATGTTTATAAGTGTTGTATTCTTCATTTTCATAAGAGTTGATAATACAGCACTACAGATTGTTATAAGACTGCTTTTAGTTCCTGTAATTGCAGGCGTATCTTATGAATTTATAAGATGGGCAGGACGTAATGATAATGGGTTTACAGTTGCTTTAAGCAGACCGGGAATGTGGCTTCAGAAGCTCACAACAAGAGAACCTGATGAGGATATGGTAGAAGTTGCCATAAAGGCAGTTGAGGAAGTATTTGACTGGGAAGCATTTTTGAAGGAATATTATCAGACTTCACTTGATATGGAAGCTGATATTAAGGCGGCAGAAGCCAAGCTTGCCCTGACAGGTGAATTAATACATAAGCCTAAGAAGACAAGAAAGATTGATGCCAAGGAAGTTGCTATGGCAGAAACTTTGAAATCTGTTGAAAGTAAGTCACTTGCAGGTTCGGATAAAGATAGTTCTAAGTCAGATACAGAAAATGGTAATTCTGACACATTAAATTCAGATACAGATACTGTGAAGACTGATACAACTGATACAGGCAATGTTGAAGCTGAGCCAGACACAGTAAATGCTGTTGATGACACAGACAATGGCAATTCAGATGAGGATAATGCTAAGTCAGACAGTGAGGCATTACAGGAAAATGCAGAGTCAGATGATAAAGCACAAGAAAGCACAGAAGCTGATAATGAAATGTCACAGGAAAATGCCAATGATGATTTACCTGAGGGCTTTGAGATAGAAGACCACTACGAAACTGTTGAAGAAATCAAGACAGAAACTGGAAGCAAATATGCTATAGCAACAGAAAACGTTCAGGAAGATATTGACGAGTCTGAGAATATGTCTGTTGAAGAAGTAGAAGCAGCTTTCGAGATAGAAGAGACAGAACAGGAAGAAGAAAATATCAGTGCTGACGAAGTGCCATTATTTAAGCAAAGAGATAGAGAATAAGGTAGATATATGCAGTTAGATAATGTTAAGACTTTAAGGGATGCTGTTAATTACGGAAAACAGTTTCTTCAGGATTTCGGTATAGAAAATGCCCAGTATGATGCAACTGAGCTGCTATTGCTTGTGATGGGCATTAATAGAACACAATATCTTATTAATTCAATGGATAAGATAGATAGTGGAAAGCTTGCAGAATACGCAGAACTTATTAATAAAAGGGCAGAGCATATTCCTTTGCAGCACATTACCGGAATTGTGAATTTCTATGGCAGGGAATATAAGGTTAATGCCAATGTGCTTATTCCAAGGCAGGATACAGAAATTCTTGTAGAAGAAGTTATGAAGCTGACTAACTCTGAAAGCCGTGTGCTTGATATGTGTACAGGTTCAGGCTGTATAATTATATCACTTGCTGCATCAGGGCATACTTCTGAAAATGGAGCTGTTGCAATAGACATATCAGATGATGCACTAAAAGTAGCTGACTATAATAAAAAGTATAATAATGCAGATTATATTAAGCTTATAAAGAGTGATATGTTTAGTTCTTCGGAATGTGAGCAATATAAAAATGAGGATAACAGATTTGATGTTATAGTATCTAATCCACCATATATACCTACTAAAGATATAGATGAATTATCAGAGGAAGTAAGGCTGCACGACCCTGTGCTTGCACTAGATGGTGATACGGACGGTCTTAAATTCTACAAGGCGATAACTAAACAGTCTGTAAATTATTTAAAAGAAAATGGATATTTATGTTATGAAATAGGTTATAATCAGGCAGAAGATGTCCGTAATATAATGGAACAGTGCGGCTATTCTGGCATTAAGGTTATAAAAGATCTTGCAGGACTTGACAGAGTTGTAATTGGCAGGCTTAATAATATTAATTAATACCGTTAAACGGAGAAATGGAGAAATACAGCAATGAGTATGTTTGACAGATTAGAAGATACATTACGCCGTTATGAAGATGTAACAGCGGAACTTGGCAATCCGGATATTGTAACTGATCAGGACAAGTTCAGAAAATATATGAAAGAACAGAGCAATCTTGCACCTATCGTTGAAGCTTACACAGAATATAAGGCAAGCAAGCAGAATATAGAGGACAGTCTTCAGATGATAAGTGAAGAAAGTGATGAGGAACTTTTAGAGATGGCAAGAGAAGAGCTTGCTGACTCTAAGAAGAAGGTTGAAGAATTAGAGAAGAAGCTTAAAATATTACTTCTTCCTAAAGATCCTAATGATGATAAAGATATCGTGGTTGAAATCAGAGCTGGTGCAGGTGGAGAAGAAGCAGCACTTTTTGCCGCAGAACTTTTCCGTATGTACTCACACTATGCAGATACTAAGGGCTGGAAGATAGAAGTAGTTAATGCTGATGAAACTGGTATCGGCGGTATGAAGGAAGTAGAATTTATGGTTAAGGGACAGGGTGCATACTCTGTTATGAAGTACGAAAGTGGTGTACACAGAGTACAGAGAGTTCCTGTAACAGAATCTAACGGAAGAATTCAGACTTCGACAGCTTCTGTAGCAGTTATGCCAGAGGCAGAGGAAGTTGATATCCAGATAGATGATAAGGATATCCGTATTGATGTTATGCGTGCCTCAGGTAATGGTGGACAGTGTGTCAACACAACTGACTCAGCAGTCCGTCTTACTCATTATCCTACAGGTATAGTTATCTACTCACAGACAGAAAAGTCACAGATACAGAACAAAGAAAAGGCTTTCGCACTCTTAAGGGCTAAGTTATATGACCTTGAAACACAGAAAGCACACGATGCAGAAGCAGATGCAAGAAGAAGCCAGATAGGTACTGGAGACAGAGCTGAGAAGATAAGAACTTACAACTTCCCACAGGGACGTGTAACAGACCATAGAATAGGTCTTACACTTTATAAGCTTGATAAGATTATGAATGGTGATATTCAGGAAATTATCGATGCCTGCATAGCAGCCGACCAGGCGGCTAAGCTTGCTAAGATGGGTGAGGAATAAAATATATAATAACAAGTTGTAATATATGCAGTAATTGCAGTTGTGTCTATGGGTGTAATCGTGTTTGTAAAAAGACGTAAGACAGCTTAATTGAAACACATCTATTCACATATATATGAATATATATTTATAAATGTATATCAGACCAGTAAATTCTTAGTAGTTTACTGGTCTTTTTTATATTTAATAAAAAGTAATCATTTTAAAAGGCAGACTCTATTGTAGCTAGTGGAAAGAATACATAGCATAATGTCAGACCTTTTTGCATTATTATATATTAATTATTGTATATTAAATGAGACTTATCGTACAAAGTGGCTATATTAAATAATTACAATATTAGCACAATCCATATCTTCGCCAAGATTGTATACACGACCGCTTGTTATGCCGACTACAGTAGGGCGCAGTATATAGCTGTTGTTGTTGCTTACAACCTTGGCTTTCTCGCCATTGCTTAATTCCACGATTGAGTCAACAGGGTACAGAATAATACTCTCAAGAAAGCTTTTCATAGCCTTGATGTCAAGCTCCTCTGTCATAGACATAATAAGCTCGATTGCATCTTTCTGGGAAAATGCTTTCTTGTAAGGACGTTCTGTGACAAGTGCATCATATATATCGGCAACTGCAAGTATTCTTGCATAAGGAGTTATTCTTGGAGCGTCAAATCCAAGAGGGTATCCATTGCCGTTAATCTTTTCATGGTGCTGTAGGACAGCCATACATATATCGTTATTAAATTCATTACATTCCTGTAACATATGGTATCCAAATACAGAGTGCTGTTTCATAACAGCGAATTCTTCATCTGTAAGTCTGGCAGGTTTGTTAAGTATTGAAGCTGGTACTTTAGTCTTTCCGATATCGTGTAGAAGTCCGGATACACCAAGCTCATATATCTGCTTATCAGGCAGACACTGTTGTTTGCCGATAATCATAGCCATAGTTGCCACGTCAACACTGTGCTTGAAAGTGTATTCATCACTTGTCTTGAGTGTGCTTATATCAATTGCTATTGCATTGTTGGCATTAATAGCGTCCATCAGGTTAGAAGCGATGCTGTCAGCAGTGTCTGAGAGTTTTTCAGATTCTGTGTTAGCATATATGTATTGAATTCCTTCAGCGACACGGTTCTTGACACTGTCAGAAAGCTTTACCTTGGCAGGGTCATCTTTGTGGAGTCGTTCAATATGTTTCTTAGCCTCAGGAGTTATCATCTGCTCGATATTATCAGGTTCAGGTTCACCCTCCTGTATGTATACGTTCATAATGCCCATTCGTAAAAGAGAGTCAATTACATAATCGTCAAGAATAGAACCTCTCATAACGAGGTTTCGTCCTGTACGGTCCAGAATTGTCTGGTCAAGCTTCATTCCTGGTTTAAGCTGCCTGGTTCTCATAAAATGTCTAGTAATCATATTACTCCCCAATTCCTAATATAAATACTTAATTAAATGTCAAATCTTAGCTTAATATGAGTTTATTATACTATAGAATACCTGCTTTTTCTATAGAAGCAGTTCATTAATTTTCCACAAATATTAAAGAATTTCGCAGAAAATGCCAGAACTTTAAAGAACACAATGGCAGAGATGAATTCAGGAATTAGTGATATTTCAACTACAATAGATGAAAGTACCAAGGGTATTTAAGAAATTCTAATATATAAATTTAATATATAGCAGCTTCACACTATACTTAATCTTCCAAATGTAATATAATAGTTTAGATTAAGATAATTTAACTATATATTATGTTTGGAGGATTTTTATTTTGAAAAAGTCTAATGCAACAGCATTATTGCCGGTTTTAGTATTTCTGGTGCTATACCTTGGACTTGGCATTATATTTGAATATATATGTAAGATACCAATGGGATTTTATAACATACCTATTATTGTAGCATTTCTTGCGGCAATACTTGTAGCGTGTATACAGAACAGAGATGTATCTTTTGATGAAAAGTTACAGATTATGGCAGGCGGGCTTGCTGATAAGAATATTATAACTATGCTTCTTATATTCCTGACAGCAGGTGTGTTTGTAGGTGTTGTTGGAAGAAGCAGTGCAGAAAGTGTGGCATATTTTATGCTTAATCTTATACCAGCTAAGTTTGCAGTTGCAGTGCTTTTTATTGTTGCATGTTTTGTGTCAACAGCGATGGGTACATCAGTTGGGACGATAACGCTTATAACACCGATTGCGGCTGCGGTATCAGAGGCTTCTGGATTTAATATGGCACTATGTGTTGCATCTGTTATGGGCGGTGCGATGTTTGGTGATAACCTATCATTTATATCAGATACAACAATTGCGGCGTGCAATGGACAGGATTGTGCTATGAGAGACAAGTTCAGGGAGAACTTCTGGATTGCATTTCCGGCAGCGGTTGTCACACTTGTAATTATACTTATACTTTCATTTGGAACAGATATTTCAGGAAGAGTAACACACGAGTATAATCTTGTTCAGGTAATACCATATGTATTCGTGCTTATTGGTGGAATAGCAGGAATAAATGTATTCGTTGTGCTGCTGATAGGAATTGTAACAGGAACATTTATTATGCTTGTGACAGGTCATATTGGTGTATTTGAATTAATAACAAGTATGGGTTCGGGCGTATCTGGAATGTTTGAAACCTGTATGGTTGCCATTCTTGTGTCTGCTATGTGTGCCTTAATAAGGGAATATGGCGGATTTACGGCACTTCTAGGCTGGGTTAAAAGAACCTTTAAAGGAAAGAAAGGCGGACAGCTTGGTATGGGGCTTCTGGTCGGGGCTATGGATATTGCAACAGCGAATAATACAGTAGCGATAGTTATGGCTAATCCAATCGCTAAGGAGATGGCAGCAGATTATGGAATATCCAATAGAAAAGCAGCTTCGCTTCTTGATACATTTTCGTGTGTATTTCAGGGGATTATTCCTTATGGAGCACAGATGCTTGTTGCTATATCAGCGGTTAATGAGCTTGGTTATGAGATGTCAGCATTTCAGATACTTCCGGTTCTTTTCTATCCGATGATGCTTCTTATAAGCTCGCTTATATGGATATTTATAATTCCTGCAGACAGATAAACTTAACTGGTAACTTTTAACTTCACGCCAATTAATATGGAGGATTTTCTCATGGCTAAAGACACTAAGGATGGTAACAATTTAAACGAAAAAAGCTATGTTAATAAAAAGCTGCTGCAGTGCTACTTGATTATATCAATGGTACTTTTGGCGGCATATATAATGGAACTTGTTAAGGGAAATAGAACGGCAGGATATGTGTTTGTATTTTCGATTATTCTTATTGTGCCGGTTATTATGGCAGCATTCGCATATAAGAAAAATGCTGAGAGTAAAATAGTCAGGTCAATTACGGCAATAGGCTATGGAATATTATATGCCTTTGTATTATGGACATCAGTAAGTATTCTTTCATTTACTTATGCAATTCCTATGATAATTGCAATATCTATGTTTGCAGATAAAAAGTATACCTTAAAGGTTGGTATTGCAAGTGCACTTATTAATATTGTATATATTATTATCCAATATGTTAATGTTGGAATAACAAGCAGTGATATGGTTGATTATGAAATACAGATTGCATTTATGACACTTGTTGTAGCATTTTCTTATA
>ULWC01052980.1_pt1 | contig 11180 bp, 12 predicted proteins | sample 1959931 | NCBI WGS metagenome assembly ULWC01 (sample SAMEA4835801, study PRJEB28245) | human gut metagenome | biome: gut microbiome; material: fecal sample | place: Denmark | collected 2008
CTCGCCGTATCGGCACTTAGAATTATGCGGTATTGCCCTGATAAATCAATAAGCGATAAGCAAGAAAACTCCCTCGACAAGCAGTCCCGCATTACCGCGTGGAACGCTGCCGGGGGAGCTATTTTTATATTTATCAATATCTGCCATCATCCTGTAGGGCGGGATGCCTTCATCCCGCCGCGGAGAAACTTTGAAATCTGCTATGAACATTGCAACCAATTTGTAGGAAACGATGCTTGCATCGTTCTGCAAACGGGCTGCACCCAACATTCTACCCACCATACGGCAAATAACCTTTCCCATAGGCCATAATGGTCATCATTACCCCCATAAGCGACAAAAGAAAAGCACCGTACCTGAACCAGATACGGTGCTTTTTGGTGGAGATTACCGGGATCGAACCGGTGACCTCTTGCATGCCATGCAAGCGCTCTCCCAGCTGAGCTAAACCCCCAGATGTGCTGCTGTCGCCTGACAACGTATTGTATTATAGCAATCAAAACAGCAGTTGTCAATAGATTTTGACAAAAAAGTTTGGGGAATTTTGAAAAAACTGCAAGACAGGGGAACTAAAGCAAAGAAACAAACAATAAACTACGAAAATACGCAAGATATAAAACAACAAAAAGCACCGCCAAGAAACAATCCTGGCGGTGCCCGGTCAAGGGTCAAAATAAATAATGAGAAAATAGAAAGCGGCTGAAATCAGTCCTTTGCCGCCTGTGCAGGGGCCTGCTCCTGCACATAGCGCACAAACGCATCGCGCTCTGTGGCGGTATCCAGGGTGGCAACATACATCTGGTTGCCCATGTCCAGCGAAAGCACATCCGGTACGCGGTCGCACATCTTCATCTGGCGGCCATACCGGGCCAGAATCTCCTCATGGCTGTGCTTGTAGGTGTGGCAGTCGCGGCGGCCTGCGTATACACAATAGTGGTGGGGCAGGTCCAGCTTTTCGTGGCGGAGCTCGTCATAGCATACCATGTCAGCCCAGATCTGGTAGCAGTCCACGCTGTTGGCATAGTTGATCAGGTCCGGGGTGTAGCCGCCGGCGGGGCGCATGTTCACTTCCAGCGCAACGTAATCGCCCTTTTGGCCAAGGCCCTCTTTGTCCTCGTTCAGGCGGAAAAACTCGCAGTGGAAAAAGCGGCTCTTTGCGCCGAATGCCTTGATGGTGCGAAACCCGACATCCCGCAGCTCCTCCGGCACGGTTTTCTGCGTCCAGTAGGAAAGATCGCCCAGCGAGTTCACAATGTCGATCATGGGGGTGGGGAATACGTTGGAGGTGTAGAACAGCGGTACACAGCGGCTGTCGGCTACGCCGTCAAAGCTCACAATGGTGCCGTTGATGAATTCTTCCATAATATAGGAAGTATCCGGCAGTTCCGCATAGAACGCTTCCAGTTCGGCATCGTTTTTTAGCTTATAGGTGGCCTCGGCACCACAGCCGTTGTCCGGCTTCACAATGACCGGGTAGCCGACCTGAGCCACAAAGGCGCGGGCATCGTCCAGGCCGTTTTCATGCACCATGTGGTGGCGGGCCACGGGTACCCCGGCAGCGATGTAGCTTTCCTTCATTTTGCTCTTGTACTTGATGCGGTCAATAAAGTCGTTCTGTGCGCCGGTGGTAATATTGAAATCGGTGCGCAGGGCGGCGTCCTGCTCCAGCCAGAATTCATTGTTGCTTTCCAGCCAGTCGATTTTGCCGTACTTAAAAGTGAAATACCCCATGGCGCGTACCATGGCATCATAATCCGCCATGGAATCCACACGGTAATACTCGGTCAGGCATTCTTTCAGCTCGTCCGGGATCTCGTCATAGCCGGAATCGCCAATGCCCAGCACATTTACCCCGTTGTGCTTGAGCCGGTCACAAAAATTCCAGTAGGTTTTGGGGAACTGCGGCGAAACAAAAACAAAGTTCAAAATATACTTTCCTCCCTTAAGGGCGCACATGAAAAGCCGAAACCATCGCCTGTTTCTACAAACGCAGCCGAATTTTGTGTTTGCGGAAGGGTCACCATTTGTGTAGGGCAACACCGCACAATTCCCGCCTTACGGCTTAAGCACCGCTTCGGCGGCTGCGGCACGGCATCTGCGTTGCCAAAATGCTCGATAATGTCGGGTTGCGGTACCCGCATCGTGCTTCGGGGGCAAAAACCCCTCGCACTCTGCGACCGCTGCCCCTGCTTCGGTTCGCTGTTTCCGCCACTGGCGGCGCTCACCTTTGCAGCATCCAGTATTATCTGCGCTTTTGGCTTAGCATCTGCCGCACCTCGCTCACCGTATCGGCACTTAGAATTATGCGGTATTGCCGTGGCTTTCAGGCGTGCCTTGCGCAGCAAACAGCGCTGCGGTTTACCCAAAAAAACAGCACCTCACCCCTTGCGGGGCAAAGTGCCGTGCGAAAACATGTGGGTGTGATCAACACCGTTACACAAACTGGTTGCGGCTGGCGTTGTATTCATAGCCAACATCGGCCAGGTTTGCGCAAATGGCATCCTTATCGGCGTCCTGATCGGCACACAGGGCATCCAGGCTTGCGTAATGATCCCGCAGCTGGGTGTTGATATAACTGAGCAGGATGATTGGGTCAGCTGGCAGCATAGCAACCTCCTAAGGCGTATCTAATCAGATACATCCTGATAAAAATCCAAAAAGCACTGCCAAGGCAGCCCCTGACAGCAACGGGAACCCGCTTATAAAAAGCACGCAAAAATGCCGGTCACCAACTGTGACCGGCAATTTTTTGCGTCTTGATCAGACCGCGCGGGTAACCTTACCCGAACGCAGGCAGCGGGTGCAGGCGTAGATATACTTCGGGGAACCATCCACAACCGCTTTCACGCGCTTGACGTTGGGGTTCCAGGTACGATTGCTCCGACGATGGGAGTGGGAAACCTTGATGCCGAAAGTGACACCCTTGCCACAACATGCACATTTGGCCATTCTGCTTGCACCTCCTTTAACATAGCTGTACTATAATAGCAAATCTTAAGCCAAAATGCAATACCCTTTTTGAAAAAATCCGTAAAAAATCCGCAGAAACGGTACATTTTTTCAAAAACAGGCGCAAAGTGTCCCGCTGCCCTTGTTTTGGGGCGGATTGTACGGTATAATACTTTAAATAATTACCCGTATGTGCCTGTGTGGCCTGCTATGCGGTATGCTGAGGTTTTTATGAATCATTTTGCCCTCAATGGCGTGATCTCCCCGCAGGAGCTGTATTATTACGCTCTGCGCGCCGTGGCCATGCTGATCGTTATCCCGTTCCATGAATCCGCCCACGCGCTTATCAGCTGGAAATTGGGCGATTCCACCGCCAAGGATATGGGCCGCCTGTCCATGAATCCGCTGCGCCACTTTGACCCGCTGGGCGCTTTGTGCATGATTGCGGCCGGGGTCGGGTGGGCAAAGCCGGTTGGCATCAACCCCACGCGCTTCAAAAATCCCAAACGGGGGATGGCTGTTTCCGCCGCGGCGGGGCCGCTCTCCAACTTTTTGCTGGCCTATGCGGCCATGCTGCTCTATAAAGTGGTATATTATGCCTGCGGCGGCGCGGCGCCCCAGCTGGTGCTGGATTTCCTTTATGTTCTGATCAGCATGAACATCAGCCTTGGCGTGTTCAACCTGATCCCTGTACCGCCGTTTGACGGCAGCCGCATTGTGCTGCTGTTCTTGCCGCAGAAACTGTATTTTCAGGCCATGCGGTATGAAAAATACATCATGGGCGTTGTGCTGCTTCTGGTGTTCTTTGGCCTGCTCAACACCCCGCTCAATCTCTGCGTAAACGCGGCGTGGCGTTTGCTGCTGAACCTGACCGGCTTTGTGGAACTGCTGTTCGGCATTGCCTGATGGCACACCTCAATTTAAGTAAGGAACGATATCCGCTGTTTTATGGAAACACTTACCTTTAAGCTACAGGAAGATAATTTTGAAGGTCCGCTGGATTTGCTGCTCTATCTGGTTGGCAAAAATAAAATGAACCTCTATGATATCAATATCATGGAACTCATTGAGCAGTATACTGCCGCCATCCAGACCATGCAGGCCGATAAGCTGGAAGTCTCCAGCGAATTCATTGATATGGCCGCGCACCTGGTTCAGATGAAAAGCGCCCTGTTGCTGCCACGCAGCCCTGAAGCGGAACGCATGAAAGAGGAGCTGACCGGCCGTCTGATCGAGTACAGCACCTGCAAGCAGGTGGCGACGGAGTTGGGCAGCCGTGCGCGGGATTTGTACACCGCGGTGCGCCAGCCCCAAAAACCGGAAGGCCCGGCGGAATATTCCCGCAAACAGGATCCCGACCGGCTGGTGCAGGCGTGGTTCAGCCTGATGGGCCGCAGCCAGCGCCGCAAAAAGCCCACCCAGGAGCGGTTTGAACCGTTGGTCACCGCGCCGTTCGTATCGGTGGCAAGCCGTGTGGCCCACATGCTGCGCGGTATGCTGAAAGGTACGCTGTGCCGCATGGGCCAGCTGTTCAGCCCGCAGGAAAGCCGCAGCACCAATGTGGCAACGTTCCTGGCGCTGCTGGAATTGATCCGCGCCGGGCGTGTGCGGCTGGATGAAACCGGAACCCTGACGATGGACCGCGCCCGCCGCCCGCGCAACAAACAAAACCAACCCACAGGAAAGGAGGCCGCAGCCGATGCCGATCACACAGCGCAATAAAATTGGCATGCTAGAAGCCATGCTGTTTGCCAACGCCGAACCGGTGGAAACCGACCGCCTGGCCGAAGCCATGCGCGCCGACCCGGCAGAGGTGCTGACCCTGCTGGAAAAGCTGCAAAAGCGCTATGATGAAACTGAAAGCGGCCTGATGCTGCTGCATTTTGACGGCGACCGCTGGCAGATGGCGACCCGCCCGTATTATGGCGAGGTGGTCAAGCGCATTTTGGATACCCGCCGCAACGCGCCGCTTTCGCCCGCTGCGCTGGAAGTTCTGGCTATTATCGCCTATAACCAGCCGGTCAGCCGCAGCTTCATCGAGCAGGTGCGCGGCGTAGATTCCTCTTCCACCGTGTCCAAGCTGATGGAACGCGGACTGATTGAGGAAGCTGGCCGCCTGGATCTGCCCGGCAAGCCGGTGGCGTTCCGGGTGACGGATACCTTTTTGCGGGTGTTCGGCCTTGGCAGTCTGGCCGACCTGCCCCCGCTGCATGACGACCCCCAGAAAGAAGAAGAACTGCCGGTGCAGCAAACCCTGGAGGAACTGCAATGAGCGCCGTGTTGGCGGTTGTGCTGATGGTGCTAAAAATAATCGGCATGATTTTGCTGGCACTGCTTTTGCTTTTGCTGTTGGCGCTGCTGCTGCCTGCGGGCATTCACTTCCGTTGGAGCCATATCGGCGGCCTGCGTTTACAGCTGTGTTACGGCCCGCTGCACTTTACCCTGTACCCGCGCAAAGCGGATGAAGAGGAAAAAAAGGCAGAACCGAAGGCAGAAACAAAGCAGGGGAACACGCCCAAAACCGAGCCGGCTTCCGCCGCACCGCCCAGGCCAACCCCGCCGCCTGCAAAAGCGGAACTACCCGCACAATCTACAATGGAAAAGCAGACGGAACCCACGGAAGCAAAGCCCGCAAAAGCGCCGGAAGAACCCCAAAAAGCAGAACCGGCCCCGCCCGCTGAAAAGGAACAGGGAAAACCAAAAGCACCGGAAACATCCCCGCAGCCGGAACAGGCAGTACCAAAACCAAAAGTCAAATCTGCCCCGGCAGCGGAAACACCTGCCGCGGAACCACAGCCGGAAGAAGATGCCGGCCTTGTGGACCGCATCAAAACGGCAGTCAGGGCGGACCCTGTTGGCTATGTGCGGCACCTGTTCGGCGTGCTGCGCGCCAGTGTGGGGCCGCTGCTGCGCGGCTTCCGCGTCAGCAAGCTGAATGTGATCTGGACGATAACAGGGGAGAACGCCGCAGAAACGGCCATCCTGTACGGCCAGACGCTGACCACCCTCAACACCATCCTGGCAATCGCACAGGACCACATTAAAATACAGGCGGATCAGCTCTGGCTGGAGGCTGATTACACCGGCAGCGCCAAACAGCAGCGTGTGGTTTCGCTCAAACTGCTGCTCTGCCCGCTGCTGGCACTGGTTACAGTGGTGTGCTTTGTGTGGCATGCCCGGCATGACCCGCAGCTGCTGCCCCCAAAACACCCCAAATACAATACACCTGAAACAGAACAGGGAGGTAATTTATAATGGCAGAACATCCGATTGAAGGCATGATGGGCGTTACCATGGAAAAAATCCGCCAGCTGGTGGATGCCAATACCATCATTGGCGAACCGATCACGGTGGATGGAGCAACCATCATCCCCATTTCCCGCGTTACCTTTGGCTTTGCCTCCGGCGGCTCTGATGTTGGCGCAAAAACCAACAAGCAGATGTTTGGCGGCGGCACCGGCGCGGGCGTTTCCATTGCACCCATCGCGTTTTTGGTGATCAGCGGCGGCAATGTGCGCACCATCCAGCTGGTGGAACATGTCAGCCCGGTGGACAGCGCTATCAACGCTCTGCCGGACCTTGTGGACCGCATCAGCGCCCTAATCAAAAAGGACAAGCCCGGAACCCCGCAGGAATAAGCGGACAGATTTCATTTTTCCCCAACCGGAACCCGGCCCAAAGCGGGCTGTTCAACTGAAATGCCGGGAGGACATTATCATATAAGCAAATCCACCCGGCGGATATTACCCTGATATTGGAAAGGAACACCATGGCAGAACAACGGATTCAAAAAGTACTCTCGGACCAGGGCGTGTGCTCCCGCCGCGCTGCAGAAAAATTGATTGATGAAGGCCGCGTCAAGGTCAACGGTCACCCGGTCACGCTGGGGGATAAGATGGACCCCGACTTTGATAAAGTCAGCATTGACGGCAAAAGCGTGCGCATTGTGCGCAAGCGCCAGTATACCTATCTGATGCTTAACAAGCCCCGCGGCTATATTACCACCGCATCGGACGAACGCGGCCGCAAGACCGTTATGGATCTGCTCACCGGCGTGGACCGCCGTGTGTATCCCATCGGCCGTCTGGATAAAGACAGCGAAGGCTTGCTGCTGCTGACGGATGACGGCGCATTTGCCAACCTGCTCACTCACCCTTCCGGCGGCGTGGGCAAGCTGTACCGCGTTACTGTGCGCCCCCGCGCGACCGAGGAACAGGTTGTCAAAATGTCCAGCGGCGTTGTGCTGGACGATGGTGTAAAAACCCAGCCCGCCGTCATCCATGTTGTGGTGGATGAACCCGGCCGCACGGTGTTGGAGATCACCTTGCACGAGGGCCGCAACCGCCAGATCCGCCGCATGTGCGAAGCAGTCGGCCTGGAGGTCATCCGCCTGAAGCGCAGCGCTGAAGGCCCGGTCAAACTGGGCATGCTGCAGCCTGGCGAATACCGCGAACTGAAAAAATCCGAGATTAGTGCCCTGCGCAATGCCGCGCTCAAGGCTGCCCCGGCCCGCAAAGCCGCCCTTGCCGCCGCCCGCCGCCCCGGCCCCATCAAGCACGACTAAGCAAGCTGAATCACAACATTCTATGCAAACAAACCGCTCCGCAAGGGGCGGCTTTGTCATAATTTTGGGCAAACTGTGCAGAAAAAGCTGAAAAATAAGGCAAAACGCAAAACTTTTTGGCGCTTTCCACTTGTCTGCTTTTCGACGAAGTAGTATAATAAAGCCATATGGCATATGATAACCATCTTGCTCATTGAATAAACAGGAGGTCAATGTATGGCAGCTAATAAGCCAGGCAAGGAAGCAATCCTTGCAGCATTTTTTGATGAGGGGAACTATTCTCCTCTGTTTACTGACGGTGCCGTCAGCGCAGCGTTCGGCTGTGCCAATGGCCAAAGCGTTTATGCCGTTTACCAGAACGGGGAACCCGTTGGCACGGCAGATCTGGATAAAACCACTCGCGTGCTGAAAATGGCCGCTGAGACCGGCAATCCCGTTGTAACGTTCTACAATTCTACCGGCGCTAAGCTGGAAGGCGGCTTGGAGCTGCTGAACGCAAACTCCCGCTTGACCGCTGAGATCGCCCGCATCTCCGGCGTTGTGCCTCAGGTTGCCGTTGTTACCGGTACCTGCGCCGGCACCAGCGCTGTGCAGGCCGCCGCAGCTGATGTCTGCATCATGGCAGCTGACGCTGAGCTGTTCCTGACCGCTCCTTTCAATGCAGAGGACAAGGTCAAGGCTGCCGGCTCTGCTGAGTTTGCCGCCAAGGCAGGCGTTGCCGCTATCGTGGAAGAAGATGCCGTCAAGGCAGCTTCCGCCGCTGCCCGCGTTGTGGGTATGTTGCCGGCCAACAACCTGGCTGGCCCCGCTGTGTTTGATTTCGAAGCTCCCGCCGCTGCGCTCAACCTGGTCAAGTATGATGCCAAGAGCGCTGCCGAGGCTATTGCCGATGCAGGCAGCCTGACCGAGCTGTACGCTGGTTATGGCCGCAACATCTATACCGCACTTGGTTCCGTCAACGGCCAGGCTGTCGGTATCGTTGCTACCGCCAAGGGTACCCTGTGCCACAAGTGCACCGCTAAGGCAGCCCGTTTTGTGCGCCTGTGCGATGCTTACAGCATTCCCGTTGTGACTGTTGTCAACACGGAAGGCTTTGTCAAGAGCGAAGGCGACGACCAGGCTGGCGGCATCCGCCAGGCTGCCCGTATGGCTGGCGTTTATGCCGAAGCTACCACCGTTAAGGTCGCAATCCTTGCCGGTGAGGCTGTTGGCCCCATCTACACCGTCTTTGCAGCTTCCGCTGACTGGCGTATTGCTGTGGACGGCTGCACCGTTGCCCCGCTGGCACCGGAAACCGCCGCTACCGTTCTGTACAAGGACGAGATCTTTGCTTCTGACAACATCCAGCAGGCTACCAAGCAGAAGGCTGCTGCCTACAAGGCAGAGCAGTGCAGCGCAGTTGCCGCTGTTGCCAACGGTGCTGCCGATGCCGCTGTAAAGGCTGCCGATGTGCGTGCTGCTGCCGCACAGGCCCTGGATATGCTGGCCACCAAGCGCACCACCCGTTTGCCTAAGAAACACGGCAACATCACCCTGTAATATTTAAGGAGGATCCTTTTTATGAAAAACCTGACTGTTACCGTGAACGGCGTTGCTTACAACGTTACCGTTGAAGAAAACACCAACGGCGCTGCTCCTGTTGCTGCCCCGGCTGCCGCTCCGGCACCCGCCGCTGCACCTGCTCCGGCTGCTGCACCTGCCGCACCCGCTGCCGCTGGTTCTGTTCCTGTCAACGCTCCCATGCCGGGCACCATCCTGGACATCAAGGTCAAGGCAGGCGCTGCTGTTAAGGCTGGCGATGTTGTCATGATCCTCGAAGCCATGAAGATGGAAAACGAGATCAGCGCACCGCAGGACGGCACCATTGCCAGCATTGACGTTCGCAAGGGCGATACCGTCAACTCCGGCGATGTGCTGTACACCATGGGCTGATAAAGCGTAAACGATTCCGAACGTTAAAAAATGAGGTGAACGAGATTGGCTAAGAAACCTGTTAAGATTACCGAAGTCGTTCTGCGTGATGCGCATCAGTCTTTGCTGGCCACCCGTATGACGATGGATGAAATGCGTCCCATCCTGCCCGAAATGGACAAGATCCCGTACTTCTCTGTGGAGTGCTGGGGCGGCGCAACGTTTGACTCCTGCATCCGCTTTCTGGACGAAGATCCGTGGGAGCGTCTGCGCATCCTGCGTAAAGAACTGCCGCATCAGAAACTGCAGATGCTGTTCCGCGGCCAGAACATGCTGGGCTACCGCCCCTATGCTGATGACGCCGTTCAGTACTTTGTACAGAAGAGCGTTGCCAACGGCATTGATGTGATCCGTATTTTCGATGCTCTGAACGACCCCCGCAACCTGAAGACTGCCATCGAGGCAGCCAACAAGGAAAAGGCACATGTTCAGGCCTGCATCAGCTACACCCTGAGCCCGGTGCATAACAACGAGTATTTTGCCAAGTATGCCAAGACCCTGGAAGAGATGGGCGCAGACTCTATCTGCATCAAGGATATGGCGGGCCTGCTCAAGCCCTACACCTGCGCCGAGCTGGTGAGCGAGCTGAAGAAGACCGTCAGCATCCCTGTTGACATCCACAGCCATTACACCGCCGGTCTGGCCTCCATGTCCATCCTGAAGGGCATCGAAGCCGGTGCTGACATTGTGGATACCGCCATGAGCCCGCTGGCTCTGGGCACTTCCCATATGCCGACCGAAAGCCTGGTCGCTGCCCTGCAGGGCACCGATTATGACACCGGCCTTGACCTGAACCAGCTGAACGTTGTGCGTGCTTACTTCGCCAAACTGCGCGAAAAGTACATCGCCAACGGCCAGATCAATCCGAAGAGCCTGGGCGTTGATGCCAACACCCTGCTGTATCAGGTTCCGGGCGGCATGTTCTCCAACATGCTTAAGCAGCTCAAGGACGCTGGCAAGGAAGATAAGCTGGACGAAGTTCTGGCCGAAATCCCCCGCGTGCGTGAGGATGCCGGTTACCCGCCGCTGGTCACCCCGACCTCCCAGATCGTTGGCACTCAGGCTGTGTTCAACGTCATCATGGGCGAGCGCTACAAGATGGTCACCAAGGAGTTCAAGGGCCTGGTTCATGGCGATTACGGCAAGACTCCCGCTCCCATCAAGAAGGAATTCAGCGACTTTATTCTGAAGGGCGAAGAGCCCATTACCTGCCGCTTTGCTGATACCCTTGCCCCCGAAATGGACAAGCTGAAGGCCGAAGCTGCCAAGTATGCCATCCAGGAAGAGGACGTTCTGACCTACGCTATGTTCCCGCAGGTTGCTCCCAAGTTCTTCGAAAAGCGCAATGCCCGTATGCACGGTGTAGACGCTCTGCATGCTGACTATGAGAATAAGTCTCATCCGGTCTGATTCCAGCTGCGCTGAATAAGCAATAAGCAACACCCGCAGGTGTAAGCCACTTGGCCGATCCCTGCGGGTGTTTTTGTATATTCGCTTTTTTGTCAGGCATAACTTGGGTGCGCATTTCAAATATCACATGGAACTAAGCCCAAAACGTACCCCCGTAGTAGTGTGTTAAGACTAAAACTTTACCTTTTTGCTCTATCTAAAAAATTAGAGCCGCTTCGTAACAAAGCCAAATGGAGAAAGTCTCCAAATCATAAAAAGTAAAGCTTTAGAATTACCACACTAGTAG
>ULWC01049030.1_pt1 | contig 11170 bp, 8 predicted proteins | sample 1959931 | NCBI WGS metagenome assembly ULWC01 (sample SAMEA4835801, study PRJEB28245) | human gut metagenome | biome: gut microbiome; material: fecal sample | place: Denmark | collected 2008
AGGAAGATGGAGAAGTCCATCGTAACGCCCAGCTGCAGCACAGTGGCAAGCGCCTCGGTGATGTAGCTGATCTGCCCCAGAAAGATGTTGGTGCCGAAGTTGTACGCGATGGGGAACAGCAGACCCAGCATGAACAGCAGCGGGGTGAGGGTGCTTTCCAGCGAGAGGAACAGCACCAGCAGGCTGGCGCCCACGGCGATCAGGATGTACAGGGGCATTTCCCGATTGACCAGCGCCTTGGTGTCCTGCAGAATGACGCTCATGCCGCCGAAGAAGCAGTCCTTGCGCAGCAGCTTTTCGATCTGCTTGACGGCTTCCATGGTTTCGTCGCTGGCGCTGGGGGCGTCAAAGCGGACGATCAGCATGGTGGAATCGTTTTTGCCGAACATGAACTGCTGCACATCGGCAGGCAGCATGGCGGTGGGAATGTTGGGGTCGATCACATCGCTGAGCCAGAAGGTCTGGGTGACGCCGGGCACGGCTTCTATCTCCTTTTTCATAGCGATGAGTTCGTTGGTTGGCAGGCCCTCTACCGTGATCATACCGGTGGAGGCCAGATGGAAATCGTCCTCAAGGGCTACCTCGCCGATCATGGAGTCCAGATCCTGCGGCAGGTAGGTGAGGATGTCATAATTGATGCGGGTGGCAATGGCGCCGATTGCGGAAGGGATCAACAGCAGCACGGCCACTGTTAAGATCAGCTTGCGCAGACGCACGATGCCTTGTGCGATCTTTTTCATGAGAACCCTCCAGAATAGAAAGTTGATTGGGAATGTCCGCAAAACTGACTGTCGGTCATCTTCCGGGCAAACACTATTATATCCACCCCGGGCAGAGTGTCAAGCGGAAAAAGTGACCGAAAGTCAGTTTTTTTATCACCTGCAAAAAATTGTATAGCAAACCGGGCTTGCACAAACGGCAAAGGACTGCTAAACTAAGGTACGCAGACCGGACGCAGCACATACCTGCGTCTGAATTCAGAGAAAAGAGGAATCTACCCAGAGCATGAGCACCGTGGAAGGTAAGAAACAGGAAAAGCGCCGCGCCCTGCTGGATGCAGCCTACGAGCTGTTTCTGGAGCGGGGCACCGCCAAGACCAGCGTGGAGGATATCACCAGCCGGGCAAAGGTGGGCAAAGGCACGTTTTATCTGTATTTTCAGGATAAGGGCGCGGTGATGCAGGCGCTGCTGGGGCGGGTGAGCTACCAGCTGCTGAGCGATGCCTGCCTTGCGGTCGAGCAGCACCCCGAGCTGCCGGACTTTACCGCGCAGGTAGTGTTCGTCATCGACCATATCATCGAGGCTTTGCGGCAGGATGCGCTGGTGCTGCGGTTTCTGGAGCGCAACTTCGTCTGGCCCGGGTTGGACCAGATCGAAGCCAGCAGGGAAGCCGAGCCCCTGATGCGCAAGCTGCTTGCCATTGTGCTTTCCAGCCCGGAAATGGCGGGCCGCACCGAGCGGGAGGTCTACCAGCGCATCACCGCCTTGGGCAGTATGTGTATGTCGGTGTGCTATTCCAGCATTCTGGAGGGCAAGCCGGACAACATCGACGCCATGAAGCCGGTGCTGTACGATATCATCCGCCGGGCACTTTCGCCGGAAAAGTAAAAAAGAACGCATAAAAAAGCACAAAAGGTCTTGCTTTTTGCAAAAAGCTGTGGTAAACTATCCAAGTCGATATGACATGGACGGTTAGCTCAGCTGGTAGAGCATCTGCTTGACGTGCAGGAGGTCACAGGTTCGAGTCCTGTACCGTCCACCATACAGTTCGTACTCGAACCCGATTCTTTACGAGAAAGGGTTCGGGTATTTTTTTTTGCAACATTGGGACTCAATTGTTTTGGAGGATTCTGTGCTTGTCAAATTAAAGACTTTTTTTCGAACAGCTTATAATTTTTTCAATCGCATCCGACTGAAAAACACGGATGTTACTTTGATTGCCAGTAACTGCAATGGCTGTTGCATTCTGCATGATCTCGGTTTGAAATTTAATTCACCCTTTGTGAATCTATGGGTCGAGCCTTCTGACTTTATAAAACTCTGCGAAAATCTGAAAGATTATCTCCAATACGACCTTGTATTTATTACACCCGCCGAAAAAGAAATCACTTACCCTGTTGCATTGCTGAAGGACATTAAGTTATACTTTCAGCATTATTCTTCCGAAGAGGAAGCCGCTCTCGCTTGGAATCGTCGAAAAGGTCGAATAAATTTTGATAATCTTTATTTTCTTTTTACAGACCGTGATGGATGCACCAAGCAAAATCTGTTGGACTTTGATCAATTGAATTTGAAACACAAGGCTGTACTTTGCCACAAACCGTATCCCGATATTGAATCCGCCGTTTACATCAAAGGATTTGAAAGCGAATCGTGCGTCGGAATGTGTATGCGTTATCGAAGTCGCTTTTCTATCAGAAAATACTACGACGATTTTGACTATGTTGCATGGTTCAATCAAACTTAAATAGAAATCTCTCCCGCAAAGAGCCGGGCATCACTAGGAAAGGTGGCATCCTGCCCTACTCGTTCCCAGCAGGGTTTGGGGCAGGGACGCCCCAGCAAGAGTTTCCGAGGTGAAGTTCCCGCCAGCTGCAAAAAGCTTTCCGCGCCAAAAACTACCTTGGCAAGAAGGATATCCATGCTATAATAGGGATACAGCAATATTTTTTGACCGAAAGGAGCTTTAGGATGCACTATCTTCTGCTGAACAAGGATACCGTCTGGCTTGCGTTTCATTGCGAGCAGAACGAGTACATGGAAACCTCTGCACAGGAAGATCTTTGGTACACCGCGCAGCGGCCTTTCGGCTATACGAACCTGACGGATTTTCTGGAGCGCCGCAAAGCGCCCAAGCACCGGGCGCACATTGCAGCGCTGCTGAAGGAATACGGCTGCGATACGCTGGAGGGTTATTTGAATGTGACCCATGCGCTGTCGCTGAACGATACCTTCTGGGTCAGGGCAGCAGATGCCGACCTGCAATGGCGGGACGTTTCTCTTTATCAGAACCCTTTCAACGAGATGATCTCGCAGGCTGCTTTTGACGGTTCTGTGTCCAGCACGAGCTTCTCGTCCACCTCCCCGGAGTTCAGTACAGACGGGCAGTACGCCAAATGCTGGGTGCGGGAGAAGGACACCATTCAGCTGTATAAGACCGGCAGCGTATTCGGCATGGAACCGGTGTCGGAGTATCTGGCTTCTCAGCTGGCAGTCCTGCTTTGCCCGGGAGCGGCAGTCTATGACCTCGGTTTCCACCATGGGGAGCTGATTTCCAAGTGCGCCCTTTTCACCAGCGAACGTTACGGCCTTGCCAAGGCCTCCGTCCTGACAAAAGACCGGACGATTGCCGGATTTCTGCACTATTTTGAAGGCATCGGAAGCGGTGATGCCTTCCGGCGGATGTGCATTCTGGATGCGCTTATTCTGAACACCGACCGGCACAGTGGAAACTTTGGTGTCCTGTTCGAGAACGACACGCTGCAAGTCCAAAAAATGGCACCCGTTTTTGATAATAACCGCAGCTTGCTGTTTGATTTGGACAACGACCAGCTGAAAAATACGGACTGGTGCATCCGGCACTGTTCGCCGCGGCTTGGCTCCGATTTTATTGCAACCGCGCGCGGGCTTCTGACTGACAGCATCCGCGCCGATTTGGAAAAGCTGCGGGCATTCCGCTTCACCGGCCACCCTGTGCTCTCCATCGACCCGGAACGGCTGGAGCGGCTGGACCGCATCCTGCAATTCCAGCTGGACAAAATACTGGCATAACGAACCCCCGGCGGACGATCACCATTGCGGTGACAGTCTGTCGGGGGTATTATAATGTTATCCTGTCAAACTTTTTTCTGCCTTACACCTCGTGCTCGGCCCAGTCCTGACTGCGGCCCACGGCCTTGTGCCAGCCCTTGACCAGCTTTTCCCGCTGGGCAGCGTCCATTTTTGGCTCAAACAGCTGGTTGCAGCTCCACAGGTGGCTGATCTCCTCCCGGCTCTTCCACACGCCGGTGGCAAGGCCGGCCAGATACGCCGCGCCAAGGGCGGTGGTCTCCCGGATGGCCGGGCGTAGCACCTCCTTGTTCAGGATGTCGGACTGGAACTGCATCAGGAAGTGGTCGCGGCTGGCGCCGCCGTCCACCTTCAGGGTGCTGATGGTGATGTCGGTGTCCTTCTCCATGGCCCACATCAGGTCGGCGCTCTGGTAGGCGATGGACTCCTCTGCTGCGCGGATGATGTGGTTCTGGGTAGTGCCGCGGGTGATGCCCAGAATGGCACCACGGGCGTACATATCCCAATAAGGCGCGCCCAGACCGGTAAAGGCGGGCACGATGTACACGCCGCCGTTGTCCGGCACCTTCTGGGCGTAATACTCGGAATCGCAGCTGTCCTGGATCAGGTGCATCCCGTCCCGGATCCACTGGATGACCGCGCCGCCCACAAAGACAGAGCCTTCCAGCGCATATTCTACCTCGCCGTCAAGGCTGATGGCGATGGTGGTGACCAGACCGTTTTTGCTCTGGTAGATTTTGTTGCCGGTGTTCATCAACAAAAAGCAGCCGGTGCCGTAGGTGTTTTTCACGTCGCCGGGCTTAAAGCAGCCCTGCCCGAACAGCGCGGCCTGCTGGTCGCCCGCAATACCGGCCACCGGCACGTCCACGCCCTGAATGTTGGTGTAGCCGTACACCTCGCTGGAGTCCTTCACACTGGGCAGGATGCTGCGGGGGATGTCCAGCGCCTTGAGCAGGGTGTCGTCCCAGTCCAGCGTGCGGATGTTGTACAGCATGGTGCGGCTGGCGTTGGTGCGGTCGGTGACGTGCACCTTGCCGCCGGTCAGCTTCCAGACCAGCCAAGTGTCCACCGTGCCGAACAAAAGCTCCCCGGCTTCGGCCTTTTCCCGCGCACCGGGGACGTTGTCCAAGATCCACTTGATCTTGGTGGCAGAGAAATAGGCGTCCGGCACAAGGCCGGTGTTTTCCCGGATGTAGTCTGCCATGCCGGGGGTCTTGAGCAGCTCGTCCACAAGGGGCGCGGTGCGGCGGCACTGCCAGACGATGGCGTTATACACCGGGCGGCCGGTGTTCTTATCCCACAGGATGGTGGTCTCGCGCTGGTTGGTGATGCCAATGCCCGCAATGTCTCTGGGGTCCACGCCGCTCTGGGCGATCACCTCGTTCATCACGCCGTACTGGCTGGACCAGATCTCCATGGGGTTGTGCTCCACCCAGCCCTGATGGGGGTAGATCTGCTCAAATTCCCGCTGCTGGACGCAGACAATGTTCTGCTCGTTGTCAAACAGGATCGCCCGGCTGCTGGTAGTGCCCTGATCCAGTGAGAGGATATATTTGGTCTGGCTCATGATCTTCTCTCCTTGCTCTGAAGCTTGAGCGCAAAACAAAAAAGAGCGCACCAAACAAAGCTATCTGCTCTGTCTGTCGCTCTCCTGCTCTGCGCAAACATATTCTGTGCTTATTGTACACGCTCCGCAGGCAAAATACAAGCTTCTGCGCGATTTTTGGAGGTTCTGCACAAGGGGACCGCGCTGCCGTTGAACACTCTGCCGAACGGGGATGCAATGCAGCTGCCGGGGATGTAAAAAGCTTGCAAATTTGCGAAAAAGACGTGACGAAACGGCGCGGATGTGGTATCGTTAAGGGGTAGACTTTTTTGTTCGGAAAGGATTTCTTTGCTATGACCCGGATCGCTTTCTGTGATGACGATGCCGTGCTGCTGCACCAGATGCAGGATTTTCTGGAGCAGTACCGCACCCTGCGGGGTGTGCAGCTGGAGCTGTTCCCTTATACAAAGCCCATGGAGCTTCTGGCAGATATCGAGGCCGGGGTGCGCTTTGACGTGTTGTTTCTGGATGTGCTTATGCCCGGCATCAACGGCATCAACGCCGCGCGGGAGATCCGCCGGTACGACACGGCGGTGCAGATCATCTTTGTGACCTCTTCTTCGGAATTTGCCGTACAGTCCTATGTGGTAGGCGCATACTACTACCAGCTCAAGCCCATCTGGAAGGACAGCTTTTTCCGCCTTACCGATGCCGTTTTGGCCGAGTGCCGCAAACGCACCCAGCACAGCCTGATCCTGCGCTGCAAAAGCGGCGTGACCCGCATTACGCTGGACAGTCTGGAATACTGCGAGGTGCAGGGGCGCACGTTGGTGTTCCACCTACTGGACGGCACCGTCATCGAGAGCAGCGGCAGCATGGACGAGTTGGCGCGGCAGCTGGCAGATTACCCGGGCTTTCTGCGCCCGCACCGCTCCTATCTGGTAAACATGGAGTACATCCAGAACATCACCGCCAAGAGCATCACCATGGAAAGCCTTGCCGAGGTGCCGCTGCCCCACGGGCGCTTTACCGCCGTGCGGGATCAGTATCTGGAGTACTCCTTTGCGGGAAAGAAGGTCGTCCTGTGACCGCCCCGGGCATTCTGCCGGAAGTGCTGGACGGCGCAGCAGTAGGCATTTTCGGCATCCTGCTCAGTGCGGCGTTCTGCCCCATCCGCTGGACGGGCAAAAAGCGCTGGGTGCTGGCGGGCTGCACCGCCGGGCTGCTAGCGCTGCAGGGGATGTTCTACTTTGGTGCCAGCCCCACAGCTGCCAAGTATCTTTACCCGCTTATCACCCATCTGCCGCTGTATGTCGTGCTGGTGCTGCTCAGCGGGCAGAAGATCTGGCCGCTGGTGGCAGTGCTCACGGCTTATTTGTGCTGTCAGGTGCGGCGCTGGGCGGCGTTGGTGGTAGCGCTGTTCTTCCCGCAGCATCCGCTGGTGCAGCCGGTGGCAGAGCTGCTGTTCACCCTGCCGCTGCTGCTGTTGTTCATCCGGTTCCTTGCGCCCTCCATGCGGCAGCTTTCCCGCTACCCGGCCTCGGTGCAGTGCCAGTTTGGCATCGTACCGTTGGTGAGCTATCTTTTTGATTACATCACCCACGTCTACACCAGCCTTTTATCCGAGGCGAACCCGGCGGCGGTGGAGTTCATGTTCTTTGTATGCTGCGCAGCCTTTCTGTGCTCCATTTTGCGCGCATCCCGGGTGGAGCGGCAGCGCATCCAGATGGAGCAGTTACAAACCAGTCTGAACTTACAGGTCACGCAGGCCATGCGCGAGATCGAGGCGCTGCGTCTTTCCCAGCAGCGCGCCAGTACCTACCGCCACGACCTGCGCCACCACATGCAGTTTCTGGCGGGCTGCATCGAGAACGGCCGCACCGAGCAGGCGCTGGGCTACATCCGCAGCGTGTGCAGCGAGATCGAAGCCGGCAAGGTGACCGCCTACTGCGAGAATGAAGCCGCGAACCTGATCTTTTCTGCCTTTGCCGACCGCGCCGCCAAGGCCGGGGTGCAGTTCACGGTGCAGGCGGGCATCTCGCAGGCGCTGCCGGTCTCGGAGAGCGACCTGTGTGTACTGCTTTCCAATGCGCTGGAAAACGCCTTGCACGCCGCCGTGCGCTGCCGCGAAGCAGGGCAGGGGGCTTTTATCGAGACCACCGGGCACGAAAAAGGGAAAAAGCTGTTTTTGCAGATCACCAACAGCTGTCTGCCGGACGTGCAGTTCCGGGAGGGCGTCCCGGTCACCGACCGCACCGGTCACGGGCTTGGAGTACGCAGCATCTGCGCCATCTCGGAGCGATACAGCGGCCTGACCAGCTTTGCCGCCAAGGACGGGCAGTTTACCCTGCGGGTAATGTTATAAGATAAAAGGGACTTGAAAACGCCTGCGGCGTTTCCAAGTCCCTTTTTTATAGGAAGATGTTATAATTGCTGCTTTGCCAGCACGTCAGAGGTAGGGGTCTGGAACACCGGGATGTCGGCATAGGGGTCGGCAGCGGTGTCGGCGGGCAGGCTCTTCATATACTCGTCCATGGCGACGGCCACCTTCTTGGCAACAGCCACAGCCTCTACCACGGTGCGTGCGCCCATGACGGCGTCGCCGCCGGCAAATACACCCTCGCGGGTGGTACGGCCGTCCTCGCTGACGCTCAGCAGGCCCTTCTGGTTCGTCTCGATGCCGGTCGTGGTTTTGACGAGGTTGCTCTCAGAACCCTGACTGACCGACACGATGACGCCGGTGTGGGGGTACAAAGTCTCGCTGCCCTCCACCTGCGTAAACTTGCCGTCCTCGCCCTTGACGGTATCGCGGCAGATCAGACCGTTTTCCCGAATCTCCACCGGTGCCTTGCAGAACCGGAAGCCCACGCCCTCCAGCTTGGCGTAGCTCACCTCATACTCGGAGGCGCTGATGCAGCTTTCGTCCCGGCGGGCGTAGCAGGTAACGTGGCGGGCACCGTTGCGGATGGCGGTGCGGGCACAGTCCATGGCGGAGTTGCCCACGCCGATGACGGCCACGTCATCGCCCAGACGGAAGGCCTTGGAGTTGGCCAGATAGTCGATGCCAAAGGCTACGTTGCCAAGGCTTTCGCCCTTGATGTGCATGGCGTTGGCCTTCCACAGACCGGCACCGATGAACACGCTCTTGTAGCCGTCGCGGAACAAATCGTCGATGGTGATGGTCTTGCCGATGGTAGTGTTGGGGCGCACCTTGATGCCCTTCAGCTCTAGATGGCGGTACTGGAAATCGTCCAGCACACTGTCCGGCAGGCGGTAGTTGGGGATGCCGTAGCGCATCACGCCGCCGATCTTATCCCGGGCGTCAAAGATGGTCACATCGTAGCCCCAGCGTGCCAGCAGCACGGCGATGGTCAGGCCTGCCGGGCCGGAGCCCACCACAGCGGCCTTCATGCCGTTTTTCGGGGCGGGGCCTGCGGTCATCTTGTTGGCGTAGGTGGTGGAGATATAGTCCTCGATGATGGAAAAGTGCACAGGGTCGTGGCTGGGCATCCGGTTGCGGATGCAGTGACCCTCGCACTGCTTTTCGTGGTTGCACACCAGACTGCATACAGTGGTCAGGGGGTTGTTTTCAAACAGCATCCGGCCCGCAGCGTCCATCTGGTTTGCCTTGAGCAGACGGATGACCTCCGGGATATTGGTGTGGATGGGGCAGCCCTCCTGACACATCGGCTTTTTGCAGCCGAGGCAGCGGTTGGCTTCGTCCAGAACATGAAGTGCCATGGGTTCCTCCTTGTGTTTCCCCTGCGGGGACAGTCGTTTTTTACAGGCTTGTTGTATCCAACATTGCATTGCTCTAATCATACACCCGAACCGCGCCGGATACAAGAGGGTACAATATAAAATTTTTCACGTTATTTTTTGTCAATTCGTCAAAAAGATAATTTTTTGACGATATATCCCGCCCATCGGCTCCGGTTTTGCCCGGCACAGCGCACCAAGGTCGCTGGCCCTGCTTTGGGCGGCAGCCATTTGGGCGCAGGTCTCGTTTTCCCGCGCAAGCCGCGCCAGCGAGTGGGACAGCGGCAGCGCCGTTTCTCCGAGCATGGGCAGCGCTTCCTTGCGCGCGCCCAGCAGGTGCAGATAGGGCGGCAGCGCCGGGGTCTGGGCGGTGTAGCCCAGCGCAGCATCCATCGCCAGCCGCCGCATCCGTGCCCGGGGGTAGCGCACGGTGGTCAGGGCATCCAGCAAAGCGGGCAGGCTTGCGGTCTCCCGCACGGCGTTTTCCAGCCGGTGCTCCAAGCCCTCGGATACTCCGCGCACCGCAGCAAAGGGGGCTTGCTCTGCGCAGGCTGCTCGCAGCAGCGCCAGCTCGCAGTGCCCCATGACTGCAAAATCTGTATACTTTCCGTCATATTCCGTTTGTATATACAATTTTAGCGCCTTTTCCGGCACATAGGGCGCCAGTGCCGCCGCGCCGCCCTCCGCCCAGAGCGCCCGCAGGGCGCTGGCGCTGGCAAAGGCTGCGTGGCCGCTTTCGGTCAGCGCCTGCCCGTGGTCTGCGCCCTGCCGCGGCAGGGCAATAGACTGCAATTCTACATTTTGTTCTATAATAGCCTTGCAATACTCTACGGCAAGATTATTGTTGGGCTTGTCCAGCAGGGCGGCAACGTCTGACCCCGGGCACAGTGCCTGCACCGCCGCCTGCCGGGCGGCGGCAAAGCTGCGTGCCCCGGCGGCAAGCTGCTGCCTGAGCGCGGCACGGTAGTCCTCGCTGCACAGCACCCGGGCGGCTTTTTGCAGCAGGGCGGTATCCGGGGTCTCTGCCCCAAAGACCAGCGTATCGCACCCGGCAGCGGCAAGAATGCGCACGCCTGCCCGGGCAAAAGCCTCGGCACCGGCGCAGGCGCAGGGCGCGGGCAGGGCAAACACAAGGTCTGCCCCGCAGGCCAGCGCCGCCTGCACCCGCACCGCCTCCGGCAGCAGCGGCAGCGCCCCCCGCTGGGTAAGCCCGCAGCTCATGGCTACGGCCACCCGCTGTGCCCCCAGCGCCCGCGCCTGTGCCAGCTGCCATGCGTGGCCGTTGTGGAAGGGGTCGTACTCCGCAATGATGCCTGCAAACTTCATGGAACTGCTCCTTTTCGCCGAAAGATTGTTAAATTTATATCGCATATACAGAAAAAACCTGCCGTTTCCGGGATTTGTAGGCAGGATATACAAAAACCTTGTACACAAGTTTTACCGCTTTGCCCGGGTTGCGCCTTGAAAAGCCGCCATCCCTATTATATAATAAACATAGGAATCTGTAAAATTCTGTCCGCAGGTTTTTTCAGGATGCGGACGGTACAAAAATTTTCAGGAGGCAACACAGATGAAGATTCTGGTTATTAACTGCGGTTCTTCTTCCCTGAAGTATCAGCTGATCGATATGGACGGCGAGAAGGTGCTGTGCAAAGGCCTGTGCGAGCGCATTGGCATGGAGAGCAGCATGATCACTCACGAGGCCAACGGCACCAAGGCTACCACCCCGGCGATCTTCCCCACCCACACCGAGGCTTTTGCCGAGGTCGTGAAGAAGATGACCACCGGTGCAGGCAAGTGCATCAATGACGTGAGCGAGATCGACGCCATCGGTCACCGCGTCGTGCACGGCGGCGAGAAGTTCAAGAGCAGCTGCCTGATCACCGATGAGGTCATCAACACTCTGCGTGAGCTGAGCCCGCTGGCTCCTCTGCACAACCCCGCCGGTATTCTGGGTATCGAGGCCGCCCGCAAGGTGTTCGGCAACATTCCCATGGTGGCTGTGTTCGACACCGCTTTCCACAGCACCATGCCGCCGAAGGCTTATATGTACGCCATCCCCTACGAGTACTACGA
>ULWC01016704.1_pt1 | contig 11153 bp, 8 predicted proteins | sample 1959931 | NCBI WGS metagenome assembly ULWC01 (sample SAMEA4835801, study PRJEB28245) | human gut metagenome | biome: gut microbiome; material: fecal sample | place: Denmark | collected 2008
ACCGGCAAGCAGTAGAAGTTCAAGCGGAACGACATCAGGAGGCTACTCATCAGGTAGTTCCAGCAGGAGTTCTTCTGGAGGCTACAGGTCTTCGGGATCTTCTTACAGGTCCTCATCCAGCAATGATTATTCATCCGGCTCGACGAGGAGCTCAAGCAGCTACTCCACAGGCAGGAGCTCAAGTTCATATTCTTCCGGCAGCTCAAGCCGCAGCAGTAGCAACTATTCCGGCGGCGGGTTCTCCGGTGGCGGATCATCCAGAAGTTCAAGTGGTTCGTACGGTGGAGGAGGCGGCTCCAGAAGCGGTGGCGGAAGAAGGTAACCATTAAAACAATAGAAATAATGAGAAAGACAATATTCACTGCGCTTTTGTCATTGACCGCTGTAGCGGCCGGGGCGCAGACAATGTACGACGGGCTGACATTCAGCCAGAACAACTACTACGGAACGGCAAGGTCGATCGGTATGGGCAACGCGATGACGGCAGTCGGCGGCGACCTCGGGTCAATCGGTATCAATCCTGCGGGATCGGCAGTGGCGGGATACTCCCAGTTCACGATCACGCCGAATCTCACGCTCAGTTCGATGAACTCATCCTACAGCGCCTATCCGGTCGGAGGAGTTGACAAGTTCGTCAATGAGCAGGGCAAGAACCTGACACGGTTCTCTTTGCCGAACTTCGGTGCCACGTTCAATTGGAACTTAGGGAACAGAAGCGGCCTTAAGTCCATCACTTATGGAATCGTCGTCAACGGAACGAACAATTTCACCGGCAAGATGCTGGCCGGAGGGGTGAACGACAAGACGAGTTACATCAGTGCGATGGCGGTCGGCGCTGACGGATTCCATTCGGGCTTTCTGAATGGTCACCTCGACGGCAAGGGAAACAAAATTGACATTTGGGACAACGCCTATTACGAGAATGACGACCGGAATATGCCCGCCCCGTGGAATGCCATCGTAAATGCGCAGGCTGGAGCGATAGCAAACTACGGGAACTCTTCTGACCCCAACTACGCTTATCGTTACGTAGCCGCGACAGAAATGTGCAGGCCTGTCACCGAACAAGAAGTCAATGATGGTTATTACACACTCGGCGAGGGGGAATACATCAAAGACGGCGTTGTCATGGACAAAGACGGGAACGGCATTTACAGCCTATCCCTCGGTGGCCCTCTGAATCAGGCTTACGGGCGCAAGGTAACCGGCAGCAAATACGACGCGCTTTTCAACGTCGGGTTCAATTTCAGCGAGACATTTTTCGTTGGAGTGAACTTCGGTGTCACATCTCTCAACTACAATTATGATGAGTATTTCAAAGAGGCCGCTGCAAATCCTGACAATTTCGAGATTGACTTTGGAGAAAAAGGAATAACTCGTTTCAGCGACTATCGCACCCGTTACTCCTACACGGCGGACGGAAGCGGAGTCTATGGCAAGTTCGGATTTCTGTGGAGACCGATTGACGGAATCCGCGTTGGAGCGGCCGTCCAGACACCGACAATCATGGAAATCAACGAACGTTGGAGACAAGACGTCAATGTCAACTACACCGACGCCTCATTCAACGGGTCGGCCAAGACGCCTGAGGGGGACTATTCCTACAGACTACGCTCGCCTTACAGACTCAACGCCGGAGCAGCGTTCACCTTCGCGGGAATGGCTCTTCTAAGCGCGGACTACGAGATGACCGACTACAGCACGATGAAGTTCATGAGCAAGAACGGCGGATGGAATGACGACACCTACGGGAAACTGAATGACGAGATCCGCAACCGTATGGGAGTGTCCCACATGGTAAGGGTCGGAGCGGAGTTCAAACCGGTGCCGGAGATCGCCGTCCGCGCTGGCTACAATTTCACCACGACTCCTGAATATGTCAGCGAAGGCAACAGCAAGACAACGCTGAACGACAGAACCAACGCTTTCTCCGTAGGCCTTGGATATTCATCAAACGGATCGTTCTTCGCGGACATCGCGGCAAGGCTGACTATGCTGTCGGACGAATATATCTCACCTTACGCCGACTACCTTAAAGATCTGGCTTCTCCGATGATCCTCAACAAGAGGGACCTCTACAGCATCACGGCGACCTTCGGGTGGAGATTCTAAAGGTTTTTCAGATAGGAGATTGAATCCGGACCTTCGTTGAAAAGGAGGTCCATGATGGAAAGATTCGGAACGAAACCGTACTTTCGGGCAAAGACCTGGAAGTACGGTTTTTCCAGATTCAGGTCTTTCAATATCTTGTCCGGACGTTTCGGGTGGATGAGTTCCCGGTAATCCATTCCGTAGCGGCCGGAATCCAACGGAACCTCACGGGAACGGACGGGGACATATTCATCGGTCATCCTCAGGTCCACCGAGACGCCGGTCTTCCGGAGGAAGAACCTGATCAGTTGTGAATCAAGGTCGAACAACGTCTCTGGTTGTGAATCCAGGATTCCGAACAGTTCGTCCTTGTAATATTCAAAATAAGCGGAGGACTCGTAGGCGGACGCAATCGCCCGTTCGGTGCGGATCAGCCACGGAGTCGAGTAATCCACCTTGATCTCGGTGATCGGCAGCTCATGGGTTCCGCTTTCGTGGACAATCGGGAAATTAAGGCTCTGAGGACCGTCGGCGGCATAGTAACGGAAGCGGTTCCTCCAGGATTGCTTCTGATAATGCTCGCAGGCCTCAAGGTAAACAACAGAAGGCTTCACCCTGTCCGGAGACAAGATGAAGTCTTTAGCCATCAATGCGAAATAGCTGACCGGCGGAAACCAAGCCACACTCAGCAGCACGGCCGCCTCTTCAGGCCTATTCGAATTCGCCCTTCTCGTGAGAGTCGTTTGCCCTGATGATTCCACGCTTCGAGCTTCTGATGAAATTCAGGATCGTGTCACGCTCCTCGCTCTGAGGGAATCCGGCCTCGACCTTGGCGCAGCCGTCGGTGATGTTGTAGCCGGCGAAATAGATCGTGTCGTAGATGTCCTTGATGTTGCGGATCACCTCCGAAGAGAACCCGCGGCGGCGGAGTCCCACGATGTTCACACCTGAATAGCAGATCGGATCGCGGCCGCAGAGGACGTAAGGAGGGATATCCTTGTTGATCTTGGACATTCCGCCGACCATCGCGTGACATCCGATCTTGGAGAACTGGTGAGCCTTCGCTCCGCCTCCGACAATCGCCCAGTCATCAACCACGGTCTCGCCGGCGATGCCGACGAAGCTGACAAGGATGCAGTGATTTCCTACCACGCAGTCGTGGGCCACATGAACGTAGGACATCAGCAGAGTGTTGCTGCCGATCTTCGTCACGCACTTGCCGCTGGCCTTGGTGCCACGGTTGATCGTCACACACTCGCGGATGGTGACATTGTCGCCGATCTCCACGTATGTGACCTCACCCTCATATTTAAGATCCTGAGGGATGGCGCCTACCACAGCACCTGGGAATACCTGGCAATTCTTTCCCATCTTGACGTATGAATATATCATCGCATGCGGATGGATCTTGCATCCGTCTCCGATCTCCACGTCGTCATCGATGAAGGCGAAAGGACCGATCTCAATGTTGTCGCCAAGTTTCGCCTTAGGGCTCACTGACGCTAATGGTGAAATTGTGTTCATATTCTAAGTGTTTTATCAGCAAGATTTCTCACGGATGGCCTTGGCGGTCCGTGTGTTGATTGTGTGTCCAGGCTTGAAAGCGGTGACCTTGGCCTTGAGATAACCTCCGGCGAGCCTCAGATCTCCGATCAGATCCAGAAGCTTATGCCTTCCGCACTCGTTCGGGAAATGAAGTTTGAGATTGTTGAGGTAACCGTTGTCGTTTATGGCAAGCTCAGGCACGTTGAAAAGCGCGGAGAGCCTCTCGACCTGCTCCGGCTGGACCGGATGTTCAACTATCACGATGGCGTTATCGACATCCCCACCCTTGACCAGATTGTTCTGGAACAAGTACTCTATCTCGTGGAAGAACACGAAAGTACGGCACGGGCCGATCTCCTTGGCATAGTCCGTGGACTCATCCCAATGCGCGGTCTGCACACCAAGTACCCTGGAGCCGAAGTCCACGGTGATGTCCATCGAAGGCACGTCGGCCGGAGTGATCCTCACGAATGAGCCGGTCTTTTCGTCACGGATCTCAATCTCCTCTGGAATAGTGACATATTTCCTGTCAGCCTTCTGTTCTTTCAGGCCGTCCTTGGCGATTGCCTCCACATAATAACGGGCGCTGCCGTCCAGAATCGGAACTTCGACATTGTCGATTTCAACAAGGGCATTATCCACGCCCATTCCCGTCAGAGCTGACATCAGATGTTCAATCGTGGACACAGACGCCTCTCCTTTGGAGATAGTGGTACTTCTGGCCGTCGATGACACATTCTCAGCCAAAGCCTCGACGAACGCATCTTCACCGAGATCCACCCTATGGAACACTATCCCAGTGTCCTCGGGAGCCGGTTTGAGAATCATCTTTGAGATCTTGCCGGTGTGAAGCCCCTTACCATGGAACTCATATTCACCCGCAAGGGTCTTTTGCTTATTCAAAGTCATAATCTATCTTTTGCAGGCTGCGTAAAATACAGCAGTCTGCAAAGATAGCATGAAATATTTGAATATTCAAGGATTCCCCTGCCACTTCGTAGCTATTGGCTACTATTCTTCGCCTTGACGCTTGAATACGGCGTAGCTGCGGAGGTAGTTCTTAAGCGGAAGGGCTGGCGAGCCAAGGAACACCTGGCCTGACTTGCGGATATTTCCGATCACGCCACACTGGGCGCCGATGGTCGTGTTGTCGGCGATGTTCAGATGCCCCGCTATGCCGACCTGGCCGGCAAGAATACAGTTCTTGCCGATCTTCGTGGAGCCGGCGATTCCGCACTGGGCGGCCATCACGGTGTTGTCTCCGATCTGGACATTGTGGGCTATCTGGCAAAGATTGTCGATCTTGACCCCGTTGCCGATGATCGTGGATTCCATCTCGGACTTGTCGATCGTCGTGCCGGCGCCGATCTCGACATTGTTGCCGATGATGACATTGCCGATGTGTTCGATCTTCTCCCAAGTCCCGTCAGGAAGCGGGGCGTTGCCGAAACCGTCGGAGCCGATGACGGCGTTGGCATGGATGATCACGTTGTCACCGATGACCATTCCCGGATAGATGACGACTCCCGGGTAGATGATGCAGTGCGAGCCAATCACGGTGTTGTCGCCGACATAGACATTCTCGTAGATCTTCGTGTAGTCCCCCACCTTGGCGTGATGCCCGACATACGAATGGCTTCCGAGATAGACCTTCTTGCCGAACTTGGTGGTCAGGAACCATGATGAACGGAAGCCTCTGTGCCTCTTGTCCGTACGTCTCTGGGTGGAGACATATTTCAGGAGATCGGCCAAAGACTTGTAGGCGTCATCGACCCGGACCATCGTCGAGGTCACGGCCTCCTTAGGAGTGAAATCCTTGTTGACCAGCAGGACACTTGCCCTGCATGTGTAAACGTATTTCTCGTACTTAGGGTTGGCGAAAAAACACAGCTGCCCCGGTTTGCCATGCTCGATCTTGGCGAACGATGTGACCGTTGCCTGGGGATCGCCTTCCACGGTTCCCCTGAGCACCTGAGCCAATTGCTTTGCGGTAAATTCCATCTTCTTTATGGCGATTAAATCTACAATTTCCAATTACGGAATACAAAGAAAGCAATTTATTTTCATATTCACTAAAATATTCTTATCTTTGCATCGTTGTGAGAGATAGGGGACGAAAGCGTCTCCTATCTTTCGCTTTGTAAAACCAGACTTTATGCGGAAAGAACAGATCATAAGCAGCATTGAGGAGGCCGTGCGCGCCCGCGGATGCTTCATAGTCGATGTCTCGGTCAGCAATGACAACGACATAGTGCTCACCATCGAGAAAGAGGTCGGCGACATGGACCTTGAGGATTGCGTTAGCGTCAATGACGCTTTCCTGGCCGCTTTCGACAAGGACGCGGAGGACTATTCCCTGACCGTCACATCCGCCGGACTCGACCAGCCGTTCAAGGTTCTCAAGCAATATGAAAAGGCGGTTGGCTCCGCTGTGGAGGCAAGGCTTAAAGGCGGGAAGAAGATCATCGGGGTGCTCACCGGAGTGGACGAGGCAGGAATATGCCTGAGATATTCACAGAAAGAAACGGTGGAAGGCAAGAAGAAAAAGGAACTCGTGGAGCACGAGGACCGCATCGGGTTCGCGGAGATCAACTCCGTTGTGCCGCACATAGTGTTCAAGAAATAAGAATATCAAGAATATAAATATGGAAAAGAAAGAAGAAATCACTCTTATTGACGCCTTCAAGGACTTCAAGGAAGAGAAGAACATCGACAGACCGGTGATGATGGGCGTGCTCAAGGACGTGTTCCTCACCCAGATCGCCAAGACCTATGGCTCGGCCGACAATTTCGATGTCATCATCAACGTTGACAAGGGAGACTGCGAGATCTACCAGAACTTCGATGTGGTCGAGGAGGTGGAGAATCCTAACACACAGATCACTCTTGATCAGATCAAGGCCGAGACCGGTGATGACGACTACGAGATCGGGGATGTCTATACCAAGAAACTCTCCCTCGCGTCTTTCGGTAGAAGAGGAATCCTGAACATCAGGCAGAACCTTCAGGGCCGCATCATGGACATCGACAAGGCGAATGTATTCAAGGCATATTCCGACAAGATCGGCGAGATATTCACGGGTGAGATCTACCAGACTTGGTCGAAGGAGGTCATCATCCTTGACGATGACAACAATGAGCTTCATCTGCCTAAGGCCGAGCAGATTCCAGGAGAGAGATTCAAGAAGGGAGACACCCTCCGCGCCATCATCAAGAGCGTGGAGATGAAGAACAACACCACCCCTTACATCACTCTTTCCAGAACATCCAACGAGTTCCTTGAGAAACTCTTCGAGCATGAGGTTCCGGAGATATTCGATGGCCTCATCACCATCAAGAAGGTTGTCCGTGTACCTGGCGAGCGCGCCAAGGTGGCTGTCGAGTCCTACGACGAGAGGATCGACCCGATCGGAGCGTGCATCGGCGTGAAGGGATCAAGAATCATCGGAATCGTGCGCGAGCTCCGCAACGAGAATATCGACGTGCTCCAGTGGACTAACAACACGCAGCTTCTCATCCAAAGAGCCCTCAATCCTGCAAGAGTGTCATCAATCGACCTCGGCAACTCGGAAGAGGACAAGATCAAGGTTTACATGCAGCCTGACGAGGTCAAGAAAGGTATCGGTCGCGGAGGATGCAACATCAAACTGGCCGGAATGCTTGTCGGCAGGGAAATCGAGGTTTGGAGAGAGCTTCCTAAGGACGAGGCTCAGGAAGAGGAGGACGTTCTCCTCAGCGAATTCAGCAACGAGATAGACCAGTGGGTGATCGACAGACTGGAGGCCATCGGATGCGACACGGCCAAGAGCGTGCTCGCGTTCACACCTGAGGACATCGCCAAGAGGGCCGACCTTGAGGATGAGACCGTGGCCGAAGTGTTCAGGATCCTGAGGGCCGAATTTGAAGAATAGTCCAGGCCGAATAGCGGACAATATTAATTTAAAGGGGTTGAATATGGCAGAAATCAGACTAAATAAAATCATCAAGACTTACAACATCGGGCTTCAGAAACTTGTGGACTTTTTGGCCAGCAAGGGAGTTGAGGTCGAAGCCAATCCTAACGTGAAGATCTCGGAGGATCTTCTTCCGGCGATTGACAAGCAATTCGAGAAGGACAAGGCCAACAAGCAGGCTGCGGAAAAGATTGACATCAAACTCAACGAGATTCTGGAAAAGACATCCAGAAAGCAGCAGGAAAGCGCCAAAGAGGAAGAGGATGAACCGGTAAGGGAAACTGTCATCAAGACAACCATCTTCACTCCTGTCGAGCCTAAACCGGAACCTCAAGCCGCTGTTCATGAAGAGACGGAACCTGAGCGCGAAGAGGAAGTGGAGCCGATGGCTGAGCCAGAGCCACAACCTGAGCCACAGCCTGAGACCCAGCCTGAGACCCAGGCGCCGGTCGAGGAGCAGGTAAAGGAACCGGAAACGAAACCCGAGGCAGAGCATGTCAAGGAGAGTCCGGTGATCGAGGAGCCTAAGCAGGAAGTCGTGGCCGAATCCAAGCCGGAGAAAAAGGTGGATAAACCCGTCAAGAACGTTACCCCTGAGCCGACAACCCCTGCTCCAGGGAAGGATGTCCGTGGCGGCGAGAGACCGCTGAGCAAGCACGAGAGGAAACTTGCGGCCAGACAGAGGGAGGAACAGGCGAAAGCCAGACACCAGCAGCAGGCACAACCTCAGGCTCAGGCACAACCTCAGGCTCAGGCACAACCTCAACAGCCTCAGGCCAAGGAGGAAAAGCCAGCGGAGCAAAGTTCCACCCCTGGGCTCAAAGTCTTGGGGAAGATTGACTTGTCCCAGTTCGAGCCTAAGAAGGGTAACAAGAAGAGAGAGAGAATAGCCAAGGGAAGCCAGAAGGTTGACGTGGCGAAGGAAGGCAAGCAGGCTGACAACAGTTCCCGCAAGGATAAGAACAAGAATGCCAAGCAGGCTCAGGAGCAGGGCAAGGGCGGCAAGAAGCGCAACCGTGGGACGGACCGCTTCAAGCCGGCCATGACCGAGGAGGAGCAGGAGGCGATGCAGAAGGAGATCCAGAAGCAGGTCAAGGAGACCTACGCCAGGATGAACGACAACAAGAAGAACAACTTCGGAGCCAAGTACAGAAAGGAGAAGAGGGAGCAGGCCGCGGCCAAGTCCCAGGAGGAGATGGCACAGGAGATAGCCGAGAAGAAGGTCCTCAAGGTCACCGAGTTCGTGACCGTGAACGACCTCGCCACCCTTATGAACAACACTCCAGTCAACGAGGTCATCAAGGCTTGCATGGATCTGGGTCTTATGGTTTCCATCAACCAAAGGCTTGACGCAGAGGCGCTTGTGCTTGTCGCCGAGCAGTTCGGCTACAAGGTGGAGTTTGTGACCGCCGACCTCACCGAAGAGATCGAGGGAAGCAGCGAACAGGCTGACCGCGAGGAAGACCTTGTTCCGAGACCACCGATCATCACTGTGATGGGACACGTTGACCATGGTAAGACATCGTTGCTCGACTATATTCGTAAGTCAAACGTCATCGCCGGAGAGGCGGGAGGTATCACCCAGCACATCGGTGCCTACAACGTGAAGCTTCCAGACGGCAGGAGGATCACCTTCCTTGACACCCCTGGACACGAGGCGTTCACCGCTATGCGTGCCCGTGGAGCCCAGCTCACCGACCTTGCGATCATCATCATCGCGGCCGATGACGCCGTGATGCCTCAGACAGTCGAGGCCATCAACCACGCCCAGGCGGCCGGTGTACCGATGGTGTTCGCCATCAACAAGATAGACAAGCCAGGCGCCCAGCCGGAAAGGATCTACCAGCAACTGGCACAAATGAATATCCTCACTGAGGCATGGGGTGGGAAATACCAGTGTCAGGAAATCTCCGCGAAGAAGGGACTCAACGTCGACAAGCTTCTTGAGAAGGTTCTCCTTGAGACCGACCTTCTTGACCTCAAGGCCAACCCGAACAAGAACGGCGTCGGAGCGGTCATCGAGTCATCCCTTGACAAGGGACGTGGATATCTCGCCACGGTACTCGTGCAGGACGGAACACTCAAGACCGGAGACATGGTGCTGAGCGGCAGTTACTACGGCCGTGTGAAGGCCATGTTCAACGAACGTGGACAGAAAGTGAAAGAGGCCGGTCCTTCGACCCCTGTTTCAATCCTCGGTCTGAACGGAGCGCCGAGCGCCGGTGACAAGTTCAATGTGATGAGCGACGAGAAGGAGGCCAAGGCAATCGCCAACAAGCGTGAGCAGCTCCTGCGAATCCAGGGCATCAAGACTCAGAAGCACATGACCCTTGAGGAGATCGGACGACGGATCGCCATCGGCAACTTCAAGGAACTCAACGTCATCGTGAAGGGTGACGTGGACGGATCGGTGGAGGCTCTCTCAGATTCCCTCATCAAGCTCTCAACCGAGCAGGTTCGTGTCAATGTGATCCACAAGGCTGTGGGAGCGATCTCCGAGTCCGATGTAATCCTGGCCGAGGCTTCGGATGCGGTCATCATCGGATTCCAGGTACGTCCTTCCACGGACGCAAGGAAACTGGCCGACGAGCAGGGAATCGAAATCCGTCTCTACTCCGTCATCTACGACGCCATCAACGATGTGAAGGACGGTATCGAAGGTATGCTTGAGCCTATCAAGAAGGAGGAGATCACCGGAACGGCGGAGGTCAAGCAGACCTTCAAGATCTCGAAGGTCGGAACGATCGCCGGCTGTCTTGTCAGGGACGGTAAGATCGCTAAGACGGCGCAGTGCAGGCTTATCCGTGACGGTATCGTGGTTTACACCGGCGAGCTCGCCTCGCTCAAGAGGGGCAAGGACGACGTGAAGGAGGTTTCCGCAGGAATGGAGTGTGGTATCGGCATCGACAAGTTCAACGACCTGAAGGTCGGGGACAATATCGAGGCGTTCGTGATCACAGAAATCAAGCAGACGCTTGATTAAAAAGACGATAAAGTTTTACAGTGCGGACAGCCTCGGCGACATCATGGACGCGGAGGATGTCCGCACCGTTTTGTAGGGCGATGAAGTCGGCGACCTGTGTGGCAGGCAATGCGTCAGCCGGAGTGATGCCCAGAGGCCTGAAGAGGAAGCTCTTGCGAGAAAGGCCCACGAGAATCTCTTTGCCGAACTCCTGAAGCACAGCCATCTCACGCAGCAGTTGCCAGTTCTGTTCCACCGTCTTGGCGAAGCCGAAACCGGGATCCAGAATCCAATCCTTCACCCCGTGCCGATCCGCCTCGGCGGCTATCCCTTCAAAGAACTCACGGACAGCCTCGGTGACATTGTCATAGTCGGTGAGACTCTGCATATTCTTTGGAGTGCCACGGGTGTGCATGGCGATGTACGGCAACTGAAGCTGGCCAAGCAGCCTCCACATGTCCTCACACCCACCGCTGACATCGTTCACTACGAAAGGGCCGACGATGTCGAACGCGCGGCTCACGACGGAAGGCCTGAAAGTGTCAATCGAAATCCTGACCTCAGGATGCTCAGATGCAAGAATATGCAAAGCCGGCTCAAGC
>ULWC01034783.1_pt1 | contig 11149 bp, 5 predicted proteins | sample 1959931 | NCBI WGS metagenome assembly ULWC01 (sample SAMEA4835801, study PRJEB28245) | human gut metagenome | biome: gut microbiome; material: fecal sample | place: Denmark | collected 2008
CTCTGAAGCAGCAGTTCAACATTGACTTCCAGTTTGACCTTTCCGACCCGTACGTGATTGCCGGTCTGATCATCGGCGGTCTGATTCCCTACCTCTTCGGCGCAATGGCTATGGAAGCCGTCGGCCGCGCTGCAGGCTCCGTGGTGATTGAAGTCCGTCGCCAGTTCAAGGAAATCAAGGGCATCATGGAAGGCAAGGCCAAGCCCGACTATTCCAAGGCCGTCGGCATGCTCACCGGCGCTGCTATTAAGGAAATGATCATCCCGTCCGTTCTCCCGGTCATCGTCCCGATCCTCGTCGGCCTCATCCTCGGCCCGAAGGCTCTCGGCGGCGTGCTGATGGGTACGATCGTCACCGGTATCTTTGTGGCCATTTCCATGACCACGGGCGGCGGCGCTTGGGATAACGCCAAGAAGTACATCGAAGACGGTCACTTCGGCGGCAAGGGCAGCGAATCTCACAAGGCTGCCGTGACGGGCGACACAGTCGGCGACCCCTACAAGGACACCGCCGGCCCCGCCGTCAACCCGCTCATCAAGATCATCAACATCGTGGCTCTGCTCATCGTGCCGTTGCTGACGATCTAATCGCGGTCTTCTGACGTCGATTCACAGGCGCTCTTTTCTTCGAAGGAGCGCCTGTTTTGTTTATACGTATTTCTCAAGACAACCGTACGGTCGGTGCCGCGTAAACTATGTCTCGTTTCGATTTCTCTGAAAAAACATGGCTTCACTTCTGTCCGACCTTCAGGCGTGTCTCGGCTCCGATCGCGTTCTCACCGACGCGACGGCCCTAGCTCCACTTTTGCTTGATAATCGCGGCCGCTGGCAGGGCCGCGCGCTATGTGCCGTCTTCCCCTCCACAACCGAAGAAGTCTCGGAAATCATGCGCGTCGCCTGCCGATACAACGCGCTCGTGTTTGCTCAAGGCGGCAACACAGGCAACGCCGCGGCGGCTACCCCCGTTGTGAACGACACGGATGTCTCGCGAACCGTTTTGCTCTCGACAACCCGTCTGCGCCGCATCGAGAAAATCGACACCGTCAACGATTCGGTCGTCGTACAAGCGGGTGTTCCGGTCGCAGCCGTCAGAGAAACGGCCGCTCTGCAAAAGCGTCTTTTTGCACTCAGCCTTGCGAGCGACGGAACGGCTACCGTGGGAGGCGTTCTTGCGACCAACGCAGGCGGCGTACATGTTCTGCGATACGGCAACGCCAGAGACCTATGTCTGGGACTTGAAGTCGTTCTTTGCGATGGACGCGTGCTCAACCTGATGCGCGGTCTGCGCAAGGACAACACCGGCTATGACTTAAAGTCTCTTTTCATCGGAAGCGAAGGAACGCTTGGCATCATCACAAAGGCAATACTGAAACTGCACCCGCTTCCGGCTTCGCGCAAGGTGCTTTGGCTGTCGCTGGATTCTCTGCGCAAAATCGAACCGCTTTTCTGCGCCTTTCAAGCACAGGCAGGTCACGCCCTAAGCGCCTTTGAAATCGTTCATCAAACGCCGCTGCAGCGTGTTGCGCAGGTCTTTCCCGAGAAAGTCAAAACAATCGATACACACTCGCCCTGGTCGGTTCTCGTTGAACTTTCCTATTCCGACACCCAAGATGAAACTCAAAGTGCCGACCTTCTCGAGTCGCTGCTTGAAGGACTTCTCGAACAAGGAATCATCACCGATGCCGTTCTCTCGCAAAGCGAGATCCAATGCAAGGCGCTTTGGGCAGTGCGCGAAGCAGTCCCTGAAGCGCACAAGAAGACCGGAGGCAACGTCAAGCACGACATCAGCGTGCCGCGAAGCCGCCTTGCGGAGTTCGTCGAACAAACCAATGCAGTGCTCGCAAAGCGTTTTTCCTGGATCGAACCGAGTGTTTTCGGTCATTTCGGAGACGGCAATCTCCACTACAATATGGGCGTCGTTCCGGGGCAGGATCCCCGGCTTTGTTTTGCCTTTGAAAAGGAAATCAACGCCATCGTCTACGAACATGTAGCTCGATTTAACGGCTCGGTTGCCGCCGAGCACGGCGTCGGGCGCATGAAACGCGACCTCATGGAGCAAACAAAACCGGCAGATGAACTGCAGTTGATGCGCGAATTGAAGCGCATTTTCGACCCCGACAACCAACTCAATCCGGGCGCCGTCGTGTCGCCCTAAAACTGATCTTGCTACGGAGCGCGAAGAAAAAAATGAAGACGTCTCGCCTTTTTCTGAAAGCCACTTCCGCTGCATTTGCCGCAGCCGTCCTATTAAGCGGTTGCGCGACGCATACTGTTGACTACCAACCCAAAGCCAACTACAAGGAATTCACCGACGCAACGTGGCGACCCGAATCGAACATTCGTCCGCCCTTCCGCAGCACGGAAATTCCTGTTGACTCCGTTGCAGCCCTGCAGGAAGGCATCTACGCCTTCTACGACACGCACCGCAGTTTCTTTCAGCTGCAACCCGCTCAAACGGGTAGCTGGACCGTCAGTGAAACCGTAACGCAGGCCGGGGAACGCTGCTTTACCTGGGGCCAAGGCGCCGTGCAGCTCATCCGTAACTCCAGAGTGCTCAACAACGAAGGACCGATGGTGGCCTCCCGTCTGCCCGACGGTCGCATCCTTTTGCAGAATTCCGGTCAGGCGGTCTTTAACCTTGCCGTTGAACTGCGCGCCTACAACATCTCAGGCAAGCCCATCCGTCACTTCCTTCGCAACGGCAACAACCAGCCGGATTCGCTCGCCTGGTTTGTGCCGGCCGACGCTAAGTTTCCTCAGGGATCCGTTGCGTATCTCGCCACCTATTGGCTCGGCGACGATGAAATCGTGCAGCCGTCGCGGTCGGCCTTTACGGGCGCCCGTAATCTCGAAAGCTTGATGGCGCGCTACACAACCAAGACAACGCCCTACTGCATGAGCTACGTGAGCCATTTGGAGGCAACGCCCTACGGTCTGTCCTTTGATCGACCCGTGCGCGAGCGCGGCAAGTACCGTGCGTCAGCTCCCCAAGGACGCTTCACTCTTTCACAGGTTCAGCGCAGCAATATGTTCTGCGAACGACTGTCCAACGGCACACAAAAGGGCGGCTCCTGGAAGATAAGTCGTATTCAGGGAACGCGTGTTCTTGAACTCACAGAAGACGCCGACGTGCCAAGTTCCGACATTGGCATTCAGCCGATCAACAACGACGGCATTGACGTGGGCTTTGCCGAAGTCGTGCGCGGCAACAAAGGCCAGTCACGCATGCAGGTGGTTCCTGTTCGCATCGTGCGCAACAACCAACCGGTCACAGACTTCCGCCTGAAATTCAACGCCGCAGCCGCTCAGGCGATCGCTGAGGTACTGCCCAAAGCCGATGCTTCCCGCCGCGCTCATGATGAGAGGAACAAGCTTACCGGCAAACGCTAACCGAATCTCAACATCGGGCGGTCGCAAGACCGCTCGCTTTTTTAGGAAATTTCGTCTATGTCAGCACAAATCCTCGACGGCAAGGCTCTTGCCGCTGAAATCCGCTCCGAAGTGAAAACACAGGTTGCCGCGCTTGCTGAAAAGGGCGTTTCCACGGCGCTGGCCGTGATTCTCGTCGGCGACGATTCCGCCAGCCAGGTTTATGTGCGCAACAAAATCAAGGCTTGCGCGGATACGGACATCCGTTCGCTCGAATTTCGAATGCCTGCCGAAACGACGCAGCAGCAGCTTCTGGCAAAGATTGCCGAGCTCAACGCCGACGAAAACGTCGACGGCATCCTGGTTCAGCTACCGCTGCCCAAACAGATCAATGCCGACGCCGTGATCTCAGCAATTGACCCTGCCAAAGACGTCGACGGCTTTCACGTAGCCAATGCGGGTGCTCTCGTCACCGGCAAACAGGGCTTTGTCCCGTGCACACCGTTCGGTGTGATGCGTTTGATTGAAAAATCGGGCGTCGATCCCCGCGGCAAATCCGCCGTCATCGTCGGACGCAGCAACATCGTGGGCAAACCCATGGCCTTGCTGCTTCTGGCTGCCGATGCCACCGTCACTGTCGCGCACAGCCGCACACCCGATCTGTGCGCCGTCACGCGCAACGCCGACATTCTGGTGGCCGCCGTAGGCCGCGCCAAGCTCATCAAGGCCGATATGGTCAAGCCCGGCGCCGTCGTGATTGACGTCGGCATGAACCGCGATGAAAACGGAAAGCTTTGCGGGGACGTGGATTTCTCTGAAGTAAAAGCAATCGCCGGCAGCATCACCCCCGTACCGGGCGGCGTCGGTCCCATGACGATTGCCATGCTGATGCAAAACACGGCGCTCGCCGCTCAGATGCGCCGCGGCATTTCTTTGTCTTGATGTTCTTTTAGTTTTCAGTTGTCATGACCAATCCCTTGATCGATCAGGGCTCTCTTTTAAACTGGCCCGCCATCAAAACCGAACACATCACGCCGGCTTTGGACGAGCTGCTCGCCAAGGCAAGCGAAGCCGTTGCCAAGGTCACGGCGCCCGAGACGCCTGCCACCTGGAGCGACGTCGTTGATCCGCTCGAACAGGCGCTTGAAAAGCTCTCGCGCGCCTGGTCGGCCGTGGGCCACCTCTCGGGCGTCATGGACAGTGAAGCGTTGCGCGAGGCATATAACGCCAACCTGCCGCGCATGACGCAGTTTTATATCGAGCTCTCCCAAAACGAAGCTCTCTTTGCCAAATACAAGGCGATTGAGAGCTCGGAAGGCTTTGCAGCCTTAAGTGAAGGATGTCAACGCATCATTAAGCGAGAAATCCGTGACTTCCGTCTGTCCGGTGCTGAGCTTGCCCCCGAACCCAAGGCTCGCCTCAAGGCGCTCGGTCAGCAGGATGCCGCCGAAAGCCAGAAATTCAGCGAAAACTTGCTCGACGCAACCAACGCCTTTACGCTTGACGTAGACAATGTCTCGGAGCTTGATGGCATTCCTGCGGATGTCATTGATATGTACGCTGCAGAGGCCAAAGCCGCAGGCCTCGAAGGGAAGTGGCGCATCTCGCTGCACATGCCGAGCTATCTTCCCGCCATGCAGTATGCCAACAGCGCCTCACTGCGTGAAAAGCTTCATCGCGCCTATTCGACTCGTGCCTCCGAATTCGGGCCGGCCGAGCGCGACAACACGCCGCTCATTCGCTCTTTGCTCAAGAATCGTCGCGAAGAAGCATTGCTGCTCGGCTTCAAGAACTACGCAGAAGTTTCTCTTGTACCCAAGATGGCTGATTCTCCTGCCGCAGTCGAAGCATTTTTAACGGAACTAGCTCAAAAGGCTCGTGCAAAAGGCTTGGCCGATTGGGAAGAAGTCAAGTCGTTTGCAAAAGAGAAACTGAATCTTGACGAAGTGCATCCCTGGGATGTTGCGTGGGTCTCCGAGTCGCTTCGCCGCGCCAAGTACGCCTACAGCGACCATGAAGTGAAACGCTATTTCACTCTACCGGCCGTCTTCAACGGGATGTTCCGTTTGGTGGAAAAGCTCTTTGACGTGCGCATCAACGAAGACTCGGCTCCGGTTTGGCATGATGACGTCAAACTGTGGCGGATTTCAGACGCTTCCGGCAACCTCATCGCGCGTTTTTACACCGACCTCTACGCTCGCGCCAGTAAACGCGGAGGCGCCTGGATGGACAGCGACACCACCTACTGCGTATTGCCCGACGGTTCGGTACGCACGCCCGTCGCCTTCCTCGTCTGTAACTTCTCGCACCCCGTCGGCGACAAACCGGCGCTTTTGACACACGACGACGTCACGACACTTTTCCACGAATTTGGCCACGGTCTGCATCACATGCTTTCACGCGTGCCGCAGGCGCAACTCTCTGGCATCAACGGTGTGGAATGGGACGCCGTAGAAATGCCAAGTCAATTCATGGAGAACTGGGCGTGGAACTACGACACATTGAAGACGCTTTCCTCGCACGTTGATACCGGTGAGGTTCTCCCTAAAGATCTTTTCGACAAGATGCTCGCGGCCAAGAACTTCCAAAGCGGTATGTTCTGTCTACGTCAACTCGAGTTCGCGCTTTTTGATCTGCGCATTCATGACGACGACAAATCGGATCATGCCGAGGATTTCGAAAAGGTTCTGGACAATGTGAGAAAAGAAGTTGCAGTGGTCCCTGCTGCCGAGTACTCCCGTTTCGCACAAAGCTTTGCGCACATTTTTGCGGGCGGCTACAGCGCCGGCTATTACAGTTACAAGTGGGCCGAAGTGCTTTCTGCCGACGCCTTCAGCGCTTTCGAGGAAGAAGGACTCTTTAACCCGGCCACAGGCAAGCGCTGGGTCGATGAAGTGTTAAGCCGCGGCTCGTCACGCGACGCCATAGAAAACTTCCGTGCCTTCCGCGGTCGCGATCCTTCGATCGAACCGCTGCTGCGCCACAGCGGCATTCTCTGATTCCGGCTCAAGAAAAAAGGCGGCAACCTTCACGGTTCGCCGCTGCTTTCCTGATCAGACCTACGGTGCGTCGGTACCGAACACGTCCTTCCAAAGCTTCAGAACAGCCTTACGTTCATCCGCGACACTCTGGGGCTCGACGCGGCAACGTACGTCTTCACCACGTGAAAGGCGAATTTCGCGCTGGATATTGCGGTAATGGCGATAGGCTTTGACAGCCAGAGCTGCTGTTTCTTCGTCGAGAAGTCCCAGTCGGGCGGCCATTTCGGTCAAATGAATCGTACCGAAGTTGTTAACAAGTTCCGGAAAAACGGAGCTCTTGGTCAAAACCAGATACTGCACGATGAATTCCAAATCCACCATACCTCCGCGATCGTGCTTGACGTCAAACAGATCGGTGTGATTGGGGTGGCCCTCAAGCATCTTGCCGCGCATTTCAATGACGTCCTTTGCCACCTGAGCGGCATCGCGCTCCAGCGTCAGAATGTAACGACGCTCGTCTTCAAACTGTTGGCCCACCTGCGGATCTCCCGCACAGAAACGGGCTCGCGTCAACGCCTGATGTTCCCACGGCCAAGCGCCGTGCCCGTCGGCGTTGCGCTGATACTTGCGGAACATCTCAATGTTGGAGGCAATCAATCCGTCCTGCCCGTTGGGACGCAAACGCATATCGACATCAAACAAAATGCCGGAGCTTGTCTGCAGCGTGAGCCAACTCAACATACGTTTGACGAGCTTCACATAGTTGCTCTCCGACTCCGGAGCATCGTCGTCGTAGAGAAATATCAAGTCAAGATCAGACGCGTAACCGAGCTCTTTGCCGCCAAGTTTTCCATAGCCGATTACCGCAAACTTCGGGTATTCGCGATGCCGCGTTGCAATGGAATCCCAGGCAAGTTCAATCACCACCGCCAGCACAGCATCAGCCAGAGCCGATAAATGATCTGCCAAACGTTCCACCGTGAGACGTCCTTCCAAATCGGCCGTGAGCAACTGGAAAAGTGCGCTATGGTGAGCATCGCGCAGATGATTGAGCTGACGCTCACGGTCGCCGTCGGCCGCTCGCATCTGCGCACGCAACTCTTCAAGCCAACGACTGCGATCAACCGGCGTGTAGTCGTCAATCACGCGATTGCGCGCATCGACCAATTCGTCGAGCACCAAGGGATGAGCAGCAATGTAGTCGGCAGCCCAACGGGATACGGCAAGCATACGACCGACTCGATCGGCCGCATCCGGGTATTGGTTGAGAAGCGCAATATAGGTCGCTCGTCCGAGCACCATTTCCAGAATCGAAAGATAGCGCTCCATCACTTCGTCAGCCGAAACTCGGCTTTCTCGCAGCTGCGCCCATCCTGCCGCCTTTTTGGCAACCTTGGGTACAAAGCGTGCAAGCTGTTCACGCGTCTGTTGCGTACGAGCGTTCAAGTAACGCGAACGCATCATCTTGAGAATGCGTCCTGCTAACTTGTTGGCCTCTACAAACCCATCCTCGGCAAGCGCATCCGTCAGTTCGCTTTCAAGTGCAGGATCACCCGTCGACCAGCCGACCGGCCAATTGCTTACCCGATCCGACGGAGCCTTGGTGTGAAAGACACCGTCAAAGGTTGCCGTTACAAATGCTCGGATTTCGGCAACTTCCGTATCAAGTTCAGCAAGCGTCAAGCCCATCATCTTGGCCACGCGAGAGCGTTCTTCGTCGTCCTTAGGCAAAACTTGCGTCTGCTTGTCGTCAACGTACTGTAGGCAGTGCTCAAGATTGCGCAAAAACACGTAGTTTCGGTTGAGCCGCTCGGCCGTCTGTTCATCAATGCAACCGCTCGCGGCACAGGCCTTGAGCATCGGACCGGTGGTTTTGCCGCGCAGCTCGGCTTCGCGTCCGCCGCGGATGATCTGAAATGTCTGGCAAATGAATTCGATTTCTCGGATGCCGCCGCTACCGAGTTTGATATTGGTACCGCGGTCTTTGACGGCTTCTTTACGTGCGGTTTCCGCACGGATCATTTCGTGAATTTTCGCCAAGGCACTGATGGCGCCGAAATCTACGTATTTCCGAAACACAAAAGGCCGCACCAACGAATTGAGATTGCGGACGGCCTGCGCAAAGTTCTCTTCACCAGCAAAAACGCTACGGTTGACAACGCGTCCTTTGAGCCAGGCAAAGCGTTCCCAGTCGCGACCCTCGCTGTAGAGATACTCTTCAAGCATTGCCGAGGAAATCACCAAGGGACCGCTGTCACCAAAAGGACGCAAACGCATGTCCACGCGAAACACAAAACCGGTGCCGTCGATTTCGTTGATGGAGGCAATGACGCGGCGAGCCAACCGATCAAAGAACTCATGATTTGTCACCTGGCGACGAGCCGAAGAAAATTCACCGACTGCCTGCGTCTCACCGCCTTCGTCGTAAACAAACACGAGATCGATGTCGGAACTCACGTTGAGCTCCTCTCCGCCCAATTTGCCCATTCCGACAACCAGCAAATCCTGGGGGGCTCCGGACACCCCCATCGGAACACCGAAGCGCTGCGCAAGTTTTCGAGAATGCACCCGCACGGCAGCTGAAACGGTTTCCTCAGCCAAAGCCGTCACCGTGCTTACCACTTCCTGAAAGTCTGCACGAGCACTCAGATCCCGAACGATCAAAGCCGTCATCACTTCCCGACGCAACTGACGCATGACTATATCAAGCATTTCCGGGTCATCGATCTTTTCAAGACGGCTTCGCATTGAATCGCGCGTCACAGGTTGCTTCTCAAAGCGTTCGATCAAATCCTGAGGGGTCGAACCGCACTGCAGAGCCATGGCATTGAGAGAACGCGCGGCATACTGTGAAAACTGAGGAACTTCTTGCGGAGACAGACGCGGTTTGATGGAGTTCAATTCGCCCATGACGTAAAAACTGCGTAAAAAAATTGTTTCAAATCGAGGTCAATTTGCGGCGAGATACAAAATCGCCTGAGTTGTCCGCAACGAGCTTTGGTATATTGCCTTGTGTGAATTTTTCGTTTCATTTGCGTGACAGCTCGACCGGTTTTCGGCGCTTGCTTGTTCGGCTCATTTTAGCTGTGTGAGCCCCGCGCTGAGTCGTTTTTTCCTCTAAAGTCCGTGATCTTCGCAATTCCTGCGGCATGAGTTCGACGTTTTCCATACTTCCGGTCAGATTCAGAGCCTATCTGCGCCACCCCAAGGTGCGCGCGGCATGGGTATCTTTCTTTTGGGGCGTCGTACTCTTTTACTTCCTCTTTTGTGCTCTGGTGCTTGCCACACGTTGGGTGCTGTTGCCGCAAGTCGACAAGTACAAGGATGACATCGCTCGCTTTTTGAGCGATTCGCTACACGCCGAGGTAAGCATCGGACGCGTCTCTCCGCGATGGGACACGTTCTGGCCTCAGTTGTCTCTGCGCGATGTCGTAATTCAACGTCCTGATCCTCGCTCGCGCGACGCCAACATTCTGCATTTGCCTCAAGTCGAGGCAAGTTTTTACTGGCGCTCCGTCTTCGGGCAGCCTCTCTTTCGAAAACTTGAAGTTCCCAATGCTGAAATCACCGTTCGACGTATTGATCAGGGCGTGTATGACATCGCTGGGTTCGTTCTCAATTTCAACGATACCACCCGAAGAGATGCTGAGAATAGTTCATTGTTCACGGATTGGCTGCTTCGTCAGGGACGCATTGACGTCACCTCGTGCAAGTTGCGTTTTCAAGATTTGACCGCCAAACCGCGCGCCCGTACGACCACGCTCGAGAACATTAATCTTACGTTTGAAAAAAACGTCAGTTCCTATCGCGCAGGTATTCAGGGCGAGTTGGCCGGACGTCACGAAAACCGCATTGACATCCGCACGAAATTCACTGCACCGCTTTTCGGCGACCGCAGTTGGAAAACCTGGTCCGGTGAACTTTTCTTCGGCGCAGACAACCTTGACGTCGCGCGACTCACTCGCCCCATTCCGGCGGCCCGCAACTTGTTGAAATCCGGTCGCGGCAGTACGCGCACGTGGCTCAAATTCCAAGACGGCAATCCGAGCGAACTGACAAGTTATCTGGGTCTATCTGATGTTCTGCTCACTTTTTCGAAAGACGCCGAACCGCTTCAGGTCAAAACCCTGTCCACACGGTTGAGCGAAACACTGGACCAAGGCGAACTTCACGCCAAGGCGGAAAACCTCAATTTCGAACTCAGCGACGGCACGACGGCGCAGAATTTACTGTTGCAGACCATCGTTCACATGGATTCAACACCGGACGCCGCCACACATCGCTCTGGTTTCAGCGTCGCTCAGCTTGATGTTGAAACGCTCAAACAATTGCTTCCTTCCGTTCCCTTTCCCAAAGCGGCAGCCGATTTGATTCGCATGCACGAAGCTTCCGGCACCATCTCCAACCTCGAGGTGTCGTGGCTCGGTTCGCCCGGAAATACACAGGACTGGCGCATTAAAACCGACTTCTCCGGCTTAACGGTCGCGCACAATTCTCCCGAAGACGCCAAATTGATCTTTTCCGGTTTTGAGAATCTTTCCGGTTCCCTTGAGGTCGCCAATAAACATGGACATGTCTCTTTTGCCACAAAAAAGGGAGCCGTTTCTATTCCGGGCGTTTTTGAAACTCCGCGTTTATCGGTGGATTCTCTCACCGGTGCCGTCAACTGGCAGCTGACCCGACCGGCAGGCTCCGACAAAGAGCGGTTAGAGATTGCTTTTGACAACATTGCCGTTTCAAATGAAGATTTGTCGGTCAGCGTGCATGGAACTTGGCAGCAAAATGAAACAGCCGCCGGCC
>ULWC01070091.1_pt1 | contig 11134 bp, 6 predicted proteins | sample 1959931 | NCBI WGS metagenome assembly ULWC01 (sample SAMEA4835801, study PRJEB28245) | human gut metagenome | biome: gut microbiome; material: fecal sample | place: Denmark | collected 2008
GCCGCTGTTGTTGCCTATCTGGGAAATGTACTTTTCCAGCAGCGCCATCGCCTGCTGGAGCGTGATGGTGCGGCTGTTGTCGAGCGCACAGATGATCGTCACAATGTTCTTCAGGTTCATATTCGCCGAAGAAATGAGCTGAGACAGCAGCTGCGCGATCTGATCGTTTGTGAGGATGCTGCCGGCAAAGCCCGTCAGGATGGCATTGATGCCGGTCTGCGTCATACCAAAGGCTTTCAGGATCTCGGCAAGCGCCTGCTGGGCGGCCTCGCTGTTCGCGCCGCCGGCGGCAATGTCGCCGATGACCTGACCGAAGTTGATGTTCACCGTGTTGCCGGTGATGGTGATGATGCCGTGCATGTAGTTATTGTTGCTGGCGATGTGATCGAAAGATCGTTGATGTTCACGTTCACGATGCCGTGAATGAAGTTATCGTCATTGGCGATGTCGATCCGGCTCAGGATCTCACTGAGCAGGCCGTTGTGCAGCTGGCCATAGGCCGTGTCGGATGTGCTGGTCTCCGCCTCCGTGGTGTCTGCCGCGAAAGCCGGGACAGCAGCGAGACTGAATGCCAGCACCAGGGCCAGTATCAGGCTCAATGTCTTGCGCATTTTTTTCATGGAATTTTGCCTCCTTTAAGTTCCAAGCAAACATACATGGAAAAGGTGGCGGCAAAATGTCGGACACAGGTGTCCGCATCCCATCGGCGCGAAGCCAGGAGCCTTTTTTTACCACGAAATATAGGCCGCAATTCTTAAAAAAGCATTCGAAAAGTAATTAAAGTTTCGTATTTGAAACAATTTTATCGAAAAACAAAAAAATTCCTCTCCGGCAGATGCCGGAGAGGAATTTTGCATGCTGAAAATTACTCGTTGATGGCGATGACAACACCGGAACCAACGGTACGGCCGCCTTCACGGATAGCGAAGCGCAGGCCGACCTCGATCGCGATCGGGGTGATCAGCTCGACGTCCATGTCGACGTTATCGCCGGGCATGCACATCTCAACGCCCTCGGGGAGGCTGATGACGCCGGTCACGTCAGTGGTACGGAAGTAGAACTGGGGACGGTAGTTGTTGAAGAACGGGGTGTGACGGCCGCCCTCTTCCTTGGACAGGACGTAAACCTGGCCCTTGAACTTGGTGTGGGGGTGGATGGACTTCGGAGCAGCGAGGACCTGGCCGCGCTCAACGCCCTTCTTGTCGATGCCGCGGAGCAGGCAGCCGACGTTGTCGCCAGCCTCGGCGAACTCGAGGGTCTTGTGGAACATCTCGGTGCCGGTGACGGTGGTCTCCTGGGTGTCCTTGATGCCGACGATCTCAACCTTATCGCCAACCTTGACAACGCCACGCTCGACACGGCCGGTAACGACGGTGCCGCGGCCGGAGATGGTGAACACGTCCTCGATGGGCATCAGGAACGGCTTGTCAGCAGCACGGTCCGGAGTCTTGATCCAAGTGTCAACAGCGTCCATGAGCTCCCAGATGCACTTGTACTCGGGGGCCTTCGGATCGGTGGACTCGGAGATCAGCGCGTTCAGAGCGGAGCCCTTGATGATCGGGGTGTCGTCGCCCGGGAAGTCGTACTTGTCGAGCAGCTCACGGACTTCCATCTCGACGAGCTCAAGCAGCTCGGGATCGTCGACCTGGTCAACCTTGTTCAGGAACACCAGAACGTACGGAACGTTGACCTGACGGGCAAGCAGCAGGTGCTCACGGGTCTGAGCCATCGGGCCGTCGGAAGCAGCGATAACGAGGATCGCGCCGTCCATCTGAGCAGCGCCGGTGATCATGTTCTTGATATAGTCGGCGTGGCCCGGGCAGTCGACGTGCGCATAGTGGCGGCCCTTGATCTCGGTGCCGTCAAGGCCGATGCGGTCGTCGGTCTGGTACTCAACGTGAGCGGTGTTGATCGTGATGCCACGTGCTTTTTCTTCCGGAGCCTTATCGATCTGGTCGTAGGCAGCGAACTCGGCGCTGTTCGGGTCAGCCAGGGACAGAACCTTGGTGATCGCAGCGGTCAGGGTGGTCTTGCCGTGGTCGATATGGCCGATGGTGCCGATATTGACATGGGGCTTGGTTCTATTGTACATCTGCTTTGCCATTAGAATATCCTCCTAATTCTAAAATAATGTTGTGACTTACTTTCTTATAAGGCACATTGTGCCGGTTGCGCAGGTCAGTTGCTGCCGTGGATGATCTTCTCCTGAAGAGACTTCGGCAGCTCTACGAAGTGGCTGGGCTCCATGCTGTAGGTCGCGCGGCCCTGCGTTTTGCTGCGCAGGTCGGTCGCATAGCCGAACATGGATGCCAGGGGCACGTTCGCCGTGACGATCGCCGCACCGTTGCGGATATCCGTACCGGCGATCTGACCGCGGCGGGCATTGATATCGCCCATCACGTCGCCCATATAGCTTTCCGGCGCCGTAACGACAACCTTCATAATGGGCTCGAGGAGCGTCGGGCCGGCCTTCTGGCAGGCCTCCTTGAATGCCATGCTGCCGCAGATCTTAAACGCCATCTCGGACGAGTCGACCTCGTGATACGAGCCGTCGAGCAGCGTGACTTTCACGTCCACGACCTCGTAGCCCGCAAGCACGCCGGCCTGCATCGCGCCCTGGATGCCCTGATCCACACAGGGGATAAACTCTTTCGGGATCGCACCGCCGGTGATCTGGTTGATGAACTCGTAACCCTTGCCGGGCTCGTTGGGTTCCACCATGAGCTTGACGTGTGCAAACTGGCCTTTGCCGCCGGTCTGGCGCGCGTAGCGCGTGTCCACCGTAGCGGCCTTGGTGATGGTCTCCTTGTAAGAGACCTGAGGTCTGCCGACATTCGCCTCGACGCGGAACTCGCGCAGAAGGCGATCGACGATGATCTCCAGATGGAGCTCGCCCATGCCGGCGATGATGGTCTGGCCCGTTTCCTCGTCCGTGTAGGCCTTGAAGGTGGGGTCTTCCTCGGCAAGCTTGCCGAGGGCGATGTCCATCTTCTCCTGCCCGGCCTTGGTCTTGGGCTCGATTGCTACGCGGATGACCGGTTCCGGGAACTCCATCGACTCGAGCACGATCGGGTACTTTTCGTCGCAGAGCGTGTCGCCGGTCGTCGTATTCTTGAGACCGACCGCCGCCGCAATATCACCGGAATACACCTGCGTGATATCCTCGCGGTGGTTGGCATGCATCAAAAGGATGCGGCCCAGACGCTCGCGCTGGCCCTTGGTGGAGTTCAGGACGGATTTACCGGCTTCGATCGTGCCGGAATAGACACGGAAGAACGCCAGACGGCCGACGTAGGGGTCGGTCATGATCTTGAAGGCCAGAGCAGAGAACGGCTCGGAATCGTCCGCGGAGCGGTGCTCGACCTCATCCGTCTTGGGCACCGTGCCGGTGATCGGCGGGATGTCCAGCGGGGACGGCATATAATCGACGATGGCGTCCAGCAGCTTCTGCACGCCCTTGTTCTTATAGGACGTGCCGCACACGATCGGGACGAACTTGACCTGCGTCGTGGCCTTGCGGATGGCCGCCTTGATCATTTCGGTGGGGATTTCCTCACCTTCCAGATACATCTCCATGATCTCGTCGTCGAAATCGGCGACGGCCTCAAGGAGCTGCGTGCGGTACTCTTCGGCCTCGGCGCGCATGTCCTCGGGGATCTCCTCGACGCGCATATCCTTGCCAAGATCGTCGTAGTAGACGTCCGCCTTCATCTCGAGCAGGTCGATGATGCCGCGGAAGTCCGCCTCGGAGCCGATCGGCAGCTGGATCGGAACAGCGTTGCAGCGCAGGCGCTCGTGCACCATGTCGACAACGTTGTAGAAATTTGCGCCCATGATGTCCATCTTGTTGATGTAGATCATGCGGGGAACATTGTAATGGTCAGCCTGTCTCCAGACCGTCTCGGACTGCGGCTCAACGCCGCCCTTGGCACAAAGGACCGTCACGCAGCCGTCGAGCACGCGCAGGCTGCGCTCGACCTCAACGGTGAAGTCGACGTGGCCCGGGGTGTCGATGATATTGATGCGGTTACCCTTCCAGAAGCAAGTGGTTGCAGCGCTCGTGATCGTGATGCCGCGCTCCTGCTCCTGCGCCATCCAGTCCATGGTGGCGGTGCCTTCATGGGTCTCACCGAGCTTGTGGTTGACGCCCGTGTAGAACAGAATGCGTTCCGTCGTGGTCGTCTTACCGGCGTCGATGTGCGCCATGATGCCAATGTTTCTTGTGTTTTCAAGGGAATATTGTCTGGGCATAATTGATAGCTCCTAGTCGGAAGATTACCAGCGGAAGTGTGCGAACGCCTTGTTGGACTCGGCCATCTTGTGCGTGTCTTCGCGCTTCTTCACAGCAGCGCCGGTGTTGTTGCAGGCATCCATGATCTCGCCTGCGAGGCGCTCCTTCATGGTCTTTTCGCTGCGCTTGCGGGCATAGCCGGTCAGCCAGCGCAGGCCGAGCGTCTGGCGTCTCTCAGGACGCACTTCCATAGGAACCTGGTAGGTCGCACCGCCGACGCGGCGGGCCTTGACTTCGAGGCTCGGCATGATGTTATTCATGGCTTCGGTAAACGCATCGAGCGGTTCCTTGCCGGTCTTTTCCTTGATGATGTCAAAAGCATCGTACACGACCTTCTGAGCAACACCCTTTTTGCCGTCGAGCATCACGCTGTTGATGAGCTTGGTCACCAGAACGCTGTTGTACATCGGATCCGGCAAAATTTCTCTTTTGGGAACGTTACCTCTTCTGGGCACTATACTTCCCTCCTTCATTAAAAAATGACTTCACAGGTACTCGAAGATGCGGTGCATCTCCGTCTGCGCCCCGAGGTTAACGAATACATATATATCAGTTAACAACAGGGCAAAATTTGCTGTTGGAACTTACTTCTTTCCTGCCTTCGGCCGCTTGGCACCGTACTTGGAACGGGCCTGCATACGTCCGGAAACGCCCTGCGTATCGAGCGTGCCGCGGATGATGTGGTAACGAACGCCAGGAAGATCCTTAACACGGCCGCCGCGGATCATAACGACGCTATGCTCCTGCAGGTTGTGACCGATGCCCGGGATGTAGGCGGTTACCTCGTAGCCGTTGGTCAGACGCACACGGGCGATCTTACGAAGCGCGGAGTTCGGCTTCTTGGGGGTAGAGGTACGCACGGCAGTGCAGACGCCTCTCTTCTGAGGTGCGCTCAGATTGGTCTCGCGGTTCTTCAGGGTGTTGAGGCCCTTCTGCATGGCGGGAGACGTGGACTTGTAGGTGACTTTCTCTCTGCCCTTTCTCACCAACTGGTTAAAAGTAGGCATGGTTTTCCTCCTTTCCTCGAAAATGGATCTATTTATACGATGCCAAAAAACAGCATCGGATAAACCGTGATTCTGCCGGAAAATTTTCAGGAAATCCCGGCCATTTTTGTGCTTTTTACACAGGCATGACAAATCGGTGGGCGCACGCCCACGCAAAATAGGATTTTAGCATATTGCACAAGATTCGTCAAGCATTTTTATTCAAGACGGAAGCGAAAATTTCACCGGGATATGCAGGCATATCCCGGTGAAACGGTTGGTATTTGGTCGTTTAAAGCGCGTTGGAGATGTTGGCGAGATCGGACAGATCCACGCCGTCGTCCTCCGGCTCCGCGGGGACTGCCGGCTCCTCATTCGTCTCGAAGTTGCGGTAGCAGGCAAGGCCGCTTCCGGCGGGAATGAGCTTGCCGATGATGACGTTCTCCTTCAGGCCAACGAGGTGGTCGATCTTGCCCTTGATGGCGGCATCGGTCAGCACCTTCGTGGTCTCCTGGAAGGACGCGGCCGACAGGAAGCTCTCCGTGGCGAGCGACGCCTTCGTGATGCCCATAAGGACATGCTCAGCCGTCGCGGGCGTGAGCTCGGTCTCCCCTGCCGCGATGCGCTCGGCGATCGCGCGGTTGGCCGCGCGGAACTCATGCAGATCCACAATGGCGCCGGACAGCAGGTTCGTGCTGCCGGAATCGTCGATACGGACCTTGCGCATCATCTGGCGGACGATGATCTCGATGTGCTTATCGTTGATGTCAACGCCCTGCTGACGGTAGACCTTCTGGACTTCCTGAATGATATACTGCCGGCAGGCATCGACGCCGCAGATACGCAGCACGTCGTGCGGGCTGTACGCGCCGTTCGAAAGCGGCTGGCCCTTCGTGACCGTGTCGCCGTTGGCGACCAGAATGCCGGCGGAGTACGGCAGGTTGTACGTGACGGTCTCGCCGTCGACCGGGTTCGTGACCGTGACCGCATAGATGGAGGTCTTCTTCGTCTCCTCGATGCTGACGACGCCGGGGATCTCGGCGAGGGTGGCCATCTTCTTCGGCTTGCGCGCCTCGAACAGCTCTTCAACACGCGGAAGGCCCTGCGTGATATCGTCGCCGGCGACGCCGCCGGTGTGGAACGTACGCATGGTCAGCTGCGTGCCCGGCTCGCCGATGGACTGGGCGGCGATAACGCCGACCGCCTCGCCGATGTTGACCGGCTGGCCGATGGCCAGGTTGATGCCGTAGCACTTGGCGCAGACGCCGTTGCGCGCCTCACAGGTCATGACGCTGCGGATCTTGACTTCCTCGATGCCGTGCTCTTCGAGCGTCTTGGCATCGTCGGGCATGAGCATATGGTCGGTATCGAACAGCACCTCGCCGGTCTTGGGCGACACGACGGGCTCGGCCGGGTAGCGGCCGTGGATGCTCTCGCCGAGGCTCTGGACTTCCTGTCCCTTGTCGAACACGGCGCGGGCCATGATGCCGTCGGTCGTACCGCAGTCATCCTCGCGGATGATGACTTCCTGCGAGACATCGACCAAACGACGGGTCAGATAACCGGAGTCGGCAGTACGCAGTGCGGTATCGGCCAGGCCCTTACGGGCGCCTCGGGACGAGATGAAGTACTCGAGGACGGACAGGCCCTCACGGTAGTTGGCCTTGATCGGGATCTCGATGGTCTTGCCGGCGGTGTTTGCGATCAGGCCGCGCATACCGGCGAGCTGACGGATCTGCGCCATGGAACCACGGGCGCCGGAGTCCGCCATCATATAGATGGGGTTGAACTCATCGAGGCAGTTCTGCAGGGCCGCCGTGACGTCCTTCGTGGTCTTCTCCCACTCGGACACGGCCAGACGGTAGCGCTCGTCCTCGGTGATGAAGCCGCGCTTGTACTTCTTCTCGATCGCAATGACCTTCTTCTCCGTGGCGGAGATGAGCGTTTTCTTCTCCTCCGGGACGGTCATGTCCGCGATGGAGATCGTGATGGCGCCGATGGTGGAATACTTGTAGCCGAGCGCCTTGACGTTATCGAGCACTTCGGTCGCAACGGTGAAGCCGTGCTTCTCGATGCAGCGGTCGATGATCTTGCCGAGCTGTTTCTTGCCGACCTTGAAGCTGACCTCGAGGTCGAACATGTGCTCGGGGTCGGTGCGGTCAACGTAGCCGAGATCCTGCGGGATGGGCTCGTTGTAAATGATGCGGCCGACGGTCGTCTCGATCGTGCGGTGCAGCGTCTCGCCGTTGACCTCGCGCGCCACGCGCACCAGGATCGGCGCATGCAGGCCGACATCGCCGTAGTTATAGGCCATGATAGCTTCATTCGGGTCGCGGTAGACCTTGAGCGGCTTATAGCTCGGGAGCTTGCTGCCCTCAGCCTCGGCCTTCTTGTGCGCGGCGACAAAGTCGTCCGCGTCGACGATCTCATTGACCGGCAGATCGGTATCGCCAGCATCGGTCACGAACACCTGCTCGGCGCCCTTCTCGGCCTTGCCGAGGCGAACGTAGGTCAGGTAGTATGCGCCGAGGATCATATCCTGCGTCGGCACGGTGACGGGGTGGCCGTCCTGCGGGCGGAGGAGGTTGTTTGCCGAGAGCATGAGGATGCGCGCCTCGGCCTGCGCCTCCGCGGACAGCGGGACGTGGATAGCCATCTGGTCGCCGTCGAAGTCGGCGTTGAACGCGGTGCAGCACAGGGGGTGCAGCTTGAGCGCACGGCCCTCGACCAGCACGGGCTCGAACGCCTGAATGCCCAGGCGGTGGAGCGTCGGTGCGCGGTTGAGCATGACCGGATGATCCTTGATGACGACCTCGAGCGCGTCCCAGACCTCGGTGCGCTGCTTGTCAACCATCTTCTTGGCGGACTTGATGTTGTTGGCAACACCGTCCTCGACGAGCTTTTTCATAACGAACGGGCGGAAGAGCTCGATGGCCATTTCCTTCGGCACGCCGCACTGATAGAGCTTCAGATCCGGGCCGACGACGATAACGCTTCGGCCGGAGTAGTCGACACGCTTGCCGAGCAGGTTCTGACGGAAGCGGCCTTGCTTGCCCTTGAGCATATCCGACAGGGACTTGAGCGCGCGGGAGTTGGCGCCGGTGACGGCACGGCCGCGGCGGCCGTTGTCGATCAGGGCGTCAACAGCTTCCTGCAGCATGCGCTTCTCGTTGCGGACGATGATGTCCGGCGCGTTGAGCTGCATGAGGCGCTTGAGGCGGTTGTTGCGGTTGATGACGCGGCGATACAGGTCGTTGAGGTCGGACGTGGCAAAACGGCCGCCGTCGAGCTGGACCATGGGGCGAAGCTCGGGCGGGATGACCGGCAGAATGTCAATGATCATCCACTCCGGACGGTTGCCGCTGCGGTGGAATGCCTCGACGACCTCCAGGCGCTTGACGATCTTCGCCTTCTTCTGGCCGCTGGCCTCCTCGAGCTCGGCGCGCAGCTGCTCGGAGAGCTTGGCGCAGTCGATCTGCTGCAGGAGCTTCTTGATGGCCTCGGCGCCCATGCCGGCCTCGAAATCGTCCTCATACTTCTCGCGCATGTCGCGGTACTCTTTTTCGGACAGGATCTGGCAGCGCTGCAGCGGCGTCATGCCGGGGTCGGTGACGATATACGCACCGAAATACAGCACCTTTTCCAGCACGCGCGGGGTCAGATCCAGGATCAGGCCCATGCGCGACGGGATGCCCTTGAAGTACCAGATGTGGCTCACGGGCGCGGCCAGCTCGATATGGCCCATGCGCTCGCGGCGAACCTTTGCGCGCGTGACTTCGACGCCGCAGCGGTCGCAGATCTTACCCTTGTAGCGGATCTTCTTATACTTGCCGCAGTGGCACTCCCAGTCCTTCGTGGGTCCGAAAATGCGCTCGCAGAACAGGCCGTCACGCTCGGGCTTGAGTGTGCGGTAGTTGATGGTCTCGGGCTTTTTCACTTCGCCGGAGGACCAGGAAAGGATCATTTCAGGGGAGGCAATGCCGATCTGAATTGCATCAAACGGGGTGTAGCTCATGTTTTATTCCTCCTCCTTATCAGAATCGTCCGTGTAGTCATCGTCGCCAGCATCGCCGAACGCGCCGAGACTGTCATCTTCCTCGACCGGTACGTCCTCGATCGTGAAGCCGCTGCCGGTGATCTCATCATCGTCGGACTTGTAGGACATCTCATCGCGCATACCCGGGATGTAATCGTCCTCGTCGTCCTTGAGCTCGATCTCGTCGCCGTTCTCGTCGAGGATGCGCACATCCAGGCACAGGGACTGCAGCTCCTTGATGAGCACCTTGAACGACTCCGGCACGCCCGGCTGCGGGATGTTCTCGCCCTTGACGATGGCTTCGTACGTGCGCACACGGCCGGTCACGTCGTCGGACTTCACCGTCAGGATCTCCTGCAGGGTGTAAGCCGCGCCGTAGGCCTCGAGCGCCCAGACTTCCATTTCGCCGAAGCGCTGGCCGCCGAACTGCGCCTTGCCGCCGAGCGGCTGCTGCGTGACGAGGCTGTAGGGGCCGGTGCTGCGGGCGTGGATCTTATCATCGACGAGGTGGTGGAGCTTGAGGAAGTAGACCCAGCCGACCGTGACGTCGTTATCAAACTTCTGGCCGGTGCGGCCGTCGTACAACACGCTCTTGCCGTCCTCACGCAGGCCGGCCTTGTTGAGCGTCTCGCGGATGGGGACCTCGTTTGCGCCGTTGAAGACCGGCGTTGCGACCTTCCAGCCGAGCGCCTGCGCGGCATAGCCCAGATGCACCTCGAGCATCTGACCGATGTTCATACGGGAAGGCACGCCCAGCGGGTTGAGGACGATATCGAGCGGCGTGCCGTCCGGCAGGTACGGCATATCCTCGCGCGGGAGGATGCGGGACACGACGCCCTTGTTGCCGTGGCGGCCGGCCATCTTGTCGCCGACGGAGATCTTACGCTTCTGCGCGATGTAGACGCGCACGACCTCGTTGACGCCGGGAGACATCTCGTCGCCGTTCTCGCGGGTGAAGCGCTTGACATCGACCACGATGCCGGCCTCGCCGTGCGGGACTTTGAGGGAAGTGTCGCGGACCTCTCTCGCCTTTTCGCCGAAGATGGCGCGCAGCAGGCGCTCCTCGGCGGTCAGATCGGTCTCGCCCTTCGGCGTGACCTTGCCGACCAGAATATCACCGCTGCGCACCTCTGCGCCGACGCAGATGATGCCGCGGTCGTCGAGATACTTGAGCGCATCGTCGCCGACGCCGGGGATATCACGGGTGATCTCCTCGGGGCCGAGCTTCGTGTCGCGCGCGTCGCACTCGAACTCTTCAATATGAATGGAGGTGTAAACGTCCTCCATGACCAGGCGCTCGTTGATGAGAACGGCGTCCTCGTAGTTGTAGCCTTCCCAGGTCATGAAGCCGACCAGCAGGTTCTTGCCGAGCGCGATCTCGCCCTGCGAGGTGGCCGGGCCGTCGGCGATGACGTCGCCCTTGTTCAGGCGGTCGCCGACCGCAACGATCGGGCGCTGGTTGATGCACGTGCCCTGGTTGGAGCGGGCAAACTTGATGAGCTTGTAGTCCTTGATCTCGCCGCTGTCGTAGCGCACCTTGACGCTGTCGGCCGAGACGGCCAGCACCACGCCGTCGTCCTCGGCGAGGATGACCACGCCGGAGTCCACGCACAGCTTGTGCTCGATGCCGGTGGCGACGATCGGTGCCTCCGTGACCATCAGCGGCACGGCCTGACGCTGCATGTTCGCGCCCATGAGGGCACGGTTCGCGTCGTCGTTTTCCAGGAACGGGATCATGGCCGTTGCGATGGAGACCATCATGCGCGGGGAAATGTCGATGTAGTCGACGCGGTCACGGTCGACCTCGACGATCTCGTCGCG
>ULWC01010879.1_pt1 | contig 11097 bp, 15 predicted proteins | sample 1959931 | NCBI WGS metagenome assembly ULWC01 (sample SAMEA4835801, study PRJEB28245) | human gut metagenome | biome: gut microbiome; material: fecal sample | place: Denmark | collected 2008
GCCAGCTGGTCCTTTTCGGAAATGACGTAGAGGATCGTCTCCTCGCCGCGCAGCTTCTTCTGGAACAGGGCCGCCGCCATGCTTTCGCTTTTGGCCAGCTTCAGATAGTCCTTTCCGCTGAAAACCTCCGCGGAAAGCGATGGGGCCAGCGCCGCAGCGATGGTGGATTTCCCGGTGCAGCTGTCTCCGAATAATGCAATTACCATGATCGTTCGTCCTTTCTCTCGTTTCACCGGCTCCCCGGCCCGTCTGTGGGGGAGGAAATCAGCGTGATCTGCCGCTGACGGCTCCCTTCCTTCACGCCGATGTCCATATACTTCAGGGCCGTCTGGTTGATCTCCGTCAGAAAGCCGGTGAATTCCTCATCCGTCAGGGTCAGGGTGCAGGTGGTCATCAGCAGCATATCCCGCCTGGGGTCGGCCCCGCCGCCGGAAAAATATCTGGCAAAGGAGGCGCTGAGGCCCAGAAGCGCCGTCTGCACCGCCGTGCCGTCGTCGTCGATCTCCAGGGCGCTTTTGTTCAGGCTGTAAATGCTCTCCACCGTGCCGCGGATGCGGTTCTCCCCCACCACCGTGAGAATGCCGTGCTCCGTCAGCAACTTCATGTGCCGGTACAGGCTGGCGCCGGGAACATCCGGCAGGGCCTTCCGGATCTCCTTGACCGTGCCGGTTTCGTGAAGCAACAGATACTGAAAAATCCGCTGCCGCACGGGATTCATGACGATCTCCGCCAATTCCATGTGGTACTCTCCCCTTTCATCGTTCTACGATTCTATTATATTCTCATTTTTGAGAATGTCAAGGTATAATTAGAAAAGTGTCACAAAGCCGCCGGGTAAAGTCCCCGCGAAAACAAAAAAGAAAACCTTGAAACCGTTGTGGTTTCAAGGTTTTCGTGTGGTGGAGATAAGCGGGATCGAACCGCTGACCTCTTGAATGCCATTTGCTCCGTGGCAAGTTTGCCACTCCGCAAATGGCGGATTTTCCTTCAAAACCCTCAATTTCTGCAACTTACTGCACATTGTTTTTTAAGTATATTTTAATTTGTTGTCCAAGTTGTTGTCCAAAACTTTTGGACAACAACGATACAGCAGGACACATCAATCATTCAAGTATGCAACGCCCTGCTTCATCTCCAAAAGGGGAACGATACGCCTTTGTATATCTTTTGAATACCTCTCAAACGAGTTGCGCTGATGTGGCGGCAACTCTATTTTTGCGGCTCTTTGAAGCCGCTTTTTTCTTTTTCTGTACGCCTATATTATAGTACTATTATAACGACCAGTCAAGAGCGAAGATTCGGTATAATATAGTCACAAGGTTGAGGGAAACAACAATAAACAATCCCTCAAAAGAAAGGAAAAAAGTTATGTGGTACAATGTTATGTTTGCTGTCAAAATGTCCGACAAGTCTGCCGCAACCAAGACGCTCGAAATTACCAAGAGAGAAATTGCAAAACATGCCGTTTCCGAAGAGTATTCGGGTCAGCTCAACACTCTTACAAACAGTCTGAGTATCTGTGAAAATGCCCTGATTTCTAATGATGAAATTGGCTTCCGTTATGAGTTCTTCGAGACTGTCCTTACCGACATTTTGAAAGCGATTGCCAATGAAGGTATTACCTTTGAAGGCTCCGCAAGCTGGGATTCTTCTTATGATTGGGAACAGTTTAAGTACGCCTTTAACGGTTACCAAATGTACATCACGACGCATTTTCATAGCGTTGACAACGAACCAATCTGTCCTGAATGCGAGGAACCCTTCCTCTATGACGAGATGGAAGACTGTTATATCTGCGAATGTGGCGAGAAAATGAGCGTCAGGGAGTACGTTGCCAAGTGTGAATTTACCAACACGGAAATCTATGATTTCGAATTCTAATAAGTGCCATTATAACGACCAATACAACAACCGATCTTGCTATAATATAGTCACAAGGTTGAGAGAGATAAGACCTCAGCCAAAACAAAAACAAAGGGTTGCGACCTGACCGCAAGCGCCAAAAGCGCAGAAAGGAAATTGATATGTGGTACAAGAACAAGTTTTACACCGAGGATGAAATTGGCGTCATAGTCGAGGGGCTTTGTATGACGATTGAAGAACACGGCTGGAAATGTGACGATGGACATTATCTGACTGATGATGAACTTAGCACTTGGAGCGATGAGATGTTCTTGGAAGCCTTTGAAATGGTCTTTGGCAAGCTGTAAAGTGTGTGCCAATATAACGACCAATCTAAGAAAGCTGTTTACTATAATAAGTACATAAAGAACAGAGGAAAACACCTCAAATAAAATAAGGGTTGCGACCAATCGCAAGCGCCAAGAGCGCAGAAAGGAAATTACAATGAACGCCATCTTCACTTACAACTTCGTCAACAAGACCATCATCGGCACCAAGTCTGCAATCAACCGTGCAAACAAGGGGCTGAACCCCGAATATGATATGCTCTGCGAAATGCTTGCCGACCATCCTGATTTTACGGTTGCTGAGAAGCAGATCAAGCACAAGACCGATAAGAAAAAGTACAACGGTCTGACCCTCCCCCGTATGAAGGAGTACATCGAGACGCAGCCCAACAGCGAGAAGCGCCTGATTGAGTTCGCAGCCATCCAGAAGGTTGCAGCCGCAAAGGGTGCGAAGTACCCCCTGACCAAGAAGTGGTTCTTGGCTACCTACCCTGAGTTCAAGGAAAACAATGTGAGCAAAGCAGAGATTTCTGCCGAAGTAGCCGTTGGAGAAGATGATCTTGCAAAGGCAGCTGCCAAGCTCGCCACGCTCGAAAATGAGAAAAAGACTGCGTAATAGAAACAGGAGGAAATGAAAATGAAAACGAAAGAGTACCAGATGAATTTTGCCACCAAGACGCTGACCATCACCAAGGCATTTGCCGAAGCAGCCCTTGACCCTGAATCCGAAGCCAGCACAATCATTGCAAGCTGTCGTGCGGCTTGTCCTGACCTTCGGATTGCATATCGCACGCACAAGTCCTCCAAGACGAGCAATCCCGCAAAGGGCATGACCTATGAACGTATGGAGCGCTACATTTCTGCCTTCGCTGACGGCGCAGATGCCCTTGCCGAATTTGAGAAAGTCAAGGAGTTTTCCCTCAGCCAGTCCAATAGATACAAGTATGTACATGATTGGTTCGTGAAGCGCTTCCCCAATTACAAGGAGCTGCCGACCATCATCAACGGGAAAGCGTATCTGAATCCCCCTATTGAGGAAAGGAGAGCTGCTTAAAATACTATGCAAAATTTTTTGAGCTTCTTTTGATATAAGCGCCTCAAAAAAACTTGCATAATGTTTTTATCAAAAATTTTTGGACAGTTTCCAATAGATCAATGAATAGATTTTGCAGTAATAGTGTAGAGAAGTGAGGTGAAAACACATGGAATTAAAAGAGGGCAAGACCTACTCGACCCAAGAAATGCAGCGTTTTATGGGAATCAGCAAAAGCACATGGGATCATTCGAGGGACAAATACTTGGAGAATTTCTGTCTGTATTATGAGTATGAAGTGATCTATGAAGGGCGCTCCACCAATTATCACATTCTCAAAAAGCTGGGCGATTACAAGAAGCCCCCATCCAAAAGGAGCAAAGAGGTTCGTGATAAAACCTATGAGGAACAGATTGTCGAGGTCATAGAGGTTGACAATGTTCAAACGCCGAAAAACGTTGCACGGATTATCGGAAACGCCGACGCAATAAAAGCCTTTGAACACACAGAGGGAACCGTTTATGAGTACACCCGTCTGCGAATGTCGGCAATGTTCGGCAAGCGTGTCGGCGAGAGTGGGACGCACGGCGCAGTCATTGATAAAATATGGTGCCGTGTGGATTTTGACCACAATATTTACATCCCATTAGAGGACGAAACAATCAGAGAATTTTGTGAAATGTTTGGAGCAATCAAAGAAAGCTCCAAAGATGCAGAATTGGAACTGCTCAACGACTATCAAATCGGGCTGATTACAAAGGATGATTTGATTGAGAGCATAGGCAGTCTCAGCTTTTCCAATTACCTGACAGCCCGCAAAGAATTTAAGAAAAAACATGGCTATTACCCATTCAAAGTGCCAGTTTACGCACTTGATGGTTTAGATATTATACGATTTGATAAAGGAGAATCAGAATGACATTAGAAAATTACCGTTCCCGTGAAATACCCGAATACTACGACTGGATGTACCTTGACGGCTTCACGCCTGATGAAATCCTATACGCACTCCACAAGAAAATGAACAGACAGCAGGCAGAACAGGAAGAGCTTGCGGATTCTGTTGATTCTATCAAGATCAAGAGCGAGGTGAAGATCAAACGATGAGTGAGAAGAAAGAGGATAAGAAGAAAAAGAAGCAGTCCGTCCTTGAAAAAGAGATTTTCAGCATCATGGAAAAGTCCATGAAAACTGCGCTGGATGCAGCAGTGGATGATTTGCTGAAGGACTGGAACAAGGAAATCAAAATTAAACTATAAAGAAATGCGGCGAGCCGATTCAGAGAACGCAGTTTCCCAACCGTGGGAATCTCTGATTGGCTCGCCTTTTTTCGTTTCTTGCCGTTATCGCCGTATTTCGGTGAAAGGATTTTCTGTCGCTGACAGCCCAAACAATCGTAATTGGGAATCAAAATCGCTCTTCGTGGGAGGATTGCCCACGCCGAAAACGCAAGCGCCGTTGATTGAGCAAATCGCCCGAAATACTGCCCCCATGAGGGCGAAAAAGCTGCCCTCTATGCGTCATGGAAGCGACCTTGCCGCAAATCCTTTGCCTTTTGGAGCAGTTACTCAGCGCCCTCCGAGGCTTCCTTCTCGTAGGCAATCAGATCAGAGGGCTGACAGTCCAAGAGCGCACAGAGCTTTGCAAGGTTGTCCATGGAAATATAGCTCTTTGTTCTCAGCGATTGCAGAACGCCTTCGGAGAGCAGTTTTTCCTTCCTCAGCCGATTGGTGTTGTAGCCGTGCGCCTTCAATTCTGCGATAACGTCGATCTTGTAAACGATTGGCATAATTGACCCTTCCTTTTGGAGCGCCTATAATTGGGCGCTCTTTTTCATTGTAGCCATTATATCACAGAATTACACAGAAATCAATGTAAAAGATGCACAGATATTTACACAGATATTTGTGTAATCTGCGAATTGAAATTACACAGAAAATAGTGTATTATATAGACAGTTAAGAGAACAACACACCAACCGACAAAGGAGATCACAACAATGAGCAAGAACGAAATGATTACCAAGATTGAAGCCCTTCGTGAGTGGGAGGCGCTGATGGAAGAAGCCAAGGCAGAAGCCGAAGCCATCCGTGACGAGCTGAAACAGACCATGCTTGCCGCAGACGTAGAAGAAATGGAGGCTGGCGCTTACATTCTTCGCTACACAGCAGTTCTCTCCCAGCGCTTTGATACCACGGCTTTCAAGAAGGTAATGCCTGACATCTACAAAGCATACACCAAACAGGTTTCCAGCCGTCGCTTTTCCATCAGCGCCTGAACGCTGAAATCCCTCTTGGCTCTGCAAAAGGAGCCAAGAGGGAGAGTTCCTAAAATAATAGAATTACGAACAGCAAAAGCCCCTTGCCGCAAGACTTTTTGAAAAACGGCGAAAAGATGCGAACTTTTCCTGCTCCAAATACGAACTTTCAGCCAAAAGGAGACGTCATGAACAAGAAAACCAAGGCTCTGACAACAGAGCAGTACAAAGAGATCATCGCTGCCATGCGTGAGGGCAGTTCCTTCTTTCGCCCCAATGAACGTGCCGCCACGGCGCTTGTGTTGGAGGGGAACTTGGGCTTGCGGATTAGCGACATCCTCAGACTGCGCCCCTGCGACATTGTGAAGGACGGCGAGCGCTACCGTTTGGAGATCGTCGAGCAGAAAACGGGCAAGCACAGAGTGTTCACCGTTCCCCTTGTGGTGAAACAGTACATTGAAAACTACTGCCTTCGCAACGGCATTGGCGCAAAGGACTTGATTTTCCCCATCACAGAGCGAGCCGTTCAGAAACAGCTTGCGCTTGTCTGTGATTATCTGGGCTATGAGGGAATCGGAACGCACAGCTTCCGCAAGTGGTACGCAACGGAAATTTACAAGGCGAATGGCTATGACATTGCTTTGGTGCAGAGGCTTTTACAGCACAGCTCTGCCGCAGTTACACAGCGTTATATTGGCATTGAGCCTCAGAGAATTGAAGAGGCGATTCTGAACCATGTGGATTTGATGTAAAAAGTGGAGTGGACGAAAGTCCACTCCGAAATTGTTACCTGACACTTACAAAAAACTCTTCGTTTTCTCCGTTCGAGTTCGGCAGTGAAACTTTTATCTCCAACGGCTTATCCTCATTTTCCGAAACTTGGCTAGGCAGTTGGAAAATTCGCCCTTCCTTGATGGGGGTTCCTAAAACCTTCAAAGCAGTTGTAAAGCCTTCCCCTGCCTCAAAAGTATAACCATCATCATAAATTACAGAAATATTTCCATACGATGGAACCTCGCTATAAGGTGTAAAATGCTCTGCGTCCATAGTGGGGGCAACATCCGTTTTGCCAACATTTTTTAAGGAGAATGTAACAACAAGGCACGGATAATCCATTGTGTCATTAAGAGCGCTTATGCCAAAAAAACTGTATCCAGGAAACATATCCTTTGCTTCAAGCTGCTTAACGTTGCCGACCATTGCATAAGCCGAAGGGTGAGGGGTAACATCTTCTAAAGTAACCCATTTAACTTCATCAATGACGCACTCCACGCTATCTGTTCCAAAAGCCTCACCAATAGCATATTTATCAGTTCCCGTAGTAGATGCATCAGTAGCACTACCAGCCCCCTTGTCTGCTGAGGTTTTCCCACAAGCCGCAAGGCTCATACACAGTGCGAGTGCCAAGAGTAATGCGAAGGTTCGTTTCAGTTTCATTTCTCTTTCCTCCATAAAATAAAAAAGTGTGTAGTCCCAAACGGAACTACACACCGAAAAGCGCACAGCTCCGTTTGTTGCGACACAAACTTTTGCACCTCACAGAGAATGACAAAATGGAGAGTGCGTTTTTACCAAAATAGTAAAAACACATTCTCTGTATTGAGATGCAAATATTAAGTTTGTGTCGCAAGAATAGTATATCACAGCCATGCAAGAAATTCAATACAAGTTTACCATTATAACGACCTTTCTTTTTTCCTCTTGGCGTGGTATGATTAAAGAAAAAACGCAGAGGAACGAGTGCAATGTCGAGAGAACCAAAAGCTAATCCCCAGCATGGACGAAAAGTCAATCAGAAAATGAAGCCTTATCTTGTCATGGAGTATCTGATGCGCCACACCGACGAGAATCACGCCGAGTCCGCAGACAATATCGCTGCCTATCTTCAAGAGCTTGGCATTGATGCAGAGCGCCGTTCTATCTACCGTGACATTGAAGAGATCAACAAAGCGCTTTGGCTCTTGGAGAACGAGGATGATGATGCCGACATTTTCGCCGCCGAGGAAGCCATTGAGACGGACGAAAACGACAGCGAAAAATTCATCGTGTATGATCGGCACCTGAAGGGCTTTCGGGTTGTTCGCCGCAAGTATGAGCTTTCCGACATTCGCCTAATGGCAGAGTGCATCTATGCCTCCCGTTATATCTCTCAGAGCGAGGCAGAGCGCTTGGTGGACATCATCAAAGGCTTTGTGAGCGAAGAGCAGTCAAGGGAAATCCGCACCGATGCCCTTGTTACAGCCCGTCAAAGGACGCTGAACAAATCTACGCTCCGCAATGTCTCCACGATCTACGACGCCATGAGCAAAATGATCGAGGGAGAAAAGCATATTCCCGAAAAAATCAGCTTCCAGTATCTGAAATATACCATTGACGATTTGGAGAAGCAGACGGAACGGCGCAAGGGTGCAAAGTATATCGTCAGCCCCTACAAGCTGATTATCAACGACGGCAATTATTATCTGCTTGCCTTTGATGATAACAGTCAGCAAAACCGCACCTACCGAGTTGACCGAATGAAGGCAATCAACCGCCTTGGCACGCCAAGAGACGGCGCAGAAGCCTTTGCCGCAATCGACATGAAAACATACACGCAGAGAACCTTCTCCATGTTTGGCGGCGAGCGTGAGCGTGTGAGCATCCGTTTTGTTTCTTCGCTCTTGGATACGGCAGTGGAGCGCTTTGGGCGCTACAATGTCAGCTACTCCCGTGCCGACGATCATCATTTTAACGTTTCGGCAGACGTGGAGATCAGCGACCAGTTCTTCGGCTGGCTCTGCGGCTTTGGCACAAAGGCAAAACTGTTCTCTCCCTCCACCGTAGTTAATGACTTCACTTCATATTTGGAACGTATTCAGAATAAGTACAAAGGAGAATAAGGATGAGTTTGTATCTTATTGAAAGCGAAAATATCTATTTCCCTCAAATCAGAGGGTACTTCAAAGAAATTGTTAGCTCTTATGATAATGGCAATTATCGTTCTGCGATGGTTATGCTGTACTCGACCATTGTCTGCGACCTTCTCTTAAAACTCAAGGAATTAAACGAAGTCTATTCAGATAAGAAAGCAGAAGAAATACTTGCAGAAGTTGAGAAAAAAAGAAAAGGTGCAATGAGTTCTGAATGGGAATGGACTCTTATAAAGAAAATTCGAGAAAAGACCGAGTTGCTTCCCGATGAATCGTATGTTATGGTAGAGCATATCTACGATTATCGTAACTTTTCAGCCCATCCCGCACTCAATGAGGACTACGAACTGATTTCTCCAAGTCAAGAAATAACTGTTGCTTATGTAAAGCAATCACTACACAATATTTTTTCAAAGCCTCCCGTTTTCGCTCAAAATATAGTCGATAGATTATCTGATGAAATTGCAGAAAAGAAAGACATCTACAAAGATGATTATGAAGCATTCAGAACTTTTTTGCAAAAAGCATATTTGAGGCGAATGTCAAATAAGATGGTTACTCAAGTGTTTAAGTCTTTTTGGAAATTCACTTTTATAAAAAGCGAAGGCGATGTATTTGCTGACAATAGATTGATGAATCGTAGGACACTTGAGGTAATGCTTGAAAGTCATCGTGATTTGCTTTGCAACTACATTAGAGACAATTCTTCTCATTTTGGATTAGCGCAAGATGACGCTTGTGAGTCACATCTTTGTGTTTTACTCGCATTTTTCCCGCAAATATATCCGCTTTTAGATGCCACAACACAACATCAAATAGTTGCTTTTGACCAAGCCGACATTGGATGTATAAAATGGTTTGTATGCGGAGACTTGGAGCAGCATATTATGACATATTGTTGTGGGAATGATTTAATTTCCTCAGCGATCTTGAATATTCTACAAAAAATATGTACCGATCAAGGGCAGCCAAATCTTTTTGTAGCGTTTTTGCTGAAATACTATTCGGAGAGCAATTCTTATAATTCAACAAGAAATAGATTTGACCGAACAATATCAAAATACCTTGATATTTTTACTGCAACAAACTTCGTAAAACTGATTGAAATAATAAATTCAAATAATCAGATTTATGGATATGGCTGGGAACAAGAAAGAAACGACAAAATAATGGAGTATGCAAAGAAGGTTTTGCCCGAAATAGATTTAAGTGTCTATGAACATTTCCGATATACACACGAAGAATCTGGCGATGACAATTCTTCTGAAACCGACATTTCAACCGACTCTGTTGATGCTGACGAAGAACTACCATTCTAATCTACGAACTATAAAGAAAGAGCGGACAGTTGCGAACTGTCCGTTCTTTTTGCAAAAATGATTATAGAATTTCTGCAAATCCCATGACGCTCAGAGGTCAAAGGCTTTTGCGTATTTCTCTGTTGCAAGCCTCATTTGCCGTAAGTCTGTTTTGACATAGAAATTGAGGGTTGTGCTTGCGTCTGCGTGACCAAGTATCTCTTGGACGCTTTTTATATCTGCCCCACTGCTCAGAAGAAGGCTGGCGCAAGTGTGGCGGAGATCATGGGGCGAGGCATCGGGCAAGTCTGCCCGTGTCACAAATCGCTTCATGCGCCTTGTAACGGCGCTTGGGTCACGAGGCTCAAAGGGTGCGCCTTCTTTGCAGAAGAGAAAAGCCGTTGCCATGAAGCAGTTCGGATATTGCTTTTGGCGCTGGCGATAAAGGGCTTTCAAAAGGTTTGTCGTGCTTTCCACAAGGGGAATGGTGCGAATGCTTGTGGCGGTTTTCGGCGGCGCTACCACAATGCCGCTTTCAGGTGTGTAGGTCACTGCCCGCTCCACTCTGATGATACGGTTATCAAAATCGACATCCTGCCATTGGAGGCCGATACACTCGCCACGCCGCAAACCTGTTGTGATAAGCAGTTGCAGAATGCAGCGAAAGTCAAAATCCAGTGCGTTCAGCTCTTCAAAGAACCGCCGTGCATCCTCTTCGGATAGTGCATCCACCGCCCTTCTACGAACTTTTGGAGCGTCCACCTTCTTCATGGGGTTCTTCTCGATCAGGTCTTGCTTTTCGGCATAGCCGAAAATAAAGGAAAGAATGTTGTAATGGTGCTTGATGGATTTTTCGGCGAGGGGCTTGCCGTACTGCGTCCGATAGTCATTGCGAAGCCATGTCAAATACTGCGTGATTTGGATGCCCGAAATTCCGCTCAGCAGCAGCTCTTCAAAATGCGGGCGCATGACCTTCAAAATGTTGGTGTACATGGCAACCGTAGAAGGGCGGTGGGAGCCGTCACGAACGCAAAGAGGAACCCAAACTTCATCTACGAACTGACCGAAGGTATAATCGGTCTTGCGCCCTTCTTGTTGCGCCTTTTGGCGTTCAAAGGCTTCCTTTTGCTCTGCCTCCCAAACCGCCGCCACCCGCTGCGCTTCTTTCCTTGCCTTTGCGGGGGTCATGTCCTCAGGAGGATTCCAGCGCATTGCTTTTGAAATTTGCCTGCCGTTTTCATCACGTCCCAAACACACACGAAACTTGTATGAAAGACGTTTGCCTCTTGTTCCTTCTTCTTTGATAGATGCCATAACTTCTTCCTTCCCGCAGTAAGAAAGAAGAAATTGAGAAGGTCTGTTGTCCATTTGTTGTCCAAGGTGAAAATGCCCAGCACAAAACAGACTGAAA
>ULWC01007190.1_pt1 | contig 11090 bp, 12 predicted proteins | sample 1959931 | NCBI WGS metagenome assembly ULWC01 (sample SAMEA4835801, study PRJEB28245) | human gut metagenome | biome: gut microbiome; material: fecal sample | place: Denmark | collected 2008
ATGGGCACGGTCTTTCAGGTGCCGTGGACGTATCTGCCTGAGGACGGCGACTGGCAGCAGACGCTGCACGCCCTCGGCTTTCAAACGGCGGCCATGGCGCTGCGGGACGATTCGCTGCGCATCGACGACAAGCGCCTGCGCGCCGTGCCGCGCCTTGCCATCGTGCTCGGCACGGAGGGCGACGGGCTGGCCGCCCGCACGATCGCCGCGTGCGATTACACGGTGCGCATCCCCATGACGCACGGGGTCGATTCGCTCAATGTGGCCGCGGCGAGCGCCGTCGCGTTTTACCAGCTCGCGCTGCTGCGCGGCTGAGACTGTCAAAAAGTGTTACTTTTTGACAAAGAGGCTGCAGTCTGCTGCGCGCATAATTTGTGCGTCCACGGCGCACAAATTCCACACTTGCAGCCTGAGAAGTATTTTCTCCGACGCACATGTCGCCGAAGAAAATGATCTCACTTTCTTTCGCCGCTCCGGCGGCGAAACTCTACGAGGTTTTGGATAAACTGAACTCCGGCTTCCGTTCTGGAAGCCGGAGTTTTTTGTTATTCTCAGACGTCGAACCGGTCGTAGCTTCCGGCGCAGTCGAGGCACAGCTTCTGCCCGCCGACGAGGCGGATCCAGTTGGCGCCCGTCACCTCGCCGCAGCACGCGCAGCGGTAAGAGTCGAAGAGCTTTGCCTTCTCCGGCAGCGCGATGGTCGCCGGCTTGACGTCGAACAGGTCAGCCGGCTCCTGCGCCTGATAGTAGGCGAAGGATTCCTCGCGCGTCATCCCCTCCGGCCGCGGCCGGAGCACCAGGCGCACGGACTTGCCCGTGGCGCGGTTATAAAACGAGAACGCCTGTTTGCCGCGCATATGAAACAGCAGGTTGCCCTTGCCGATGCTGCACCCGAGCAGCGCCTGAATGGCGTCCACGCCGCAGGCGTCGTTTTCCGCGATGCACACGACCTGCTCGTCGCCGGAGAAGGACAGCTCCAGCAGCTCGGCGGCGTAGCACGCGGCCTTATATCCGATCGTCAGCCCGCCGCAGGCGTGGCCGTGAAATTGTACGCAGGTTTCCCAGTTGGTCATGATCTTGTCTCCTTTTCTTCGTCATCAATGAGCACGAGCCTGTGCCCCTGCACGTCCACGATGCTGCCCGTCACGCCGTAGACGTCCCGCAGGGCGTCGGCGTCGAAGATCTCCGCGCCGCCGTAACGGTACACCTCGCCCTCGCGCAGCAGCAGAAAGCGGTCGCAGAACCGCAGCGCAAGGTTCAGGTCGTGGATGACGATCATCGCCGTGAGGTTCTGCTCGCGGCACAGGTCGCGCGTGATCTGCAGCACCTGGTATTGATTGCGGATGTCGAGATTGCTGGTCGGTTCGTCGAGCAGCAGGAGCGTCGGCTCCTGCGCCAGTGCGCGGGCAAGCATGACCTTCTGCCGCTCGCCGCCGGAGAGCCGGTTGAGGAACCGGCCGCGCATGTCCTCCAGATTCAGATAGCGCATGGCCTCGTGTACGACGTGGTGGTCGTGCTCCGTCACGCCCCAGGTCATGTAGGGCCGCCGTCCGAGCATGACCATGTCGTGCACGGTCATCTGTGTGTCGGGCACGTGCTGTGCCACGAAGGCTACGCGTTTTGCGATCTCCCGGTGGGAGAGCGTGAGCAGATCCTCACCGTCGATACGGCAGTGCCCGCTGTCAGCCGTGAGGATACGGTTCATGCACTTGAGCAGCGTGCTCTTGCCGACGCCGTTGTTGCCGAGCACGGCCAGAAAGCGCCCGGTCTCCAGTTCAAAGCTCACATCGCGGAGGATCGGCCGCCCGCCCTTATAGTGATAGCAGAGATGGTCCACACAGATCATGTCCGACTCCTCCCCTTGAACAGCAGGTACAAAAACAGCGGGCCGCCGAGAAACGCCGTCAGCGCGCCGATCGGCAGAATGACCGGCATGATGATCACGCGCGCGGCCAGGTCGCTCAGCAGCAGCAGCGCCGCGCCGGCGAGCACGGAGCCGGGGATGAGATAGATATAGTTGTTGCCGACGACCATGCGCACGATGTGCGGCGCAACGAGACCGATGAAGTTGATGAGGCCGACGTGCGACACGATCACCGAGCAGACAAAGCACGTGAGCACAACGTTCGTGAGTGTCAGCCGCCGCACATGGATGCCGAGACTCAGCGCCGTCTCCTCGCCGGAGAGCAGGGCGTTATAGTCCCAGCGGTGCAGGTAGCAGTAGCCGATCAGCAGCAGTACGGCCAGCGCCATGCCGCGCAGGGACTGCCAGTCCGTGCTGCCGAGGTCGCCGAACGTCCAGAATACGAGCGACGAGAGCGCGACCTCGTCGGCAAAGTATTGCAGCAGCGTGGTCGCGCCGGTCAGCATGGAGCTGATGGCGACGCCCGCGAGCACGATGCCCTCCGAGGAGATCTGCTTGAACTGGCTCAGCCCCAGAATGACGGCCGCGACAAGCAGCGAGCCGAGAAACGAGCACAGCGGAATAGCCCAGCTGCCGGCCTGGCTCAGGCCGAGACCGATGATGGCGACGGCTGCGCCGAACGTCGCACCCTGCGACACGCCGAGCGTAGAGGCCGAGGCGAGCGGATTGCGCAGCACGGCCTGCAGGATGCATCCGGCCAGCCCCAGTCCCGCGCCGGCGACCATGGCGGTGCAGATGCGCGGCAGGCGGTTATTGCGGATGACGAGATTGATCTTCGCGTCCGACGCCCGGCCGAAGATGCCCCGGATGAGCTCGGCGGCGGGCGTGTTGTAAGACCCGGCGCGCAGCGACAAAAAGAACGCGAGCGCCAGAATGGCCGCCAGCAGGATCAGAAAGCGGATGCTTCTGGCGCGGTTGCGGCTGTAGTCGGAATCGTGCGGCTTACTCGCCGAGTGTGATGGCACGGAATGCATACCCGGCCTCCTTCAGATCGGGATAGGGGTTGGAGCCGAGCAGCTCCGTAAAGATCTCGCCGGCCTTGGCCTCGGGGTCAATGTCGGCAAACTGCTCCGGATACAGCACGCAGGCGGCATAATAGGCATCGGCCAGCGCCGTCTCCAGATTGGAGGCCGAGGAGCGGAACGAGATCTGCGAGTAGACCTTTCCGCTGCGTACGGCGGTGAGGCTGTTATAAAATGCAGGATTCGCCTGATAATCTTCGTTGATCAGGGGCATACCATTGAAGTCCAGGAAGATCACATCCGGGTCCCAGGCGAGCACCTGCTCGGTGTCGATGTTGAACGCGCCGGTCTGCCCGGTCGTGTCGGCGAGGTTTTTGGCGTGGATGAGCGCAAACGGGCCGTATCCTGCCTCCGTGCCCTCAAAGCCGTGCTGCCCCTTGAAGGACACGCCGCCGACATAGACGGACGGCTTCTGATCGTCTGCAATCTTGGCCGTGCGCGTGTCGAGGTCGGTCTGGATGCCCTTGAGGTAATCCGTGAGCGTTTGCGCGCGCGTTTCCAGCCCGTAGAGCTCGCCGAGCAGACGGATGGTCTCGTAGGCGGCGTCATCGAGCGTGGTGTCGCTGCCGGGCACGACAAAGACCGGGATGCCGGCCTTCGCGCTCAGCTCGTCCGCATCGCACGAGGCGTAGGCGCTCATGACGATGACCTGCGGTGCGACGTCGATGATCTGCTCCACATACGGCTCGCCGTTCGTGCCGGTGACGGGCAGGTCCTTGAATTTATCGAAGTTCACGTAGTTATACAGGCGGCTCATGCCGGCCTTGGTCTCGTAGTCCTCCACGCCGACCACGCGGTCAGCCGCGCCGACATAGCAGCTGTAGCGCAGCGCGCCGACGCCGACGCACACGACGCGCTCCACCTTGTCGGGTATGGTCACGGTGCGGTTTTTGCTGTCCGTGATCGTGCGTGTTCCGGCAGTGTCGGAGGTTGCTGTTTTCCCGCCGCAGGCCGTGCAGGCCAGCAGCATCAGGACTGCCAGCAGCAGGCAGATGATGTTGCGTTTTTTCATGCGTTCCATCCTCATTTTCTGTTGTTTGCCCCGTTTCCGGAGCGCTGTCACCAGTATACCGGACGGCGCTCCACAGCGTAAGCACCCTGGGGGGATGAAAAGTTGCACAGTTTTTTTCACAATTTTTCGATGACAGCCAAATGGAATTTGCGCGTTTTTCAACACGAATGAATGAAATGGTATATAAACGCAGGGGAATTTGCGCCATGTCGCGGCATTTTACAATTTTACACGCATTTTACATAAGCGCTCTTTTCGTTTTTACATCCCCTGCTTATCCTGTGAAGCGTAGGGAACAAAAAACCAAAATCAAAATCGAAGTTCGAAAGGAGCACTTCATCTTGAAAAAGATCATTACCATTTTGTGCATTGCCGTCATGGCGCTCTCGCTGTTTGCGGGCTGCGGCCAGAAGGCGGACGACAACAACACGGCCGCTGCCGGCGGCACGGTCTCGACCGACGGTTCCACCTCGATGGAAAAAGTCATCGGCGCGCTCGGCGAATCCTTCATGGAAGCAAACTCGGGCACGACCTTCACCTACAACCCGACCGGCTCCGGCTCCGGCATCCAGGCCGTCTCCGAGGGCCGCTGCGACATCGGCCTGTCGAGCCGCGCGCTCAAGGACGACGAGAAGGCATCCGGCCTGAAGGAGACCACCCTCGCCCTCGACGGCATCGCCATCATCGTCAACCCCCAGAACCCCGTCAAGGACCTGACCCTGGAGCAGATTGCCAAGATCTACACCGGTGAGATCACCAACTGGAAGGATGTCGGCGGCAACGACGCCGAGATCGTCCTCATCGGCCGCGAGGCCGGCAGCGGCACGCGCGACGGCTTCGAGTCCATCACCGACACGAAGAATGCCTGCCAGTACCGTCAGGAGCTGACCTCCACGGGCGATGTCATCACCACCGTGTCCCAGAACCCGAACGCCATCGGCTATGCCTCTCTGGCTGCCATCAAGGACAGCGTCAAGGCCCTGACCGTCAACGGTGTTGCCCCGACGGAAGCGACCGTCAAGGACGGCACCTACCTCGTGCAGCGTCCGTTCGTCCTCGTGACGAAGGAAGGCGTGGCCCTGAGCGAGACCGCGCAGAAGTTCTTCGACTTTGCAACCTCTGCAGATGCCGCGTCCATCATCTCCGCGGCGGGCGCAGTCCCGGTGGCCTGAGCCACAGACAAGCGTACAGGCGGCTGGAGACCAGCCGCCTTTCGCATATACAGAGGTGCTGGATATGAAAAAGAGATCTCAAGTTCTGGAGACGGTCGTGCATGGCGTGTTTCTGCTCCTTGGCCTTATCACCGTCGGGTGTGTGCTGCTCATCAGCGTGTACCTGATCGTCTCCGGAATCCCCGCCATCCGGAAGATCGGGCTCGTCCCGTTTCTGTTCGGCAAGACGTGGGCCTCCACGGCGGCAGAGCCGTCGTACGGCATTTTGCCGTTCATTCTGACAAGTGTATACGGCACGGCCGGGGCCATCGTGCTCGGCGTGCCGCTGGGCTTCCTGACGGCCGTGTATCTGGCGAAGGTCGCCCCGCCGCGGCTCAAGACCGTGCTGGAATCGGCCGTGAGCCTGCTGGCCGGCATCCCGTCGGTCGTCTACGGCCTTGTGGGTATGCTCGTGCTCGTGCCGGGCATCCGAAAGGTGTTTCACCTGGCCGACGGCGCGAGCCTGCTCGCCGCCATCGTCGTGCTGGCGATCATGATCCTGCCGTCGATCATCAAGGTGTCCGTCACGGCGCTCGAGGCCGTGCCGCCCGAGTATGAGGACGCATCGCTCGCGCTCGGCGCGACGCCCATCGAGACGTATTTCAAGGTTTCCGTCCCGGCGGCGAAGAGCGGCATTGCCGCCGCCGTCGTGCTCGGCGTCGGCCGCGCCATCGGCGAGGCCATGGCCGTCATGATGGTGTCGGGAAATGTGCCGAATATGCCGAGCCTGTTTCAGAGCGTGCGCTTTCTGACCACCGCCGTCGCCAGCGAAATGTCCTACTCCGGCGGCCTGCAGCGGCAGGCGCTGTTTTCCATCGCGCTGGTGCTGTTTTTGTTCATCATGCTCATCAACGCCACGCTCAACTTCTTCCTCAAGCGCAATAAGGAGGGGGGCAAATGAAAAAGAAAGCCATTTCCGGCGGCCGCAGGGCCTATATTCTCACCATGCGCATCCTCATGGGTGCGGCGGCCATTATCACGGCGGCGCTCGTGCTGTTTCTGATCGCCTACGTGCTCATCAAGGGCCTGCCGAACGTGTCGTGGACGCTGCTGTCCACCGCGCCGAGCTACCTGTCCGACCGCATCGGCATCCTGCCGGACATCCTCAACACGCTCTATATCGTCATCGCGACGCTGCTCATCGTCCTGCCGCTCGGCGTGGGCGCGGCCATCTACCTGACCGAGTACGCCACGAACCGCCGGCTCATCGGCGCCATCGAGTACGCGGCCGAGACGCTCTCCGGCATCCCGTCGATCATCTACGGCCTTGTGGGCATGCTGTTTTTCTGCCAGTTTCTGAATATGAAAACATCGCTGCTGGCTGGCGCGCTCACGCTCGTCATCATGAATCTGCCGACCATCATGCGCACCACGCAGGAGAGCCTCAAAACCGTGCCGCAGAGCTACCGCGAGGGCGCGTTCGGCCTCGGTGCGGGCAAGTGGCGTGTCATCCGCACCGTGGTGCTGCCCGGCTGCGTGGACGGCGTCATCACCGGCTGCATCCTGTCCGTCGGCCGCATCCTCGGCGAGTCGGCTGCGCTGCTGTTCACGGCGGGCTTTGCCCACGCGCTCAACGACTTTTTCGAGGGACTGAGCAGCGCGGGCGCCACGCTCACCGTCGCGCTTTACGTTTACGCCAAGGAGCAGGGCCGGTTTGATGTGGCCTTTGCCATCGCCGCCATTTTGATGATCCTTACGCTGCTCATCAACGGCGCTGCTACGCTCGTTGAGCGATACTTCAGGAGGAAAAGAAGTTTATGAGTGACATTATGACAGTCCAGGGCCTGGACCTCTGGTACGGAGACCATCAGGCGCTGCACGATATCAGTTTGAACATTCCCGAAAAGAGCATCACGGCGCTCATCGGGCCGTCCGGCTGCGGCAAATCCACGTTTCTCAAAACGCTCAACCGCATGAACGACCTCATCCCGGGCGTGAAGATCACGGGCGATGTGCGCTACCGCGATCAGGACATTTTCGCCCCCGGCACGGACGTCAACGAGCTGCGGCGCGAGATCGGCATGGTCTTTCAGAAGCCGAACCCGTTTCCGATGAGCATCTACGACAACATCGCCTATGGCCCGCGCACGCACGGCATCAAAAACCGCGCCAGGCTCGACGAGATCGTCGAAAAGTCCCTGCGTGGCGCGGCCATCTGGGACGAGGTGAAAGACCGCCTGAAGAAAAACGCCCTCGGCCTCTCCGGCGGCCAGCAGCAGCGCCTGTGCATCGCCCGCGCGCTCGCGGTCGAGCCGGAGGTGCTGCTCATGGACGAGCCCACGAGCGCGCTTGACCCCATCTCCACGTCGAAGATCGAGGAGCTGGCCATGCAGCTCAAGGAACAGTACACGATCGTCATCGTCACGCACAACATGCAGCAGGCGGTGCGTATCTCCGACCGCACGGCGTTTTTCCTGCTCGGCGAGCTCGTCGAGTGCGGCGACACACAGCAGCTGTTCTCGCAGCCGCAGGATAAGCGCACGGAGGATTACATCACAGGGAGGTTTGGCTAATGAGAAGCCGGTTTGATGAACAGCTCGCGCTCCTGAACAAGGAGATGATCGAGATGGGCGCACTGTGCGAGGAGGTCATCGCGCTCGCATCCAAGGCCCTCACGGAGGCGGATCCGGAGCTGGCGCAGCGCGTCGCGCCGCTCGATGCCGAGATCGACCAGAAGGAGCGCAACATCGAGTCGCTGTGCCTCAAGCTCCTGCTCCAGCAGCAGCCCGTCGCGCGCGACCTGCGCCAGATCTCGGCCGCGCTGAAGATGATCACGGACATGGAGCGCATCGGCGATCAGGCCGAGGACATTGCGGAGATCATCCAGTTTCTCGCCGGCCGTTCGGCGGAAAATGACGATCTGCTGCGCGAAATGGCGCTCTCGACCATCCATATGGTCACAGAAAGTGTTGACGCCTACGTCAAGCGTGATACAATGCTGGCAGAGACGGTCATCGCCGAGGACGATGTCGTGGACAACGCTTTCGACGAGGTCAAGCGCCGGCTGATCGACAAGATCGCCGCCCACCCCGACGACGGGGAGTACGCGCTCGACCTGCTCATGATCGCCAAATACTTCGAGCGCATCGGCGACCACGCGACGAACATCGCCGAGTGGGTGATCTTCTCGGTCACCGGGGTGCACAAGGAGGGGTAAGCCATGATCTGGTGTGTGGAGGACGACGCCAGCATCCGCGACATTGAGGTCTATACGCTCTCATCCACGGGGTTTGACGCCCGCGGCTTTGAAGACGGCGTGTCATTCTGGTCGGCGCTCCAGACGGAGAAGCCCGATCTGGTGGTGCTCGACGTGATGCTGCCCGGCGTGGACGGCATCGAGCTGCTGCAGCGCATGAAGGCGTCTGCGGAGCTGCGCACCATCCCGGTCGTCATGGCCACGGCCAAGGGCGCGGAGTATGACAAGATCCGCGGCCTCGACCTCGGCGCGGACTATTACCTCGTCAAGCCCTTCGGCGTGATGGAGCTCGTGTCCTGCGTCAAGGCGGTGCTGCGCCGCTGCCAGCCGGAAAAAGCTGCACATCAGCTGCGCAGCGGCGGGCTCGTCGTCGATCTCGACGCACACACGGTCACGGTCGATGGCGCGCGTGTCGCGCTTACGTATAAAGAATTTGAACTCCTGCGCCTGTTTCTGTCCCATCCGGGCATGGCGTTCACGCGCGACCAGCTCTTTCAGGAGATCTGGGGCATGGACTACTGCGGCGAGACCCGCACGGTCGACATGCACATCCGGACGCTCCGGCAGAAGCTCGGCCCCTACGGACGGCGGATCGAAACGGTGCGCAATGTTGGCTACCGCATGGAGGCAACGACATGACCAAAAAGATCTTTCAATCCATCCTGCTCGTGGCCGGGTGCGTGCTGCTGGCGAGCCTGCTGATCATCATGGGCTTTTTGTACGATTACTTCGGCGGCGTGGAGGAAAACCAGCTGTGCGACGAGCTGAGTCTCGCCGCAGCGGCCGTCGAGGACGGCGGCACGGACTATCTGTCCCAGCTGACGGCCGACCGCTGCCGCCTGACATGGATCGCGGCCGACGGCAGCGTCCTGTACGACACGAAGACCAACGCCGAGAGTCTTGAGAACCACGCCTCGCGCGCCGAGGTCAGTCAGGCGCTGGCGACCGGCACCGGCGAGAGCACGCGCTATTCCTCGACGCTCATGGAAAAGACCATGTACTACGCCCAGCGTCTGGACGACGGCACGGTGCTGCGCATTTCCATCAGCCGCGCGACGGTCGGCATGATCGCCGTCGGCATGATCCAGCCGCTGCTGATCGTGCTCATCGTGGCGCTCATCCTCTCCGGCCTGCTGGCCAGACGGCTGTCGCGGCGCATCGTCGATCCGCTCAACAGCCTCGATCTCGAGCACCCGCTCGACAACGATGCCTACGAGGAGCTCTCGCCGCTGCTCAAGCGCATCCACCACCAGCACGTCGAGATCCAGATGCAGCTGCGCGAGCTGCGCGAAAAGACCGACGAGTTCACGCAGATCACCGGCAGCATGCGCGAGGGCCTTGTCCTGCTCGACGAGCACGGCAGCATCCTGAGCATCAACGCCGCGGCGCAGGCGCTCTTCGGCGCGGACGCGCAGTGCGTCGGCAGGGATTTTCTCACCATCGAGCGCAGCCACGAGATCAGCGCCGCCATTCAGGCCGCCGCTGCGGACGGCCACAGTGAGGTGCGCGCCGAGCGCGCGGGCCGCGTGTATCAGTTCGATATCAGCCGCATCACGTCCGACGGGAAATTCCTCGGCACGGTCATTCTGGCCTTTGACATCACGGAGCAGGAGTTTGCCGAGCGCAACCGCCGCGAGTTCACGGCGAATGTCTCGCACGAGCTCAAAACGCCGCTGCAGGGCATCATCGGCAGCGCCGAGCTGATCGAAAACGGCATGGTCAAGCCCGAGGATCTGCCGCGCTTCGTCGGCCATATCCACGCCGAGGCCGCGCGCCTCGTCACGCTCATCGACGATATCATCCGCCTGTCCCAGCTCGACGAGGGCGACGCCATGCCGACGGAACCGGTCGACCTGCTCGCCGTGTCGCAGGAGGCGGCGGAGAACCTGCACGACGCCGCGGCCGCGCGCAACGTTACGGTCAGCGTCACGGGGCAGCCGGCCGTCCTGCCCGGCGTCCGCCGCCTGATTTATGAGATCGTCTATAACCTCTGCGACAACGCCATCAAGTATAACCGCGACGGCGGGCGCGTGGACGTGACGGTCGCCGCCGATGCCGGCGGCAGCAGCATCACCGTCGCCGATACCGGCATCGGCATCGCGCCGGAGCATCAGGGCCGCGTGTTCGAGCGCTTCTACCGCGTGGATAAGAGCCACTCCAAGGCGTCCGGCGGCACGGGCCTCGGCCTGTCGATCGTCAAGCACGCCGTGCAGTATCACCACGGCCGCATCGAGCTTGAGAGCACGCCCGGCACGGGCACGACCATCCGCGTCGTGTTCCCGAACCCGTGACTCGGTATGGGAAAACAGAGCGGACTTCCGGCTGCGGAAGTCCGCTTTTTTCTGCCCCGCAGGGCTTGACACCCGGGCGGGGCGGTGTTATCATGCAGTTGAGATTAGATATATCTAACCAATCGGTTTTTCAAGGAGGACATTCCATGTATCAGATCACACTGGGGATCGACGGCATGATGTGCGGCATGTGCGAGAGCCACATCAACGATGCGGTGCGCAATGCCTTTCCGGTCAAGAAGGTCTCGTCCTCGCACGGCAAGGGCCAGACGGTCATTCTCTCCGAAACGGAGATCCCGGAGGCGGAGCTGCGCCCGGTCATCGCCAAGACGGGCTACGAGCTCACGAGCTACGTCTGCGCCCCGTATGAGAAAAAGGGCCTGTTCCACCGGCACTGAACATAGCCGAACAGGACAAGCGGCACGCGGCGGTCA
>ULWC01043759.1_pt1 | contig 11045 bp, 8 predicted proteins | sample 1959931 | NCBI WGS metagenome assembly ULWC01 (sample SAMEA4835801, study PRJEB28245) | human gut metagenome | biome: gut microbiome; material: fecal sample | place: Denmark | collected 2008
CGGAGAGCATCCGGCAGTACGGCGTTCTCGTCCCGGCTATCGTCCGTCCCCGCGAGGACGGCGGCTATGAGATCATCGCCGGACACCGGCGCAGGCACGGCAGCGAGTTGGCGGGGCTTTCCGCCATGCCCTGCATCGTGCGGCAGATGGACGACGACACCGCCACCATCCTCATGGTGGACAGCAACATCCAGCGCGAGAACATCCTTCCCTCCGAACGGGTGCAGGCGTACAAAATGAAGCTAGAGGCTATCCGCCGCAAGGCTGGCAGACCGGCAAAAACAGAAGAAAAGGCAGATGAAAATAATTCGCCGCAAGTTGCGGCGAATTTCCGAGCAGATGACGAAGTGGCAAAGGACGCCGGTATCAGTGGCGACACTGTGCGCCGCTACATCCGTCTGACCGAACTCACCCCGGAGCTTCAGCAGATGGTGGACGAGAAGAAGATCGGCATGACCCCCGCTGTGGAAATCTCCTACCTCAAGCCGGAGGAACAGCAGATGCTCCTGACCGCCATCGACAGCGAGCAGGCTACTCCTCAGCGAACTTTCTCCGCAGGCTGACAGTGTGGTATGCCCGCCGAGGGATCAAAGTGGAGTGCGTCCAGACGGACAACGGCTTTGAGTTTACCAACCGTTTTTCGGGCAGCAAGCGAGATCTGCCGACGCTGTTTGAAAAGACGGCTGCCGAGCTGGGCATCCGACACAAGCTCATTCGTCCCTATACGCCACGGCACAACGGCAAGGTCGAGCGCAGCCACCGTGAGGACCAGAAGCGTTTCTATTCCTGTCACGACTTCTATTCTCTGGACGATTTTGCAAAGCAGCTCTCTGTCCACAACCGCCGTTCTAACAACTTTCCCATGAGACCGCTCCGTTGGCTTTCTCCTATCGAGTTCGCTGTCCAATATGTTTGACAAACCTACACAGCCGTCACAGACCTATACCGCAGCGTTGCCTGCTGCGCGGGAGCGGTACATACCCACCATCTGCGCTTTGCCGTAATCCCGATCTCCTTTGCAGGCGGTCGGCTCCTCACGCCCATAAGACGCCGGCAAGGCCCATGATCAGGGGCATCGTGATGATACTCAGCAACGTGCTCAGGCAGACCAGCTGCACAGCATAGGTATAGTTACCGTTAAGCCGCTGTGCGTAAACAGCCACATTGGCTCCAATGGGAGCACAGGCCGCAATGAGCAGCGCATAGCGCAGCGAAACAGAGGCCCCCGAAAACAGGGAAAGCAGCGCAATGCTCATTAACGGGATCAGCACCAGCCGGACCGCACACACCCAATAGTTGCGGGCAGTAAAGACCATGTCGTGAAAATCGGTCTGAGCAAGATATGCCCCCACGGTAATCATGGCAAGGGGGGCGTTCAGGCCAGACAGCGCCGACAGGCACGAGAGCACGGCGGATGGCAGCGTGACCTTAGAGAAAAACAGAGCAAGGCCGATCAGGAAACCGATCATCAGCGGGTTCAGCAGCGCCTGCCACGGACGTTTGGTTTTCTGTCGGGACAGAAGCCGCTGGCCGTACGTCCACTGCAAGATATTCAGCATGGCGGTAAACCCGGCGCTGAAAAACACCGCCTGTTCGCCAAGCGAGGAGGAAATGAGCGGAATGCCCATGAACCCGGCATTGGAAAACGCCGCCCCAAAGTTTTGCAGCGGTTCTTGATGGAACAGCACTGCCGAAATGGCCATAGAGAGCAGCAGGAGCAGCGCTCCCAGAAACAGTGAAGGAAGCAGCGCCTGCCGGATCTCCGGCCCGTCGCTGACACAAAACGATTGGATGATCGCACAGGGAAGCGAAATGTAAATGAGCAGATTGGCAAGCGAACGGCTGCCCTCTTTTGTCAGCAGATCAAAGCGAAACAGAAGGCAGCCGATGGCAAGATAGAAAAACATAATGCCGATCTGCCGAAGAATGATCAATGCATTGTCCAACGGAAAACTCCTAATTCAAATCACATCGTTACAGCGTACTCCGGCCATCCGGTCAGAACGGGCCATAGTTGATGGCCGTAGCAATAATTAGGAGCACACAGGCTGTGATGACCCAGAGAATGAAGCAGGGCAGGAAGAACTTCATCCACTTCTTATAAGGGATGTGGCACATGGCAATACCGGCCATCAGCTTGGCACCGGCAGGGGTAACCATATTGGTCAGAGAGTCGCCAAACTGGAATGCCAGCACGTTGACCTGACGGTTGATACCAAGAAGATCGCCCAGCGGAACCATCAGAGGCATCGTCACGGCAGCCTGGCCGGAGCCGGAGGGGATCACACAATTGATGAGATCCTGCACGATGAACATGCCGCAGGCAGCAACGCTCTTCGGCAGGCCGATAAGCAGACGCGCCATGGCGTTGATGATGGTATCGATGATATTGGCGTCGGTAAGGACATTGGTCAAAGCCTTACAGATGCCCATGATGAGGCCGACCCAGACAAGATCCTTCACGCCCTTGACAAACGCATCGCAGATCCGATCGCCGCTCAGACCGCCGATCAGGCCGGAAAGAATGGTGATGATGACAAAGACGGCGCTCATTTCCGTGAGGTAGAAGCCTTCCTTCAGCGTGCCGTAGACCATAACGGCAACGCCGAGCACAAAGACCAGCAGCACGAGCTTGTGGCGCGTGGTCATCGGGGGGATCTCGGAAAGGTCAAGCTCCGTACGATACTGGTTGTCAATATCGTGCATCAGGCTCTTTTCCGGATTTTTCTTGATCTTATTCGCGTACAGGCAGATCCAGACGAGGCTCACGATCTCAAAGACGATGAACACGATCGTGCGGTAGCCCATGCCGGAAAAGACTGGCAGGCCCGCAATGTTCTGCGCAACGCCGACGGTAAAGGCATTCGTCATACCGCCGCAATAGCCGATAGAGGATGCGCCAAGCACCAGAAACGCGGCGACCATGGAGTCAAGGCCAAGCGCAAGGCAGACCGTGTAGATCAGCGGCATGAAGGCAAGGAACTCCTCGCTGCATGCGGCAAAGCAGGACAGCACGCCGAACGAAAGCAGGATCATAATGAGCAGCAGGTTTTCCCGTCCAGCAAAGCGCTTGATAAGATTTTTCAGTCCGATGTCGATCGCGCCGGTGTCCTGAATGACCTGCAGCGAACCGCCGACGATCAGGATGAAGAAAATAAGGCTTGCAGAACCGGAAAGACCCTTGTGGAACGATTTGAACACGTCAAAGGGCTTGATGGGGTTCTGCTCCACGCGGTGATAGCTGTCGGGATCGACCGTCTCGTAGCCGGTGGTCTCATCGGCAATACGGTCAAACGAACCGGCGGGAATGATATAAGTAGCGATCGCAGCAATGAGGAGAAATACAATCAGGATGATCATGGGGTTGACCGCCTTGACCTGCTGCTGTTCAATGGAATTCTTTTTTTTGAACATGATAGTCCTTCTTTCTGTTAAACGATATGAAGAATAAAACATATGGTTGCAGGTATGCCCTTTTTGCGATACCATATCTGCAAGTATAGGAATGGAGGTAACCTGCAATGGAATTGCTGCAGCTTCGTTATTTTGCCACCGTGGCAAGAATGGAAAATATCTCTCATGCGGCGGCCTATCACATGATCCCGCAGCCGGCCATGTCCAAAACGATCTCAAAGCTGGAGCGGGAACTGGGCGCCGCACTTTTCGACCGCACGAAAAACAGGATCTCCCTTACGCCGGAGGGAGAGATCCTCTTCCAAGGGGTGCAGGCAGCGCTGCTGCATCTTGACAATGCGCTTGAGGCTGTTCAGGAGGAGAAAAAGAGCACGTCTCTCAAAGGAACCGTAAAATGCCTGCTGCTTCAGCACCGGTACAACATGGTGGACTGCATTGCCGCGTTCAAACGGCTCAACCCTGAGGTGCGCTTCCTTCTGTATCAGAATCCAAAAGAGGCGACGGACTATGATTTCTGCATTTCAGCCTTCCCACCAACGGAGAGAGAGGATTTGTGTGTGCCCGTCTTAGAGGAGGAACTGAGAATTGCCGTTTCCCAAAGCAATCCGCTCTCGGGAAAAAAGTCTGCTGCCCTGCCGGAGCTGACAAAGGAGAATTTTCTTTTTCTCTCTCCTGCTTCCAGCCTCTGCCGTATCCTGACGATGCATTGCGAGCAGCAGGGTCTGCATCCGAAAAGCGTTACTTACATAGATGACCTCAGATGTCTTGAAAAATATGTTGCCTGCGACTTTGGGATCTCGGTCGTCCCCACGGTCTCATGGCGCGAGCTGCCGTTTCAGGGTGCGGTTCTGCTGCCGGTGGACGAGGAAAACTTCCGGCGAAAGACGTTCCTGTTCCGCGACAGCATGCGGCCGTTGAGCAATGCGACCCGGTCTTTTCTGGACTACATGCAGCAATATTTCAAGCAGTTCATCTGAGCTGGATCATCGGATCGCAGCGAGCAGCGCTTTAAGATATTCAAAGCAGCGGTAGAGCGAAGGAATATTCATTGCCTCCGCCGGGCCGTGTGCTCCCCAGCGCAGCGGGCCGATGGAGATGGCATCGAGCTGCGGCTTGCGGCGGCAGAAATAGCCGACCTCAAGCCCAACATGGATGGAGAGCACCTCCGGCTCGCTGCCGTTGAGCTGCCGGTAGACATCGACAGCGGTGCTCCGCAGCGCCGACGGCTCGCGGAGCGTCCAGCTCGGATATTGCAGAGAGGTCGCGCAGCTGGCGCCTGTCATTTTGGCAAGCAGAGCGATCCGGTTATAGGAAAAACGCCCCATCTGTTCAGGGAGAGAACGGATATCAAACTTGAAATGCATCCCCGCTTCATCTGTTTTGACCGTCCCGAGGTTGACGGAGGACTCCACCACACCGGGAAACATCTCGTTCATCTGCACGATGCCGTTCGGTGAAAGCGTCAGCCATGCGATGATGCTTTGCGCTTGGGCAGCCTGCGCCGGACACGGGGCATCGGAAAGGCTGACCTCAATGCCGCTGCTGGTGCGGGGATGCTCCTGCCGCATCACCTCCTGCAGCTGCTTGACGGCATCGCGCAGTGCGGGCATATCGGAGGGATCGAGAACGATCTCAGCCGAAGCATCACGGCTGATGGAGGTATAACCGTTGCCGCCATCCACGCGTGAGATCAGAAACGGCACACTGCCGCTCAGCGCCAGCAGGAAACGCCCCATCACAGCGATGGCAGAATCATGCCCCCGGTTGATCTCGCGTCCGGAATGGCCGCCCGCCAGACCGGCGACAGAAATCCTGGCACACACCGAACCGTCCGCCGCCGGCTGATACGTCAGGGGCAGCACGACATCGGCATCCATGCCACCGGAGCTGCTGCACAGGATCTGCGTATCATAGGAGCCGTCCAGATTGATGAAAAGTTCAGATGTAAACGGGAAATCAAACTTGTCCGCACCGCTGAAATCGACTTCCTCCATCGCGGTAAGCGCGACCTCCAGAGCAGGATGCGCGAGAGTGTCGTCCTCCAGGATCGACTGGATCAAGGCAACACCTGCGCCATCGTCGGCACCGAGCGTCGTTTTGCCGCCGGTCGTAATGGTATCGCCCTCGATGATCCACTCAATGGGCTGATGGGCAAAATCAAACGTACCGCCGCCCGGCTGATCGCCCACCATATCAAGATGAGCCTGAAGCATAACCGACGGAGCATTCTCATAGCCCTTGCTGGCAGGCTTGCGGATATAAAGATTATGGTGCGCATCCTGCTCCGCCTGCAGTCCGCGCTCCATTGCCCATGCAAGGATATGGTCGCTCAGGGCTTTTTCATTTCCGCTGACATGCGGGATATGACAGAGCTCATCAAAATGTCGGAATACAGGAGACTCGAGCAATGTGGCCTTACTGTAATTCATTTTTTTACCTCCTCACGCAAAACACTTTACCACATTATAGTAAGAAAGTGCCGCTACGGCAACGACTTTCTGAGATCAGAATAACCGAAATATTTGGCGATAAAAACTACAAAATTAGTCATGCTGAATATACACAGTAAGATATACTTCGCTTTTCGATACATGCACAAGCCGTCAGGATCCCGCACAGCGCCGCGGCTTGAGATATGCCATGATCCGCCTGCGCAGCATTTGTTTCAATCATTGCTGATGCGTAAAACGTTGGCCGCGACACACGGAGGCCGGTAAAAAAGGGGAAGTTCTCTTGCGTAAGAGAACTCTCCCTTTTCGTGCCGTAGTATCGGCACCGCCGCAATCACTGCGCTACGGGACACTGCCGCCCCGTGTGGTCGATGCTGTATTCGCCAGAGAGCAGGATCTTGGAGATGGGCACGATCTCATAGCCCTCGGCGAGCAGATAGGGAGATATTACTTGGTGCCAAAATGGTGACAGAGAATTTAGCGGCGCTATAATACGTTGCTCCTGTGAAAAGCAATGTCATATAAAGACCGATAAAAATATAGCTGTATCAGACATTTTACATCACCATTCGAGAAGCTATAAAAGCTCTTTTCTCTGATTATTTCCCTCGAAATCAGTTTGAGGGAAACCTCACGAGGGTTCGAATCCCTCCCGCTGCGCCAAAACGGGAAGAGACGCGAATGCGTCTCTTCCGCTTTTACACCTTCTCCCGCTTCTGCCGCCAGAGGTTGATCGCCAGCATGACCGCGGCGTAGATCAGCGCGGCGGCGAGGATAATGAGCGAGAAGTCGCGCTGCATCTGGTAGCTCGTCGTCGTGAAACCCTTGACGAGTAGATGACCGGCAAGATAGCTCGCGGGAATCAGCGCGAGATAGCCGAGCGCTTTGCCCGCTTTTTTCCTGCGGCAGAGGAAAAAGGCAATACCCAGCGTAATAAGGAGTGCTAACGATAGCAAAACGTAATAACCCAACGCCAGCCGCGGCAGCGAAATGATGCCGCCGTTCATGCTGCCGCAGAGCAGCACATCGTCCTGCCCGTTGTTCTGAGAATAGCAGACTGCCGCGCAGTTCGCGGCGTCGAGCGTGAAGAGCGTGCGCGCGGACTCCGCCTTGGCGAGCACGCCTTGCAGTGCGTCCGCCTCGCGCTGTGTGCGATCATTTGCGCTGTGTGTGTTCGGGGCGCCCCCGGTTTTGTCGAATGCGCCGCGCCATGTGTCGAGCGGCGTGCGCCATGCGGTGATGAAGTAGATGGTTTTGCCGCTGTTGGGGTCCTGCGTGTTCGTGACCTCTGCGCCGGAGACCGGCACGAGCAGGCTGACGGAGATGCTCTCCGCACCGCTGAGATCAGAAAGCCCATCCGCTGCCGAGCCGTCGTCCGCGAGCGCGCTGGGCGAGTGCGAGATCGCCCACTCTGTCTCGCTGTACGGCAAATACTGCGGCGCGGTGAGGTACGCGAACCCCGCCGTCGCCAGCGTCAGCGCGAGCGTGACGGCCAGCAGCACGGCGGTCAGCTTCTTGCGCCGAAGCTGCCGCTTCAAGTCGCGCAGCGGCTGCGCGCTGACGGGCGCGGGCTTCACGTCCGCCTTCAGCGCGTCAAGTTCGGCGCGGCAGGCCGCGCACTGCGCTAAATGCCCGTCCACAAATTCCTTCGTCTCCTCGCGCAGCATATCCTCCTCGTAGAGCGGCAGAAGATCCTGCACGATGCTGCAAGTTTTGTCCATTTCAGTCGTCCTCCAATCCCTCGCGGATCATGCGCTTGGCGCGGTGATACGTCACGCATGCCCAGTTTTCCGTCTTGCCGAAGAGCGCGCCGATGTCGCGGAAGCTCTTCTCACCGTACACGCGCCACATGAAGACCTCCTTGTACGGCTCTCTGAGCGCGTGCAGCAATTCCTGGATGCGCGCGGCCTCGCTGTGATCTTCTAACTCCTCCTCGTGGCTCTCCTCGGCGATCTGGCAGTCTTCGAGCGGGGCGAGGCACTTTTCGCGCCGCAGCTGCGAATAATAGAGATTCTTCGCGATCTGGCAGAGCCACACGCGCACGCTGCACTCGCCGCGAAAGCGGTTGAGGGCATCCATCGCGCGGAAAAACGTCTCACTCGTCAGCTCTTCGGCGGTACTCTCGCTCCCGGACAGCGAAAGCAGATACCGGTACACATCGTCGAAGTACACGGCGTACACCTCTTCAAAATTCGTCAGCGCCCTCACCCCCTTTCTGTCTATAGGACGGCGGAAAACCGGTTTTCTTACAAAAAAATCCGTCCCGCGGGACGGATTTTTTCTTTCACGTTTTCACGACTCTTTTCTTGCCGCACTTCGGGCACGTGAGCTCGACCTTGCCGATGTTTTTCGGCACGCGGCAGTACGCGCCGCAGGAGCAGCGGACGTATTTGTGCGCCTTGTCGGCGCGGCGTGCCTTCGCGCCGCGGATGGCGTTCGCCTTCGGCGTCCACCAGGTCAGAAACTTCGCGTTTTCGGCCTGACGGCGCGCGAGATTGCGCGAAAAAATGCGGATGAGCACGATGAACATCAGCACCATCGACACAAAGTACAGCGCCTGCGACACGCCCTGCACACGGATCAGCGAGCTCAGAATGCTCACGACCAGCTCAAGGATCACGAGCGCCCAGTTCAGCGCGTCTACGCCGTTGCGGCCATACATAAAGCGGTAAAGGGCATCGCGGAATTTGTTCACAAAAAACACTCCTAAAATCTTGATGCTGCCATTCTACACGCTTTTTTGACCCCCGTAAAGGCGTTTGAACAAAAGTTTACAGAATGGAAAAGAGTAAACGCAAACCGCCCGCCCCCGTCAGTCGCCTTACAGGGGGGGGCAAGGGGGGCCCGCCCCCCAAAACGCCTCGCAGAGTTTCGCCGCTCCGCGGCGAAATAAATTCAAATCATTTTCCGCCGCGACCTGCGCGTGGCGGAAAATACCTCTCAGGCCGCAAGTGTGGAATTTGCCCGCCTGCGGCGGGCAAATTATGCGCGCAGCGGCCTGCAAGGAATAAAAAATGCGTCCAGCGAAAGCTGGACGCATTTTTTAGGTTTTATAGTCCGTTGGTGTAACGATACAGGAACGTCACGGCCTCGGCGCGGTTGCAGGAAGCATACGGGGAGAACGTCGTGGCGCTGGTGCCGGTGGTGATACCCTTACCGACGGCCCAGAGGATGGCCTTGTAGTAGCTCGCCTCGCTCGTGGCGCCCACATCCTTGAACGGGTTGGAGTAGTAGCCGCTGGGCTGGCCCGCGTAGCGGTACAGGAAGGTCACGATCTGGGCACGGGTGCAGACCTGATCGGGGGAGAACGCCGTGGCGCTGGTGCCGGAGGTGATGCCCTTCTGGCTGGCCCACAGGATGGCCTTGTAGTAGCTCGAGTGCGTGACGGCGTTGACATCACGGAACGGGTTGCGGGTGATGGTCGGCTCCGGGCTGCCGGCGGCGCGCCACAGGAACGTCACGATCTCGGCGCGGGTGCAGGACTTGTACGGGGAGAAGGTAGTGCTGGACGTGCCGTTGGTGATGTTCTTGCCGACGGCCCACTTGACGGAGTTGTAGAAGTAGTCGGTGGTCTTGACATCGATGAAGTTCATCGTCTGGCCGATCTTGATGGCCACGGTGCCGGTGAGCTGGCGGGTGCCGGTGCCGGTCGTGCCGTAGCGGGCGTAGATGGTGAACGGGATGTAGACGGTCTCGCCGGTCTTGGCGTAGCGGCTGGCGAGGAACGCGACGTCGCTGAGCGCATTCTGGCTGGCGGTGGCGCTGTAGTAGAACTTGTCAGTCGTCTTGACGGAGCCGCCGTAGTTGTAGCCGTTGTAGTAGGTGTAGAGCGAGCCCTCGTTGACGGCGGAGACGGCGCTCTGGTCAAAGGTCACGTAGTCGATGGTGTAGTTGCTGGTGTAGCCCTTGGTGGAGCGCAGGTAGCTGAGGAAGTCGCTCTCGTCGAAGCGGACGCTGTCGCCCTGAGAGACGGTGTACTTGATGTCCTCGCGCACGAGGTTGACGACGACGGTACCGGAGTAGGTTCTTTCCGTGCCGAGGCTCGTGGAGGAGCTGGAATAGCGGGTCGCGTGCAGGGTGAAGTTCAGCGTGATGGTCTTCGCGGTGGTCTTGGCGTTGGGGACGAACGTCACGCTATCGAGGTTGGTGACCTTGGTGCGGGTGTTGAACGCGCCGGAGGAATTGCTGGTGGACATGGCGGTGCCGCCATAGTACAGCGTGCCCTGCTGCGTGGTGGGCATGGTGAAGGTCACGTAATCGAAGGTGACATAGGGATAGGACTTGGTCTTGCTGGCGTCGCCGCGGGCCTCGGCGACCTCGTTCATGAAGTCGGTGAAGTCGCTCTGCGCGAACTGGACAGTCTCACCGGCCACGCCGTTGTAGTTGATGTTGTAGTTCTTCTGGTAAACCTCGAGCGGACCGTAGTAGTACTTGCCGGTGCTGTAGTAGTTGGAGGTCCAGTTGCTGTTCCACGCCATGACATACAGCGTGCACTTGCCGGTGGAGGTGTTAAAGTCGTTAGAGTTGAGCGTAATGCTGGTGCTGTTGTAGGCGGGCATGGTGGTCAGCTGAGCGGTGGTAGGAGTCGTTCCCTTGGTGATGAGCGCGATGCGGTCATAGCCCGTGGGGGCGGTGACGGTATAGTTGTAGGTGTTGCCGATAGAAGAGACCGCCTGCGGGTACTGAGCTTCGAAGGTCTGGTTGTAGATGGGGATGACGGGGATGATATAGGTCACGTCAAAAAAGCCCTTATTGGTGTCGACCGTCAGCGTGACGGAAGCCTTGCCGATGTAAGAGGTCGGCGCGGTATAGGTCAGGCCGGTGGTGACCGCGCCGCTGGCAGGAGCGAAAGCACCGTACAGCGCGTTGACGCTACCGCTCTTAACGGTCATGCTGTTGATGGTGATGCTGCTTGCCGCAGTGCTGGGCAGGCTGCGGGCGATCACATCCTTAGCGCAAGAGTCCAGCAGGCTCTTTGCGATAGGCATGCTGCCAGAGCCATTGTAAACGGAGTTGAGGGTCACATCAAGGGAAGTAACGGAGACGGTGAAAGTTGCGGAATAGGGATATCCTCTATAGTCCACAAGTTCATTCTTGCCAACCTTTTCCTTTGCGGAAACAGTGATGGTCGCATTGCCGCTTCCAACAGCAGTGAGCTTACCGTCGGTGCCAACCGTTACG
>ULWC01028986.1_pt1 | contig 10984 bp, 9 predicted proteins | sample 1959931 | NCBI WGS metagenome assembly ULWC01 (sample SAMEA4835801, study PRJEB28245) | human gut metagenome | biome: gut microbiome; material: fecal sample | place: Denmark | collected 2008
GGGCAGATAGGTCGCCGTCCGGCGCATTGTCCAGCGCCCACAGCCACAGCAGGCACATGTGCCCGAGTGCCGCCGGCGTGCGCAGCCCCAGCGCGTCGCGCAGGGCCAGCAGCTTGCGGTGCTGCGGCAGCGACTGGTGCAGTTCAATCCATGCCATGCCCCGGGCCGCGCCCGGCCACGGATCGTTTCCATTTTTTCATTCCGGCGGTCCCTCACCTCCTTACGGTTTACATAACGCTGCGCCTCCGCCGCTTCGGCGGCATTTTCCCCGCCGAAGCGGCAGCTTTGGCTGTGGAAGCCGCGCATTTGCCCGGCTTCGCGTCGGAGATCGGCTGCGCTTGGCCGCACAGCGTCGGAAGCGGCCCCTTCTATTTCCATTTTATTATGCATTTGCATATCTGTCAAGAGAAATATTATGTACGTCACGAAAAACATTCCGCACAGTCCGCGTGATCACGACCGGATTCTCCGCCTCGGAGGTTTACATAACGCCATTTGCGGATCCTGTCGAAATCTCTGCGTCCCCACTTTCCGCGCCAAAACCGGGCGCAATTTGCCCGCCGCGCCCCACGAAAGTTGGCAGAGAAAGCAAAAAAGGTTGCAATTCCGTAACAGTTGGTGTAAGATAAGCAAATGTGTGTATGCGTTATGTCAACAACCAGGCAAAATACCGGAACATAAGGAGTCATCTATGAAGAAACGAATCCTCAGTCTGGCGCTGACGCTGTGCCTGCTGGCGGGGCTGCTGCCCTGCCTGACGGTGGGTGCTGCGGCGGCCGACCGGGTCGATGCCGCGCCGTATGCGAGCGTGGAATATACGAAAAACGCCGACGTGAAGACGGGCACGGTCCGCTACGTCTGCCAGGTGCCGGCCTACAGCGATCTGTTCTGCTCGGATTACTGGGGCAGCTACACGAACTATGCCAACCACGAGTGCTTCACGGCGTGCATTTCCATGGCGCTGTCGTACCTCGGCTTGGACGCCACGCCCGGCGCGCTCGGCGATTACTGGCGCAGCCGCGGCCACTACGGCACACCCTTTGCCACCACGCCGGATGACGTCGCCTTCAGCGGCGCGACGTACAGCAAGGCCTCGCTCGCCGAGGCCATCGCGCGCTACGTCGGTGGCGAGGGCAGCTACAGCCCACCGATCATCCACCTCAACGGCTACTCGGCCAACGGCCACTATGTCATGATCATCGGCCAGGTCTCGGCCACGGAGTACCGCGTGCTCGATCCGGCCGTGAAGTCGATCTATTCCATGACGCTCACGAACGGCAGCACCGTGCATTATTTCAAGGGCAGCGAGCGCATCACGGAGGCGGTGCAGTACTACTATCCGGTGCACCACTGGAGCGCCTGGACGGCCATCGAGACGGACGACGGCGCCGTGAACATGGAGCGCACCTGCGTCGACTGCGGCAAGACGGAAACGGCCAGGATCCCGGATCCCTGCGTCGGTGACGAATACTGTGCCGGCGGCGTGTTTGACGATATGCCGGCAGCGAGCGACTGGATGCACGAGGGCATTGACTATTGCGTGCTCTTCGGCCTTATGAACGGCGTCGGCGGGAACCGGTTCGACCCCATGGGGCAGACGACGCGCGCCATGCTCGTGTCGATCCTCTATCGGATGGCCGGCGAGCCGGACGTGTCCGAACTGCCGGAGGCGCCGTTTGTGGACGTTTCGGACGACACCTGGTATACTGCCGCCGTGCGCTGGGCCTATGCCAACGAGGTCGTGCTCGGCACGGACGACACGCACTTTGCGCCGGATGCCCGCCTCACGCGCGCGCAGCTGGTCACGATGCTCTACCGCGCCTACGGCCCGGAAAAGGGCGTCCGCCCGCGCCCGATCGGCGGCTATACGGACTGGGACACCGTGCCCGACTGGGCGTATTCCGCCACGACGTGGGCGGTCTCCATGGGCATCCTCTACGGCACGAGCAGCACGGAGCTCAGCCCGAATACCGGCGCCAACCGCGCGCAGCTTGCCCTGTTCATGATGCGCACCTGCCGCCTGCAGGGAGAGCTGGATTCCTGAAAAATCCGGACAAACGGGTAGAATCGTTTCGCAAAGTGTGCAAAAATGTTACATCATCGCAATAATGACCAATGAATTATGGTGACATGTGGGTTACTATAGGGCCAGAAAAAACAGCGCCGGTGTTTGCCCGGCGCAGGAACGGAGGCACACTTCATGAAGCAGAACCGGACGCGCACGGCGCTCGCGGATGCATATATGCACCTGCTCAACGACTACACGATCGACCGCATCACGGTCAAGATGATCACGGACGCCGTTGGCTGCAGCCGCAAGACGTTCTACTATTATTTCACGGATGTTTACGTGCTCACGCAGTACGTGTTTGAGCTGCGCGTGCAGCAGTTTCTGGACACGAACGGCAACTTCGAGACCATGCGCGAGGGCTTTCTGATGCTGGCGGCGAACCTCTCGAACGACCGGCAGGCCATCCTGAACATTTACCACGGCTACGGCAAGGAAGAGCTCGAGCGCTTCACGTGGGAGACGAGCGATTACTATGCCCGCCAGGTCATCACGCGCTACGCGCAGAACATGGACATCGCGCCCGAGGATCTCGAGGCGATCATCCGCATGTACACGGACATGATGTTCGGCATGCTCATCGACTGGATCAACAACGGCATGGAAGGGGACTATTCCCGCAAGCTGGACATTGCGCTCACGGCGCTCATGCCGGTGCTGCGCGCCAACTGCCGCAGCGCGAAAGCGGCGGCGGCCAACGGCCAGTAAACCGCATAAAAACACCCGGATCTCGTGAGAGATCCGGGTGTTTTTTTCGATTGCAGGATTACTGCTCGCAAAACCGCATCAGCACGGTCGCAACTTCAGCGCGTGTGCCGGTCTTCCGCGGTGCGAGGGTGGTCGCGGACGTGCCGGCGATCACGCCGGTGCCCACGGCCCAGGCCATGGCCTCACGCGCCCATGTGGACACGCGCGCCTGATCCTGATAGCCCGCGAGCGCGCCGTCCGAGCCGCTGGGCGCCTGCTCGCGGCCGGCGTAGCCGTAGAGCATGGTCACCATCTGCTCGCGGGTCAGCGCTTCGTTCGGCGCAAACCGCGTCGGGGACACGCCGGCGACCACGCCCGCGTTGTACGCCCAGATGACGGCGTCGGTGTACCAGCTGCCGCCCGCGTCGGTAAACGGGCAGCTCAGACCGCGCACGGACGGCGCGCCCTCGAGCGCGTAGAGCACCTGCGCGAACATGGCGCGCGTCATCTGTGTGTTGGGCTGGAAGCGGTTGCTGCCCATGCCGTTCATGATCCGGCCGTACTTGACGTAGTCCACGGCGGGGGCATACCATGCGTCCGCAGCCACGTCGTCAAACAGGCCCGTGTAGCTTACGGTCTGCTTGCTGGTCATGTAGTCGTCCGGCAGGCTGCGCAGCCAGGCGAGGCCCGGCTCGCCGCAGTGGGCCAGCCCGATCACGAGCAGGTTTGCCAGCAGCGTCATCGTCGTGCCGGGGTATTTGAGCGCCATTTTCGACAGGCGCGGCGCGAGCATACCCATCGCGGCCTCGATGCCCGCAAGGTCGTAGGTCAGAACGCCGTTTTCCTGCAGCGCCTCGACCAGATAGCCGGTCAGGAGCTTGGCGGCCGTGCCGTTTTTGATCATGCCGGGGATGGTCAGCGAGTAGAAGAGCTTCTTCCAGTTGTCCTGCACCTTTTTGGCGAAGTCCTCTGCTACGCCGGAGGTGTCCTTATCGGCCGCACCGAAAATATCCGCCAGCAGGGCCACAAGGAAGTCCTGCATGTTCTCCGCATAGTCTTCGCGTGAGGAGGCGAGGCACGTCGTGATCGCCTCGCAGAGGTCGGCGTAGAATTCCTTCTGCGTCATGTTGACCTTGAAGATCTTGCCGAGATCGCCGCTCGTGATGTCCTTCGGGTCAATGCCCCAGGCCTGGAAGTAGTCGGGCCAGTAGATGCCGCCGTTGTTCGGGATCTTCACGAATTCCCTGAGCATGGCGGCCTTGTAGGTGAGGTAGTTGTCGTCGCCCTTGGTCGGCACGACGCGGTCGACGCCGTAGCGGGCGAAGTCCCAGTTGTCGAATGCGACGTAGGTCACGAGGTCGTTTTCGTTCACGAGATTCTGGATGTTGTCATACACGCGGCCCTGCACCTGCGCTTTCATCGCGCCCATGGGCGGCTCATAGCAGTAGCAGTACAGGTCGTGCGGGCTGAGGCTGACGCCCTCGCCGAGGCTGTAGCCGTTGTCGAGCGCGCCGCCGACCATGTTGGACACGGCCGCGCCGCGGCTGTAGCCCGCGATCCAGATCTTCACCCGGCCGGAGATGCCGGTGTCGGCAATGTAGCCGCGCAGGTAGTCGAGCACCTGGTCGCGGCCGAGGGCGAAGCCCTTGTGCTCGCCCGCAGCATCGAGCCGGGCGTTGCCGCCCCACTCGGCGTGGTAGTTGTTGCCGCGCACGCCGACGGCGATGAGCGTGTAGCTGCCGCCGTTGTCGCGGATGGTCTTGCTGGCGCAGCTGATGCCGATGGAGTCGGCCTCGGCGGGCTGGAACATCCATTTGTTCGACTGGATATTCTCAAAGCCGCACTGCTCGGCCATGGACACAAAGTTGCGGTTGCCGGAGGCGTAGTTGTCCGTCTTTTCGGAGTCCTTGCTCGTATAGGCCGCGAACGCGAGGCCCATGGACATCAGCGCGAGATCCTTGCGGTACGTGTAGCCGCTCCGGGTGAACAGATCGTCGCTGTACGTAAAGGCCGCTTCATAGTCGTGGGTGTCGATCCCGTGACCGGAAGCGTAGCGTACTGTGACGGTCCTGGCGTCCCCCGTGTCCGCCGCGGCGGCGGCCGGCACGAGCGACACGGTCAGCACCAGACACAGCAGCAGGCTGATGATGCGCTTTTTCATGTTCTTTCTCCTCCCATTTTTGTCGGTCTGCAAGTTCAGATACAACCAATTTTATTATACGTATGAAAAATGGAAATAGCAAGGAGCAATTTCCATCCGCCTGTTCAGGACCGGCAAAAAAATGCCCCGCAGCGCCCATGGGCGCTGCGGGGCAGAAAATGTGCGGTGTTTATTGCCGGAACATGGTGTAAGCGCGGCCGTCGCCGACGGCGTCGGCGATCATCATACGGTCGCTGAGCACGGAAAAGCGGTAAAACGCCACGGCGTCTTCGCCCGTTCCGGCGTAGATGGCGCCATCGCGCAGGGAGCATTCCTTCCCGCTCAGGCCGGGCAGGGAGCAGGTCACCGTGCCGTCGTCGGCAACGGTCAGCTCGCCCGCGTCGCTGCTCCAGCTTCCGGTCAAAAACGCCTGCGCGTAGCTGTCGTCGCGCATGATGACCTGATTGGTGTCGGAAAAGCCGATAAGCTCCATGAGCTTCTGCGCGGCCTGCGCGTTGGTCATGCCGGACGCGAGCGCAAGCTGGCCCAGGCTGTCGCACAGGTGGGCGTTGGTGAGAAACAGGCGCTTGTCGCTGTCGGAATAATTGCGCGCGGCGAGCACGGTGTAGTCGGCCAGCGCGGTCTGGTAATCCTGCGCGCTGTAGGCCTCCGCGGCCGCGGCGTAGATCTGCGGCAGGCTCTTGGCCTCTATGGTGTCGAGCACGCCGCTGTAGGCCGCAAGGCCTGCGTCGGTGTAGGTCTCGCGCAGGTCGTCGAGATACATGAGCGCCTGCGTGTACTGCCCGGCCTGATAGAGCCGGCCGGTTCGGATGATCTCCGTGCGCAGGCTATTGTCCCCGGCGGGAAAGAGCTTGACGTCGCCGCGCAGGGTCTCGGCGGTGTCAAACTGGAAGTTGCAGATCGCGTCCTTGACGCGGCTGTTCACGGCCGCGTCCTGCGAGGCGACGACGGCGAATCCCGCGCCGACGGCGATGAGCACGATGGTGATGCCGATGAGCAGCGCACGCAGCCGTTTGTTGTTCCAGATCTTTTCGTGCAGGACCGGCCGCCCGCACTGCGGGCAGCGGCGCGCGCCCTGCGGCAGCTCCGCATGGCATTCGCGGCATTGCATATGCTGTTCCCCCCTCACGATGGTCGCGCCTTTTTTTGACACAAACCAGGCGCAACGCTCATTATAGCCGATTCCGGTGCGCAGTGCAAGCCGCGCGGCGGGAAAAGCCGTGAAAACCTGTCAGGAACGCGCTAAGAAAGCGGTAAGGAAAATTGCGCACATGGCGCTGTTTGTCCGCTTGACATCCGGTGCGGATCCGGTAAAATAAACCTGTAACCGGTATTGCCGCCAATCTGTCCGGCGCCGAAGTGTGTGCGGCGGCGGAACATCAAGAAAGGGGTAAAGCAGCATGAACGCAAATGCATTTGTCCACTGGGGCCTCGGCCTCGCGTCCGACATTCTGGAGATCTGCAAGGAGGGCAAGGCTGCCGCGATCGTTGACGCGATCGACAAATGGTATCCCGAGCTCCTGTAAGCAGAAACAGGAAAAATGGTCCCCCGGAGCATCGCTCCGGGGGATTTTTTGTGTCGAACCGTGCCGATTGGGTGAATAACCACGCACGCAGAGGTTGAAATCCGGCGAAATGCGCGCTATACTATCGCCAGACCAGATCCCACTGGTCATTGTTGCTGTAAGGAGCATATTCTCATGCAGAAGTTTGAAAAGCACAGCCCGGTCGTCGTGACCGAGGTCACGACCAAGCACGAGCTGCGCCAGTTTATGCAGTATCCCAATCGGCTCTATGCCGATAATCCGAACTACATTCCCTCGTTCTACGGCGATGACCTCTCGGACTGGACGCCGGGCAAAAACCCCGCGTTTGATTATTGCGAGGCGCGTTGCTGGCTGGCCCGGCGCGACGGAGAGATCGTCGGCCGCATCGGCGCGATCCTCAGCCACAAGGCCAATGACAAGTTCGGCACGCACCGCATGCGCTTCAGCCAGGTGGACTTCGTGGACGATTCCGAGGTCTCGGCGGCGCTGTTCGGCACGGTCGAGCGCTGGGCGCGCGAAAAGGGCTGCGACCAGGTGCACGGCCCGCTCGGCTTCACGGACATGGACCGCGAGGGTATGCTCGTCGAGGGCTTTGACCGCCGAAGCCTGTTTTTCACCAACTACAACGCGCCGTATTATCTCGAGCACCTCACCCGACTCGGCTACCGCAAGGATGTCGACTGGATCGAGTACCGCATCACCGTGCCCGAACCGGGCGGCGCGGAGGCCGAGCGCCTGCACAAGCTCTCGGAGTTCATCCTCAAGCGCAAGCACCTGCACGTGGCCACCGTGCACCACAAGAGCGAGTACGGCCCGTTTGTCCGCCAGGTCTTTGAGCTGGTCAACGCGGCCTATGCGCCGCTCTACGGTGTCGTGGAGCTCTCGGACGAGCAGATTGAGCGCTATGCCAACAAGTTCATCCCGCTCGTAGACCCGGACTTTGTCTGCTTCGTGGTTGACGAGCAGGATCAGCTCGTGGCCTTCGGCGTCACGGCGCTTGACCCCTCGGTCGCGCTCAAGCACTCCGACGGCCGCCTGTTCCCGTTCGGCTGGGCGGGCGTGCTCAACGACCTGCACCACAGCGACACGCTCATCATGCTGCTCACGGCCGTGCGTCCTGATCTGCAGGCCGAGGGCATCAATGCCGTCATGATGGATCATGTCTGTCAGAGCTGCAACCGCCACGGCGTGCGCTTTGCCGAGACCGGCCCGATGCTCGAGCTCAATGACCACATCCTCGCGCAGTGGAAGCGGCTCGAGAAAGAGCAGCACAAGCGCCGCCGCTGCTTCATCAAGGATCTGGATCATGACGTCAACGCGGCCAACGCCGCCGCAGCGCAGACCGAGACCCCGGAGACGGAAAGCGCCGAATAACGCGGATGCGAAAGAAAAAATGACCAGCGCGCCGGCTTTGCCCGGCGCGCTGGTTCTTTTCCCTGAGGAGAAGGTGGCGCGGCGGTACGCCGCGACGGATGCCGTGGAAGGGCCGCGGTTTCTTCCGGCGCTGCCGCCCATGCACTGCGCTCCGCCCGCACCCGCAAACAAAAAAGACGCTGCCGCAGCAGCGTCTTTTTCCTATCTTGTTGTTTCTCAGCCCTTCGCGCGCTCGAGATACTCGCCCACGCGGGTGTCGACGCGGATGCGGTCGCCGGGGTTGATGAACAGCGGCACCTTGATCTCAGCGCCGGTCTCGAGGGTGGCGGGCTTGGTGGCGTTGGTGGCCGTGTTGCCGGCGAAGCCCGGATCGGTGTCGGTCACTTCGAGCTCGACGAACGTGGGCGGCTCGACCAGGAACACCTTGCCCTTGTAGGAGCTGATGACGCACTCCATGTTCTCCTTCACGAAGCGGAAGTTGCTGCCGAGCGCGCTCTCGTCGATGGGGATGAGCTCGTAGGTCTCGGGGTCCATGAAGTAGTAAAGGTTGCCGTCGTTATAGCTGTACTCCATCGTCTTGCGGTCGATGGTGGCGCTCTCGAACTTGGCGGTGGGGTTGAAGGACGTCTCGGTCACGGCGCCGGTGATGACGTTTTTCATCTTGGTGCGCACGAAAGCCGCGCCCTTGCCGGGCTTGACGTGCTGGAACTCGACGACCTGCATGACCTGGCCGTCCATTTCGAAAGTAACGCCGTTGCGGAAATCGCCTGCAGTAATCATATAGGAATCCTCCTCAAGAATGATCAGAATCAAAAATCTTATATAGTTTACACGATTTTGCGTGGTTTGACAAGCGGGTATTTACAGAATGATGAGATTTTTCGGGCTTCGGGTGAGAATTTCCGCGCCGTCGGCCGTCAGATGCATCACGTCCTCGATGCGCACGCCGAATTTTCCGGGCAGGTAGATGCCCGGCTCGGCGGAGATGACGGTGTGCTCCGGCAGCTTCGCGTGCACGCCGGGGGCGGCGATGGGGTGCTCGTGAATGTCGAGACCGAGACTGTGGCCGAAGCTGTGGCCGAAGTACGCGCCGTAGCCCGCGTCGCTGATGACCTTGCGCGCAGCGCCGTCCACGCGCTCACCGGTCACGCCGGCCTTCGCCGCGGCGATGCCGGCCAGCTGCGCATTGAGCACGATCTGGTACACGCTGCGCATCTCGTCGCTCGGCATGCCGACGGCGACGGTGCGCGTCATGTCCGAGCAGTAGCCGTTTTTGCGGCAGCCAAAGTCCATCGTCACAAAGTCGCCCGCGGCCACGCGCCGGTCGCCGGGCACGCCGTGGGGCATGCTCGTGTCCGGGCCGGTGAGCACGATGGGGTCAAAGCTCGTGCCCTCTGCGCCGAGACGCAGCATGCGGTAGATGAGCTCGGCCGCGATCTCGCGCTCGGTCATGCCGGGGCGGATGACGGTGCAGATCTGCGCGAACGTCTCGTCCGTGATCTGCTGCGCCTGATACATCATCGCCAGCTCCTCCGGCTGCTTGGCCGCGCGCAGGTTGCGGATCAGGTTCTGCGCCGGCTGCAGCTTCAGGCCGAAGAGCTGCTCATAGGCTGTGAACTCGGCATAGCTCGTTGTCTGCTCCTCGCCGCCGAGGATCTGCACGTTCGCCTCGCGCAGGATGCCCTGCACGAGCGTGCGCATCGGCGCCTCGCGCGAGCACAGCAGCACCTGGGCGATGCCGGTCAGCGCGGCGCGCGCGGCCTCGATGTAGCGGGCGTCGGTGATGAAAAATGCCTGGTGCACCGTCACGATCACGGCGCCGTCCGAAGACGGGAAGCCGGTGGCGAACCGGCGGTCGTTTTCATCGGTGAGCAGGATGGCGTCCAGGTGCGCCTGTGTCAGCGCGCGCTGGATGCGGGCAATGTTGTTGAGCATGAAAAATACACCTCCGTGGGAATGGGTCTGCGTTCAGGATTGTGCGTCCGTGGCCGGGTCGGTCAGGGCGAGGTCATTTGCGGTCAGCGGGGCGTACAGTGCGTCGCCGTCCGTGTCTTCCAGTCCGACGGCCGACACGCCGTCGAGCGCCGTGCCGGACAGCACCAGACAGGCCAGCGCCTGCGTGCGCACGATGCCGCTCGCCGTGTCGGAGCTTGTCACCGTCAGCCAGAGCGTGCCCGCATCGTCGATGCGGTAGCCGCCGAGCGTCAGCCACCCGCGCACGGGGTTGAAGCACGTGCTGTCGCCGGGCGCCGCGCCGAGCGCGTCGATCATCACCTGCACCGGATCCGTGCCGTCGGGCACGGTGATCGTCTCCGTCTGCAGGAGGGCAGCGCCCTCTTTTGCGATGCGGTATACCGTCACGGTCTGCCGCCTGGCGCAGCCCACGCAGCCGAGCGCGAGCGCGAGGGTCAGCAGCAGGGGAAGCCAGCGCTTCATGTCTCCGGCACCTCCTTTTGCGTCTCCGGCGCGCCGCTCGCCGCCGCGCGCGGGAACGTCACGGTAAAGCGCGTGCCGTGCGGCTCCACGCCGTCCACGGTCACGACGCCGCCGTAGAGCGCGGCCGCGTCGTGCACGATCGACAGGCCGAGACCGCTGCCGCCGTGCTCGCGCGAGCGGGCCTTGTCCACGCGGTAAAAGCGGTTGAAGATGTTCGGCCGGTCGGCCTCGGGGATGCCGATGCCGGTGTCGGCCACGGACAGGATGCTCTGCTCGCCGCGCGTCTCGACACGCACGGTCACGTCCCCGCCCGGAAGATTGTACTTGATGGCGTTTTCGACGAGGTTAAAGACGATGTGGTAAATGTCGTCCTCGGACGCGCGCACGGTCACGCCCTCGCTCATGAGGCACGTGATCGTCACGCTGCTCCGGTCGGCCAGCGGGCGCAGCAGGTGCAGCGTCCCGTGCACGGCCTGCTGTAGGTCGACGATCGTCACGTCCGGCTGCACGCCGTCGTCGCGCCGCGACAGGTCGAGCAGCTTCTCGGTCGTGCGCTGCAGGCGCTCGGCCTCGCTGCCGATGTCGGCCACGAACTCGCGCATCGTCGCGCTGTCCATGTCCGCGCTCTGGGAGATGCTGTCCGACAGCAGGCGGATGGACGCCAGCGGCGTCTTGAGCTCGTGCGATGCGTCGGAGACGAACCGGCGGCGC
>ULWC01034854.1_pt1 | contig 10958 bp, 9 predicted proteins | sample 1959931 | NCBI WGS metagenome assembly ULWC01 (sample SAMEA4835801, study PRJEB28245) | human gut metagenome | biome: gut microbiome; material: fecal sample | place: Denmark | collected 2008
CTGCAGGACGCATCCGCAAAAGACTCTTCCGGATCAAAAGTGCCCTGTGTGAGCAGACGATCCTTCCCATTGCCTCCGAACACTTTAAAATCACACAGCACCCGCGCCGCCCAGGACGGCACGCCGCCCAGATTCACTCCCAACATCGGTGCATTCAGAACCGCTTTGGCAAAATCCTCCGGGTACTGCTCCAGATAAAATGCGCCGATACAGCCGCCCATGGAATGTGCGTACAGATACAGCGGCAGACCTTTTGCCATCGGCTTCACCACTGTTTTGACGAACCGGTGCAGATCTTTTACATATCGGGAAAACAATCCAATGTGTACAATTGTGTGATCTTCCACTTCACGCATGGATTTTCCATGCCCTCTGTGATCCATAATCGCCACCTGATATCCCTGCAGATAAAAATAGTAAATCAATTCATGATATTTCAGGCAGGACTCTGTAAAGCCATAGCTGATCACGATCGTCCCTTTTTGTGTCTCCTGCGGATACAGTTCATAATACAGACCGCCCGTCTTAGCTGTTTTTTTCTGAGCCACGCCGTCCTCTGGCGCGTTCTCAGGCTTTTGCGATGTGCTGTCTGCCGATGCCGCATCACGCTCCTGCGATTCACCACCTTCGGGCGCGACCTCCATCCACCCGCAAATCTGAACCTGTTTCAGAAACGGCTCTACCTGGCTGTCCATTTCCTGTTCCAGATTTTCTTCTGCGATACACTGCATTCTGCAGGAATTATTTTCCTTTAAAACCGTTTTTTTCATTCGTATTCTCCATATAAAATATAAAAAGAATGTGCCTTAGTATATTTTTGCGCCGAGGCGCGGTTGCTTCGACAACCATCTACCCTTGCGTCGAGTGTGCATCCTCGCGGAGCGTTTTTTATTGTATAACATTGTATAGAAACGAACTTTTTTATGCAACAATAGAATGCACGCTCTGCGAGCATTCTATTGTCATGAACAAATAAAAAACCTGCTGACACGAAATCAGCAGGTATCGAATCTTTGTGGGGGGATGGCAGGACATCCTCCTTGCGGAAAACATCCTGCCTGATTTTGTGGGTTGATAACTTCTCAACTTGATCATATTGTATCGCACCACTGTATCTTTTGTCAACTACTTTTTCAAAATGTTGCAGTTCACGACAATAGAATATTTTCCCCAAAAAAGATACATACTGATCCCAAAAGCTTTCCTATTGCTTTTTGAATCCAACAATGAAAAGGAGGTTTTTGTCATGTATCCTGTAATTCCAGAATCAGACCGTCCTTCTGACCTTGCGGATGACTGCATCCTCTCTCCCGACGGTGTCAATCCGGTTTCCAAAAACGACGAAGTGCCGTCCGAAAAAAATCTGTTCGACGACAAGATCGCGGTATATCCTGTTCCGGGTGCGACCCTTCCGTTTTATTTTCCGGGTTATCCCAACCAGCCGCTGTAGGGCGTTCTTACAGCTCCCGCGCGGCATCGGCAACACTGCGGACACCGACTAATCGGATGCCGGAAATTTTCGGCATTTTTTCGAGACAGACCTGGGGGAGGATACAGGTTGTGAAACCGAGCTTCTGCGCCTCCCTCACTCTCTGCTCCGCCATCGAAACGGCACGTACTTCCCCGCTCAGGCCCACTTCCCCGAAGGCGACAACGCCCTCCGGGACGGGGCTGTTTTTGAAGCTCGACATAATTGCCATCACGATTCCAAGATCGATGGCAGGCTCTGTAATCCGAATGCCGCCTGCCAGATTGACGTAAGCATCACACCCCCCGATCTGCATGCCAAGCCGTTTTTCCAATACCGCCATCAGCAAATTGACGCGGTTAAAATCCGTTCCGGTGGTCTGACGGCGTGGAATGCCAAAATTGCTGTGGCAGACGAGCGCCTGAATCTCCGTGAGCATCGGACGAGTCCCCTCCATTGAGCAGGAGACGACCGAGCCGCTCGCGCCTGCAGGTCTGCCATTTAACATAAATTCCGACGGGTTTAACACCTCTGTCAGCCCCTCTTGGCGCATCTCAAACACACCGATCTCATCGGTTGAGCCAAAACGGTTCTTAACGCCCCGGAGGATTCGGTAAGATGCATGTCGGTCACCCTCAAAATACAACACCGTATCCACCATATGCTCGAGCACTCTGGGACCTGCCACCGTTCCCTCTTTGGTCACATGGCCGACGATAAAAATCGAAATACCGAGCCCTTTTGCCAGCCGCAGCAAAACACCAGTCGATTCGCGCACCTGCGACACGCTGCCGGGCGCTGCGCTGACCGCTTCATTGTACATCGTCTGGATGGAGTCGATGATGACGATCTGAGGCTTTTTCTGCTGAATTACCTCTTCAATCCGATTCAGGTTCGTCTCACAGAACAGCTCCAGCGTGTCCGAAAAATCGCCGATCCGCATCGCGCGCATTTTGATCTGGCGTAAGGATTCCTCGCCTGATACATACAAAATGTGCTGCTTTTTTAACGAAAGGTTCCTGCACATCTGCAAAAGAAGCGTCGATTTGCCGATACCCGGGTCGCCGCCGACCAGCGTCAGCGAGCCGGTAACGATTCCGCCGCCCAGTACCCGGTCGAGCTCTCCCATCCCGGTTTCCGTGCGTCTTTCCTCTTCCATCGAAATTTCATTCAGCACCGCCGGAGCGCTCTGCACCCCGGACAGCACCTGCTTTTTCTCTTTTCCGCCTGCGGTCACAGAAACCGGTTCCTCTACGAGGGAGTTCCACGCCTTACAGCCCGGACACTGCCCCAGCCATTTTGCCGTTTCATAGCCGCATTCCTGACAGAAAAATCTGGTTTTTATTTTTGTTGCCATTTATTTTGAAATTTCTACCTTTACTTCTCCGATTCCAGCAAGCTCCACGCTCACATTCAGCTTTCCGCCAAGGTTCGTGCGCATTCTGCCCGCATCCTCACCGTTGATTTTCACATCATATTCCGTATCTTCCTCCAGACCGAGTGTGATCTGCGCGTCCTCTGTGCCCTCTACCGTGAAGCTGACGCCATTTTCGCTCTCCGCAAAATGCTCTACGCTCGTGCCGGGCACGGATTCATAGACAAACATGCCGTTTCTTTCCAGCTTGGTAATCTCTTTAAAAGTCTTTACCTTGTACTCATCGCCGCCGGCCTCAAAGCCCTCCTTCTTGCGCTTTTCCTGCAGAAGATGATTGCCGAAGCTGATCTTTCCGTCTGCTTCTGTTCTGATGAGTTCTGCTACTGCTGCCATTCTTTTGTCCTCCTGTCCGCCTTTGCGGCGGTTTGCTGTTTATTTGTTTTTGACGCTGAAAACAACTTTATTCTCGCGGAAGCCTGCACTCACATGATCGCCGGATTTTACCCGTCCCGACAGAATTTCTTCCGCAAGTGCGTCCTCGATCAGCGTCTGAATTGCTCTCTTTAACGGTCTTGCACCCATTTTCAGGTTGCTGTATTTTTCTACGATATGCTCTTTCAGAGATGGTGTCAGTGTCAGGCTGATATCCAACTGCGTCCGGCAGCGCGTAATCAGGCTCTGCGCCAGCAGATTGATAATTCGCTTCATATCGTCTTTTGTCAGCTGATGGAATACGATCGTTTCATCTATCCGGTTTAAAAATTCCGGTTTGAACAGGCGTTTTACCTCTTCCATCACGCCGGCTTTCATCTTTTCATAAGTCTTTTGCGCATCTTCTTTTGCCGCAAAGCCGAGATTTTTTGGCTCCACAATCCGCTGTGCACCGGCGTTGGACGTCATGATGATGACGGTATTTTTGAAGCTGACCTTCCTGCCTCTGGAATCCGTGATATGCCCATCGTCCAGCACCTGTAGCAAAATATTGAAAACATCCGGGTGCGCTTTCTCGATTTCGTCGAATAAAACCACCGAATACGGATTTCTGCGAACCTTTTCAGAAAGCTGTCCGCCCTCGTCAAAGCCGACATAGCCCGGAGGCGAGCCGATCATTTTCGAAACAGAGTGCCCTTCCATATATTCCGACATGTCCACGCGGATCAGCGCGTTTTCTGAACCAAACATCGCTTCTGCCAGCGCCTTGGAAAGCTCCGTCTTTCCGACACCTGTGGGACCGAGGAACAAAAACGAACCGATCGGTCGTCTCGGATCCTGCAGTCCGACTCTGCCGCGGCGCATCGCCCGCGCAACGCTCGATACGGCTTCTTCCTGTCCGATCACGCGCTTGTGCAGAATAGATTCCAGCTTTAACAGCCGTTCGCTCTCTTTTTCGGTCAGGCGGCTCACCGGAACCTTTGTCCAGGTGGAAATGACCTTTGCGATATCCTCTGCTGTCACCTCCGGCTGCCCCTTTTTGCGGCTCTTTTCCTGCCGTTTCTGGTGCTTTTCGTAACGGGCGAGCGCCTCCTTTAGCTTTTGCTTTAGTCTGGAGGCCTCCTCCAAATCCTGACTACGGATTGCCTGCTCCAGCTTTTCGTCCAGCTCTTTGATTTCCTTTGTCTGGTCTGCTGCCTCGTCAGTCGTCTGCATCCGCTGCAGGCGCACCGCAGCAGCCGCCTCGTCCATCACGTCGATCGCCTTGTCCGGGAGCTTCCGGTCGTTGATATAGCGATTGGAAAGATGTACTGCGGCCTCGAGGGCTTCCGGCAGAATCTTTACTTTATGATGCTCTTCATATCTGGAAACGATTCCCTGTAAAATGCCGATCGCCTCATTTTCCGTCGGCTCTTCGACCGTAACCGGCTGAAAACGACGTTCCAGGGCAGCATCTTTTTCGATATATTTGCGGTATTCTTCCAGCGTTGTCGCGCCGATCAGCTGAATCTCGCCGCGCGCAAGGGACGGCTTTAAAATGTTGGAAGCGTCAATCGCCCCCTCTGCGCCGCCTGCACCGATCAGTGTATGCAGCTCATCCAAAAACAGTAAAATATTTCCGTCGTCTGTCACCTCACGGATGACCTTACGAATTCGCTCCTCAAATTCGCCGCGGTATTTGCTTCCCGCGATCATCCCGGACAGATCCAGCATCAGAACCCGTTTATCCTTTACCGTATCCGGCACGCTGCCCTCCGTAATCCGAAGCGCAAGTACCTCGACGATCGCCGTTTTGCCGACACCGGGTTCTCCTACCAGGCACGGATTGTTCTTCGTCCTGCGGCTTAAAATCTGAATCACGCGCCCAATCTCCTGATCGCGCCCGACAACTGGATCGAGCTTTCCCTGTGCAGCCAGCTTCGTCAGATCCCGGCTGTAAAGCTCCAGCGTCCCGGTCTGGCTCTTTTTTTGCCTGCGTCCCAGTTCTTCGCGGTACGCCGTAGGGTCCAGTCCTGCTGCCAGGAGCGTATCCCGCATGATTTTTTGCAGCGGCAGCGACAGTGTCTGCAGCACCCGCACTGCAACATTATCCCCATCTCCTAAAAGCGCTAACAAAATGTGCTCCGTTCCGGTCAGCACACTGCCTGCCTTTTCCGCCTGTCTGTGGCTTTCCTCCAGAACTTCCTCTGCCCGGGGGGAATAACCGTCCCGCTCTATGACCGGATTGGGCGTCTCCGGAGCCAGCAGATCCTGAATCATTTCCCGGATCGTCTCTTCTTTTGCCCCGTTTTCCGTCAGAACCCTTGATGCCACACCGGTTCCTTCTTTGATCAGGCCCAGCAGGATATGCTCTGTCCCAACATAATTCTGATGCAGGCTTTTTGCCGCCCGCCCTGCCAAAAGCAGGGCAGTTTTTGCCTTATCCGTAAACTGTGACTGCATCTGTTATAGTCCTCCATACTCTTCATAAATCTCATCTATCAAAGCATGTACTTCCTCGCGGGAAATATTCCGACAGCTTGCCCGTGCCAGAATGACCCGCAGCGACTCCCGCATCTGCTCCAGATCACTGATCCGATCCGCATCAATCGCAATCACTGCGCCGCGGCGTCTGTCCACCTTGACGAAGCCCTCCTGCTTGAGCACGGTATATGCCTTATTCACTGTATGCATGTTAATCCCAATGGATTCTGCAAGCTGCCGCACGCTCGGGAGGGACTCTCCCTCCTTGAGCCTGTTTGTCGCAATCCCGACAATGATCTGATTGCGCAGCTGTATATATAACGCTTCTTCGCTGTTAAAATCGACTTCCAGAATCATGCTGATCTCCCATCCATTTTCTCTTTAAAGTGTTCTAGAAACACTATAACAAGAATCCTGAAAATAGTCAACAATAGCATGCACGCGCTGCGAGCATGCTATTGTCATGAATAAAACAAAACACCCGGCACTGCTGTTTCCTGTGCTCCCGCCAGACAGCGGGCAGTTTGCAGCAAAAGCCGGATGTTTTTTATGGATTCACGACAATAGCATATTCGCAGAACGTGCTTCTATTGTTTTCTGAATGCTTGCTTTTTGGAAGATTTATTTCAGGTCAAGGAATTCAAATTCAAGATCGTCATCATCCAGGAAATTCCTGGACTGCCAATCTTTGGATTTGCCCTTTTTGCGGCGCGGACGTTCTTCTTCCTCTTCCTCGTCCTCATCCTCGTCATCCTCGTCTTCATATTCGTCGACTCTGGGGCGACGGACAGGCTTCTTTACCGGAGCCTTCTTTGCCGGACGGCGGCGCGGACGCTCTTCTTCCTCGTCCTCATCCTCATCCTCGTCATCGTCCTCGTCCTCGTCGTCATCCTCTTCTACATAACGGGCAGGCTTTTTGCGGCCGAAGCGGCGCGGACGTTCTTCTTCCTCTTCCTCGTCCTCATCCTCGTCTTCGTCATCCTCGTCGTCCTCATCATAATCGTCATAGTCTTCATACGTGCTTCTGACTTTGATGATCAAGATTGTTACAACGATAATCAGAACTACGATTACAAACGCCATCAGAATAACGACAAAGCGCATGCTCTTTGCGGTCTGGTCGATGGTCGCCTGGTTGTTCTTGTTGGTCTCCTCTGCATTCAGCAGGTCACTGACCTGATATCTGGTTCCCATAGTATTATCATGCAGATACCATGCACTGCTGCCGCTTCCGTCATCCTCAAAGGCGACGGAATAATCTGCGGAGTTGTCTACGATCGGCTCCTCCTCCGGTTCCTCCGTCTCCTGAGTTTCGTCAACAGCCGGCTCTGCTGTCGCCTCCGACACATGTGCCTCTACCAGATCGGAACGGATATATCCGCTTACATTATCAAATGTTACTGCATACCAGGTCTTGCCGTCGCTGCCCTGTGTCTCGCCGGTAACGGTCAGCTCCTGTCCGCTGGTTGCCTTACCTGCAACGCTTGCGCTGGTGGAAGCTTCGCTTCTGATATTAACGCTGGAAGAGGTTACGGTTGCGCTGGTAACGGTTCCTGCAGCAGCTGTCCCTGCGGCATTATCCTCTGCGGCGTTATCCTCTGCGGCTGCATCAGCGTTTCCGTCCTCTGCAGCATTGGTGTCGGTTGTTGTGGTCGTTGTCGTTCCGCTCGGGGAAGAGGTCAGCGGCACAGCACCGACTTCCATTGTGGATGTAAATAAAAATACCGCAGCAAGTGCACATCCCAGCACAGTGCTGAACTTGGTCGTCCATTTCATCATTCTAATTTACGTACCTTTCTGATTCCGATCCGCAAAGGTCTCTGCGGACCTTTTCTCTTTTCCAAACTCCTCAGCCAGGCTTCCGATTTCGCCTGTCGCCAGTGCTCTATCGGTATATTATGCTTCGTCGATCGCTTTACCGATATCGTGTCTCATATATTTGTTGGCAAAATTGACCCATTCGGTCGCTGCATACGCTTTTGCGCGCGCTTCCTTTAAGGTAGGCGCTTTCGCCGTGATACCCAGCACACGTCCACCGTTGGTCAGGATCGTCTTTCCGTCTTCTGCAAACCTGGTTCCTGCATGGAAACAGAACACATCGTCTTTTCCGTCAAAGGCTTCCAGGCCGGAAATCGGGAGTCCCTTATCGTATTTTAACGGATAACCGTCCGATGCCAGCACAACACAAACTGTCGCATTGTCTTCAAACTCCAACTTGAGCTGATCGAGCGTACCGTCGATACATGCCTCGCAAACGTCCAGAATGTCGTTTTTCATACGCGGCAGCACAACCTGCGCTTCCGGATCACCGAAGCGGACATTATATTCCAGCACTTTCGGGCCGTCAGGTGTCAGCATCAGGCCGAAGAAAATTACACCCTGAAAGGTGCGTCCTTCCGCAGACATTGCATCGACGGTAGCCTGATAGATATATTTTTTACAGAACGCGTCAACCTCTTTTGTATAGAACGGAGACGGAGAAAAATTGCCCATGCCGCCGGTGTTCAAGCCCTGATCGCCGTCCTTTGCGCGCTTGTGATCCTGGGCGGAGGACATGATCTGGATGGTCTTGCCATCTGTAAAGGACAGCACGGAAACCTCGCGTCCGGTCATGAACTCTTCGATGACCATCTTGTTGCCGGCCGTGCCGAATTTCTTATCTGTCATAATCGTGCATACGCCGTCTTCCGCTTCTTCCAACGTACTGCAGATTAAAACGCCTTTTCCAAGTGCAAGGCCATCCGCCTTTAAAACGATCGGGAATTTCGCTTTGGTATGCAGATATTCCAGCGCATCCTCTGCCTTGTCGAACACTTCATAGGCAGCCGTCGGAATGTTGTATTTTTTCATCAGTTCCTTGGAAAATGCCTTGCTGCCTTCCAGAATCGCCGCATTTTTGCGAGGACCGAATGCACGGATCCCGGCTGCCTCCAGCTGGTCTACCAGGCCCCCGACAAGCGGATCATCCATGCCGACGATAACGAGGTCGATCTCTTTTTCCTTTGCGAACTCGGTCAGACGGTCAAATTCCATCGCGCCGATCGGAACGCACTCTGCCAGCTGCGCAATTCCGGCGTTGCCGGGCGCACAGTAAATCTTCTCTGCTTTCGGGCTCTTTGCCACACTTGCAGCGATCGCATGCTCTCTGCCGCCGCTTCCCACAATCAGAATTTTCATATGAACCTCCATATTTTCAGGCGCTTTCGCTGTTATGCGATGCAATTTTGCATCACGATGCGATAATCGTCTTTCCATCCACAACGGTTACTCTGCCCTGGGCAATCAGATCGATGGCCTGGGGCAAAATTTTCCATTCCGCTTCCTCCATGACCCGCTGCTGCAGACTCTTGGGTGTATCGCCCTGCTGCACTTCAACCGCCTTCTGTAAGATAATCGGACCGGTATCCATTCCGTTGTCCACAAAATGCACCGTCGCGCCGGTCACTTTTGCACCGCGCGCAAGCACACCCTCATGGACATGCAGACCGTAAAAGCCAACACCGCAAAACGCAGGGATCAGCGACGGATGGATATTGATAATCTGATTTGGGAACGCTTCAATCATCTCTGCCGGAACAGCGACTAAAAATCCTGCCAGCACGATCAGATCCGGTGCGATTTCCTTCACCTTTTCGGTCAGGGCATGATTGAACGCCTCTCTGCTCTCGAAAGATTTCGGAGAAAGACAGATTGCTTCCACATTATGCTGCCGCGCGCGTTCCAGCGCATATGCGCCCGGGTTGTTGCTGATCACCGCTGCGATTTCGGCATTGCGGATTTTTCCCGCGTCAATCGCATCGAAAATCGCCTGCAGGTTCGTGCCTCCGCCTGAGACACAGACCAGAAGCCTTAACATAAGGTCACTCCCTTTTCGCCTGCTTCGATGGTGCCTACCACATAAGGGGTATCGCCTGCAGATTTCATTGCTTCCATGGTCTTATCCACATCTGCGGGATCTACTGCGACGATCATACCCAGTCCCATATTATAGGTGTTATACATCATATGCTCTTCGATATTGCCCTTTTTCGCCATCAGGGTAAAGATCGGAGGAATGGGATAGCTGTTTTTGTTGATCACCGCATGGGTGCCTTCTTTTAACATACGGGGCACGTTTTCATAAAAGCCGCCGCCGGTGATATGGCTGCATGCCTTTACGGTTACGCCAGCTTCTTTGACTGCCTTTAACGCCTTAACATAGATGCGTGTCGGAGCCAGCAGGGTCTCGCCCAGGGTTGCGCCCAGCTCATCATAATAGGTGTTTAAGCTTTCAACGGTCATGTCGAATACCTTACGAACCAGAGAGAAGCCGTTGGAATGCACGCCGGAGCTTGCCATGCCGATCAGCACGTCACCGGGCTTTAAGTTTTCGCCGGTAATCAGGTCTTTTTCATCCACTACGCCGACTGCAAAACCAGCCAGATCGTACTCATCCTCCGGCATCAGTCCGGGATGTTCTGCTGTCTCGCCGCCGATCAGGGCAGCTTCCGACTGTACACAGCCTGCGGATACGCCTTTTACGATCTCTGCGATCTTCTCGGGAATATTTTTGCCGCATGCGATATAGTCCAGGAAAAACAGCGGTTCGCCGCCTGCGCATGCAATATCGTTTACGCACATGGCAACGCAGTCGATACCGATGGTATCATGCTTGTCCAAAAGAAAGGCGAGCTTGATCTTGGTTCCGACACCATCTGTACCGGATACCAGGGTAGGCTTTTCCATATCCTTGATCTTTTCCAGGGAAAATGCACCGGAAAAACCGCCCAGTCCGCCAAGCACTTCCGGGCGCATTGTCGTCTTTACATACTGTTTCATCAGTTCCACCGATTTGTATCCGGCTTCAATATCCACTCCAGAACTCTTGTAATCCATCTGATCCTCCATACCGTGCCTGTGCACCTGTTTATTTTGTGTAGTTGTGATAGCCGCATTCCTGCAGCTTTGCATCCTTTTTCAGTACGCCGTCTTTCATCTCTGCGCTGTAAGCCTTGAGCTTTGCAAGAAGCTCCGGATCGGAAACCGCTAAAATCTTCGCCGCCAGAATACCTGCGTTTGCACCGCCGTTGATCGCAACGGTCGCCACCGGGATACCGGAGGGCATCTGAACGATGGAATACAGGGAATCCCTGCCTCCCAGAGACGTCGTGTGCATCGGGATACCGATCACCGGCATCGGAAACAATGCAGCGCACATACCCGGCAGATGAGCTGCCATAC
>ULWC01054100.1_pt1 | contig 10949 bp, 7 predicted proteins | sample 1959931 | NCBI WGS metagenome assembly ULWC01 (sample SAMEA4835801, study PRJEB28245) | human gut metagenome | biome: gut microbiome; material: fecal sample | place: Denmark | collected 2008
GATGGAGCTCCAGAAGAAGTATGCCGACGGCAAGCGCATCGAGAATACGCTCCAGACCAACGGCACGCTGGTCGACGAGGCGTGGTGCGACCTTTTCGCCTCGAACAACTTTCTGGTGGGCGTCTCGCTCGACGGTCCGGAGGATATTCACGACGCCTTCCGCGTGACGAAGGGCGGGCAGCCGACCTTCGCGCGCGTGATGCGGACGATCGAGCTGTTCCAGCACGGCGGCGTCGAGTACAACACGTTGAGCGCCGTAAACCGGCGTTGTGAAGGGCGCGGCGCGGAGATCTACCGTTTCTTCCGCGATACGGTGCACAGCCGCTACATGCAGTTCCTGCCCGCCGTGGAGCACGTCATCGACAAGCCGGGCTACCACCGTCCGCTCATCGTCTCGCCCGAGCACGAGGGGGCGCGGCTGGCCGAGTGGTCGGTCTCGGCCGAGGGGTACGGCAACTTCCTCTGCGATGTCTTCGACGAGTGGGTCGTGCGCGACGTGGGGCAGTACTTCGTCCAGATGTTCGACGCGACGCTGGCCCAGTGGTGCGGCGTGCAGCCCGGCGTCTGCTCGATGGGCGAGACGTGCGGCGACGCGCTGGTCGTCGAGCACAACGGCGACGTCTACTCGTGCGACCACTTCGTCTATCCCGAATACAAGCTGGGCAACATCCGCGAAACGACCCTGGCGGAGATCTACCGCTCGAAGAAGCGCGTCGACTTCGGCCTGGCGAAGCGCAACGCCCTGCCGGCCGAGTGCCTGCGCTGCAAATACTACTTCGCCTGCCGCGGCGAGTGCCCCAAGCACCGCTTCGAGACCGGTGCGGACGGCTGCCGCAAGAACTCGCTCTGCGAGGGGCTGAAGCACTACTTCCGCCACGCCGAACCCTACATGGACTACATGCGCGAGCTGCTCTCCCGGGAGCAGTCCCCGGCCTGGGTCGTGCCCTTCGCCCGCCGCCGCATGGGGCTGATGTAGCCCCCGGGCCTTTGCACCCGAAGCGCGCGTCGGATGCGGGCGTGCGGCAAGATGAAAAACTGTCCCGGAGGGTCCGGCGGCAACGCATCCGGGCGTCGTCAGGCATGGTCCGGTGCGACATGAAAAAAAGGGGTGTCCCGTCGGGACACCCCTTTGCACGTGCAGGCCCTGTAAGCCGGGTTCTGTTCCCGGAGCGGACTCCGGGCCCCTGTCATTTATCTACGACGGCAGTCACCTGCCGCCTCCAGCAACCTACCCCCCGGCATCGGACGAGCAACCCTTGATTGCCGGTATACATGGTCTTGCAACCCACGGGACGTACTGCCGGGTGACATCACTGCCCCCGCGGTGGGCTCTTACCCCGCCTTTTCACCCTTACCTGCCGGCGTTCCCTCGCGGGACCCGGCGGGCGGTCATTCTCTGTTACGCTCCCATACCCTCACGGATATCAAGTCGTTGGCTTGCGTGGCGCTCTGCGTTGCCCGGACTTTCCTCTCCCGGCCGACGGCCGGCAGCGACAGGGCGGGCCTGCGCCGCAAAGGTACGCAATCGGAAGCAGAATTCAAAACCCCGCGGCGGGTCAGAGGATCTTTTTCACCCAGCGGAACATCCGGTAGGGCATGTAGCGGAACGGCGGGTCCGCCCACGTCGGGGTCGAGACGACGGCCCGGCGGTGCGTGAAGGCGTCGAAGCTCTCGCGGCCGTGGTAGCGCCCCATGCCCGAGTTGCCCACGCCGCCGAAGGGGAGCGCCTCGTTGGCGATGTGCATGATCGTGTCGTTGAGGCACGCACCGCCCGAAAGGGTGGCATCGACCACTTCGGCGGCCTTTTTTTCGGGTCCGAAGCTGTAGAGGGCCAGCGGATGTTCGCGGCTGTTGATCAGGCGCACGGCCTCGTCCCGCTCGTCGAAGAGCAGCACGGGCAGTACGGGACCGAAAATCTCCTCCTGCATGACCGGCGACGAGGGGTCCACGTCGCCCAGCAGCGTGGGTTCGATGTAGCGCTCCGCGGCGTCGGTCCGCCCGCCCGCCAGGATGGTGCCCTGCGTGAGGTAGCTGCTGACGCGGGCGTAGGCGCGGTCGTCGACCATCCGCACGTAGTGGGGGCTTTGCCGCGGGTCGTCGCCCAGCATCTGCCGCACGGCGCGGGTGAAGGCCTCGACAAAGGGCTCCAGCAGCGAGCGGTGCAGCAGCAGGTAGTCCGGAGCGATGCAGGTCTGCCCGGCGTTGAGCGCCTTGCCCCAGGCGATGCGGCGCGCGGCGATGCGGATGTCGGCTCCGCGGTCCACGACGACGGGGCTCTTGCCGCCCAGCTCCAGCACGACGGGCGTGAGGTGCCGCGCGGCGGCCTCCATGACGACGCGCCCCACGGCCGGGCTGCCCGTGAAGAAGATGACGCCCCACCGCTCGGCAAGCAGCTGCGTGTTGACCTCGCGGTGCCCCTCCACCACGGCGACGTACTCCTCGTCGTAGATCTGGGCGATCATCCGCGCCAGCGTCTGCGAGACGTGCGGCGTGGCGGGCGAGGGTTTCAGCATCGCCGTGCAGCCGGCCGAGATGGCTCCGACCAGGGGGTTGAGCAGCAGCTGCACGGGATAGTTCCACGGTGCGATGATGAGCGCCGGGCCGAGCGGCTGCTTCAGGATGCGGCTGCTTGCGGGCCAGAGCTTGAGCGGCGTCGGCCGCCGCTCGGGGCGCATCCACTGCCGGAGGTGGCGCAGGTGGTTGCGGATCTCGCCGCGCACGATGCTCAACTCCGTGAGATAGGCCTCCTCGGGCGATTTGTGCAGGTCCTGCCACAGCGCTTCGCAGAGGGGCTGCTCCCACTGCCGCAGCGCCTGGTCGAGACGCCGCAGCATCGTGCGGCGGAAGGCGGCGGAGCGGGTCTCGCCGCGGTCGAAATAGTCGCGTTGGGCCGCCGCGAGGGCGCTGATGCGGGCGGCCGGGGTGTTTTCTGTGGTCATGGCGGATGGATATTGGGTTGGCCTTCGGCGTCCGCTCCACCCTGCGCCAGGGCGAAGGGCCGGCACCTGCGCGGCGCTTCCGTCCGTGCAGGTGCGGCGTGCGGAGGGGCGCGCCGCGAGGCGTTACCGCTTTTCGCGGAAGATGTTCAGGTGGGCCAGCAGCGGATTGCGGCGTGCGAGCAGGAAGAACTCGGCGACGAGCAGCACGAGGGCGGCGATGAGCAGGTACTGGTACTGTTCGTTGAACTCCTCGAAGCGCACGGTCGAGAGCTCGCTCTGCTCCATCTCGTTGATGCTGCGCACGATCTCGTCGAGACCGATATCCTGTTTCGTGGCGCGGACGTAGGCGCCGCCCGTCAGGTCGGCGATCTGCGCGAGCATCTCCTCGTTGAGCTTCGAGACGACCATTTCGCCCTGTTCGTCGCGGATGAACTCGCCGTCGATCTCGATCGGGGCCCCCTCGGGCGTGCCGATGCCGATCGTGTAGATGCGGATGCCCTGCTCGGCGGCCCGCTTCGCCACGGCCACGGCATCGTCGTCGTGGTTCTCGCCGTCGGTGATGAGGATGATCGCCCGGCTGCGCTTCTCGTCCGTCTCGCCCGAGAAGGAGAGCAGCGCCTGTTCGAGCGCCTTGCCGATGGCCGTGCCCTGCACGGAGACCTGCGAGGGGTCGATGCGCCGCGCGAAGGCCTTGGCCATGCGGTAGTCCGAGGTGATGGGCAGCTGCACGCGGGGTTCGCCGGCGAAGACGATCAGCCCCACGCGGTCCTGCTTCAGCCCGTCAAAGAGCCTGTTGATGGCGTATTTGGTCCGTTCGAGCCGGTTGGGCTCGAAATCCTCGGCCAGCATCGAGTTCGAGACGTCCACGACGAGCATCATCTCGACGCCCCGGGCCTTCTCCTCGCGGAGCTTCGAGCCGAACTGCGGGCGGGCGGCGGCCAGCACGACGAGCGCCACGGCACCGCAGAAGAGGATGAACTTCAGCACGACGCGCCCGTTCGACACCTCGGGCATCAGCTCCGCGAGCGTATCGGGGTTGCCGAAGCGGGCGAGACGGCGGCGGCGCTGTGCCGCGACGCCGGCAAAGAGCACGACGAAGAGCGGAATGAGCGTCAGCAGCCAGAGATATTGCGGATTTGCGAATCGGAACATGTCGGATGGGGTTTAGGGAATACGTTTGAGCACGAGGTTCGAGAGCAGCAGCTCGGCCGTGAGCAGCGCCAGCGCCGCGAGCACCCACCCGAGGAATAGTTCGTGGTAGGTGATGCGCTCGGTGACCTCGACCCGGCTCTTCTCCAGCTGGTTGATCTCGTCGTAGATCGCCTGCAGCTTCTCCTTGTCCGTTGCGCGGAAGTAGCGGCCGCCCGTCAGGCGGGCGATCTCGGTGAGGGTCTTCTCGTCGATCTCGACCTTCTGGTTGATGAAGGTCATGTTGCCGAACATGTCCACGGCCGGGTAGGGGGCCGTGCCGCGCGAGCCGACGCCGATCGTGTAGACGCGGATGCCCTGCGCCCGGGCGATCTCGGCGGCCGTCATCGGGGCGATCTCGCCGCGATTGTTGATGCCGTCGGTCAGCAGGATGATGACCTTCGACTTGGCCTCGCTCTCGCGCAGGCGGTTGATCGCCGTGGCCAGTCCGTTGCCGATGGCCGTGCCGTCCTCGATCAGGCCGCTGCGGATACGGGCCAGCAGCGTCTGCAGGGTGCTCTGGTCGGTGGTCAGCGGGCTCTGCGTGAAGGCTTCGCCGGCGAAGACCACCAGTCCGAGCCGGTCGCCGACGCGGTCGCTGATGAACGATGCGGCCACCTCCTTGGCGGCGGTGATGCGGTCGGGCTTGAAGTCCCGGGCCAGCATCGAGCCGGAGACGTCGATCGAGAGCATGATGTCGATGCCCTCGGTCGAGGTGCGGACATTCTGTTCGATGCCCTGCGGACGGGCCAGCGCCACGACCAGCAGCGCATAGGCCGCCGTGCGCAGCACGAAGGGGAGGTGGCGCAGGTAGTAGCGCACGCTCTTCGGGGCGCGCAGCACCCCCTCGACGGTCGAAATCTGAATGGCCGCGCCGCCCTGCCTTACGCGCCAGACGTAGTAGGCGATCATCGGGACGATGAGCGCGAGCAGCCACAGGTAGTATGGTGATGCAAAGTGCATGGTTGTATGTGTTTACCAGTTTTTCCGGCCCCGGACGACGACGCCCTGCTTCTCCTTGAGCTTCTCCTGCGTGCGGTCCTCCTGCGCCTGGATGGCGTCGAGGATCTGCTGCTGCTCCTGCTCCGAGATGCCGCTCTCGACGGGCTGCCCGTCGCCTTCACCCTGCTGCGGGTCCTGCTGTCCTTCACCCTGCTGCGGGTCCTGCTGACCGTCCTTGTCCTGGTTCTGATCCTGGTTCTGGTCCTGGTTCTGGTCTTGATTTTGATCCTGGTTCTTGTCCTGATCCTGCTGTCCCTGCTGATTCTGGTTCTGCCGGTTCTGCTGATCCTGATTCTGCTGGTTGTCTCCGCCTCCGCCCTGGTTGTTCTTGTCGAGCAGCTGCTTGGTGTAGGCGTAGTTGTATTTGGCCTCCATGTCGTCGGGGTTCAGTCGCAGCGACTGGCGGTAGCTTTCGAGCGCCTCCTGATACTTCTGCTGCTTGAACCGCGCATTGCCCAGGTTGTACCAGGCCTCGGCCCGTTCGGCATCCGAACGCAGCGTGTCGGCCGCGGCCTGCATCATCGTCTGCTCGGCGCGGTCGTACATCTCGGCCTTGTAGAGGGCGTTGCCCAGGTCGTAGGTCGCCTCGAACTGTCCCGGGGCGAGCGTCAGGGCCGTCCCGTAGCGCTTGATCGCCTCCTCGTAGTTACCCTTGTGGTACTCGCGCGTGCCCTTGCGCACCTGCGCGCGCTCGGGCATGCGCTGTGCCGCGGCACCGGTCGCCACGAAGAGCATCACCAGCAGGATATGTAACGCTTTGTACATGACCGTCTAATTTTTCATGATTTGTTCCCCTTCCGGCTCCTCGGCCTGCTCGCTCGCGGGCTTGGTCTCCTCGACGAAGTAGTAGGCCTTCAGGTAGTCGTTCTCGTTCTGCTCGGCATCGGGCGCCATCTTGGCGAACTTCGCCAGGTCGGCCGTGCGCAGCAGCGACGTGAGGTCCATGCGGGCCTTGTCGGGCAGCTCGATGCCGCGCATCGCGTCGATGATCTCGTCGGAGGTCATCTCCATGGCCCCGACGCCCCACCGTCCGGCGATGTAGGTGCGCAGGATGTCCGTCAGCCCCGAGTAGTACTGCTTGTGGCGGTTGTTCTGCCAGAGCTTCTGGTTGTGGAGCGCCTCCAGCGCCCGGATCGCCTCGACGTGCGGCGGCAGCGGGGGTGCCGGCCGGAAGAGGTCGCCGAGCCGCTTGCCGCGGCTGCGCAGGTAGCGCACGAGGCCCCAGAGCCCTACGACGAGGACGATGAGCACGAGCGTGCCCCACCAGAGATACCCGCTGATCTCGGCCATGCGGAACGGCAGGGTCTTCTGCGGCTTGAGGTCGTAGATCGACTGCGAGGTCGAGTCGATCTGGAAGGTGTTGACCCGCAGGTAGACCGAGTCGCGGCCGCGCAGCGTGTCGAGGATGTTCTTGTCGGCGTAGAGCACGGCGGCCGCGCCGAGGTTGAAGTTGCCCTCCTCGAAGGCCGCCATGCGGTAGCGCTTGCGCAGCTTCAGGTGGCGTCCGTCGCGCAGGAGCGTGTCGACGGGAAACTCCTCGACAAGCTCGAAGTCGCCTTCCGGCGAGCCGGTGAAGGAGGGGAACTCCACGACCTGCACGAGGTCCTTCTCCACGTCGATGATGTAGTCGAAGCGGTCGCCGATCATCACGCTGTCGGGCTCGACGTGCGAGCGCACGACCGGCTCCTGCGCCGCACCGGGAAGTGCGGCGAGGGTGAGCGCTGCGGCGGCGATTGCGGAAGTGATGCGTGTCATCGTTGTCTGAAGAGTTTGATGAGCTCGGCCACGTAGTCGCCGTCCGTGGGGATGAGGACCGAGTCGATGCGGTTGTGCTTGAGCGTGGCGTCGATCTCGTCGCTGCGCCGCCGCCACGTCGCGGCGTAGTGCTCGCGCACGGCGCGCGAGGAGGTGTCAACCCACACCTTGCGGCCCGTCTCGGCGTCGCGCAGCTCGACGATGCCCACGTCGGGCAGCTCCGCCTCGCGCGGGTCGCAGACGCGGATGCCCACCAGGTCGTGCTTGCCCCGGGCGATCTTCAGTGCATCGTCGAGGGCCTCGCGGTCGCCGGACGAATCCATGAAGTCCGAGAGGATGAAGGTCGTGCAGCGCTTCTTGTTGACGTTCGTCAGGAAGCGGATCGGCTCCGAGAGCTTCGTGCCCCGCGATTCGGGCCGGAAGCCCACCAGTTCGCGGATGATCGTCAGGATGTGGCTGCGCCCCTTCTTCGGGGGGATGAACTTCTCGATGCGGTCCGAGAAGAAGATGCAGCCCACCTTGTCGTTGTTCTCCGATGCCGAGAAGGCCAGCACGGCGGCGATCTCGGTGATGATGTTCTTCTTGAGCCGCTCCGTCGTGCCGAACATGCGCGACGCCGAGACGTCGACGACGAGCATCATCGTCAACTCGCGCTCCTCCTCGTAGACCTTGATGTGGGGTTTGCGCGAACGGGCCGTGACGTTCCAGTCGATGTCGCGCACGTCGTCGCCGGCCCGGTACTCCCTCACTTCGGAAAACGACATGCCCCTGCCGCGGAAGGCCGTGTGGTACTTTCCGGCGAAAATCTCGTTGGAAAGACCGCGGGTCTTGATCTCGATCTTGCGGACACGTTTCAGAATATCGTTTTCGGTCTGCTGCATCGTTAGGGTACGATTACGTTGTTGAGGATGTCGGTGATGATCTCCTCGGTGGAGATGTTCTCGGCCTCGGCCTCGTAGGTGAGCCCGATGCGGTGGCGCAGCACGTCGTGGCAGACGGCGCGCACGTCCTCCGGGATGACGTATCCGCGGCGGCGGATGAAGGCGTAGGTGCGGGCGGCCTTGGCCAGCGAGATCGACGCACGCGGCGATCCGCCGTAGGCGATCAGGCTCTGCAGCCGCTGGAGGTTGTATTCGGCCGGCTCGCGCGTGGCGAAGATGATGTCGACGATGTACTTCTCGATCTTCTCGTCCATGTAGACGTCCTCGACCACCTTGCGGGCCTTGACGATGTCCTCGGGCGTGATGACCTTGGCCACCTGCGGCATGCCGGCGCCCGAGAGGTTCATGCGCACGATGTCGCGCTCCTCCTGCTTCTTGGGGTAGGAGATGCGCACCTTGAGCATGAAACGGTCGACCTGCGCCTCGGGCAGCGGGTAGGTGCCCTCCTGCTCGAGGGGGTTCTGCGTGGCCAGCACCAGGAAGGGCTGCGGCAGCGGGTAGGTGTTGTCGCCGATGGTCACCTGACGCTCCTGCATCGCCTCGAGCAGTGCCGACTGCACCTTGGCCGGCGAACGGTTGATCTCGTCCGCCAGCACGAAGTTGGCGAAGATCGGGCCCTTGCGGACGATGAAGTCCTCGCTCTTCTGCGAGTAGATCAGCGTACCCAACAGGTCGGCCGGCAGCAGGTCGGGCGTGAATTGGATACGCGAGAAATCGGCGTCGACAGCCTTGGCCAGCGTCGTGATGGCCAGCGTCTTGGCCAGTCCCGGCACGCCCTCGAGCAGGATGTGTCCGTTCGACAGCAGGCCGATCAGCAGGGTGTCGACCAGGTGGCTCTGGCCGACGATGACCTTGCCCATTTCGGTGCGCAGCGTATCCACGAAGACCGATTCGCGTTCGATACGCTCGTTGAGTTCCTTGATGTTGATGACTTCGCTCATTGTTTTATCGTATGTTGTTGTCTTGTCGCCGAATGTGTTCTCTTTAACGATTCAACGTGCAAAGATATTATTTATTCGCCAAAAAATCTTCCTCAAAACTTATTAACTTTGCGGGCATGGAATCCAACGAATCACCCATCCTTGCGGGGCTGAATCCCGCGCAGCGCGACGCGGTCATCCACTACGACGTCCCCTCGCTCATCATCGCCGGGGCCGGCTCGGGCAAGACGCGCGTGCTGACCTCGCGCATCGCCTACATGATCGAGCAGGGCGTGGCGCCGGAGCGCATCCTCGCGCTGACCTTCACGAACAAGGCCGCCGAGCAGATGCGCACGCGCATCGCGCAGATGCTCCCCGACAACCGCGCGCGCCGCATCCGCATGGGCACGTTCCATTCGGTCTTCTCGCGCATCCTGCGCGAAAACGCCGAGCTGATCGGCTTTCCGCAGTCGTTCACGATCTACGAGCCGGCCGACAGCCGCAACCTGCTCAAGACGATTGTCCGCGAGCTGAACCTTGCCGACGAGAAGTACAAGCCCAATGTTCTGGCCTCGCGCATATCCTATGCCAAAAACTGCCTGGTGACCCCCGGGGCCTACCTCGCCTCGGCAAATTACGCCGCCGAGGACCGGCAGGCGCAGATTCCCGAGTTCGGCAACATCTACAACATCTACTGCCAGCGCTGCAAGCACAACGGCGCCATGGACTTCGACGACCTGCTGCTGCAGACCAACATCCTGCTGCGCGACCACCCCGACGTGCTGCGGCGCTACCAGGAGCAGTTCGAGTACATCCTCGTCGACGAGTACCAGGACACGAACTACGCGCAGTACATCATCATCCGGCGCCTCTCGCAGCTCCACTCGCGGGTCTGCGTCGTGGGCGACGACGCGCAGTCGATCTACTCGTTCCGCGGGGCCAAGATCGAGAACATCCTCTCCTTCAAGAAGGACTACCCCTCGGCGATGGTCTTCAAGTTGGAGCAGAACTACCGCTCGACGCGCACGATCGTCGAGGCGGCCAACTCGGTGATCGCCCGCAACCACAAGCGCATGGAGAAGCACTGCTTCTCGGAGGGCGCCGTGGGCGAGAAGATCCGCATCCTGAAGGCCTACACCGACCGCGAGGAGGCCGAGATGGTCGTCTCGGACCTGCGCGAGAAGATCCGCGAGACGGGCGACCGCTGGTCGGACGTGGTGATCCTCTACCGCACGAACAACCAGTCGGCCGTGCTGGAGGACAACCTGCGGCGCCGCGGCGTTCCCTACCGCATCTACAAGGGGTCGTCGTTCTACGACCACAAGGAGATCAAGGACCTGCTGGCCTACATCCGGCTGGTCATCAACCCGCGCGACGACGAGGCCTTCCGGCGCATCGTCAACTACCCGGCGCGCGGCATCGGCGAGACGACCGTGCAGCGCATCGCGCAGCTGGCCGCCACGCAGGGCAGCTCGATGTGGGAGGCGGTCGACGCGCTGGTCGCCGAGCCCGCGGCAGATCCCGTGCAGCGGACCATCGCCCGCAAGGTCGCCGAGTTCGTGGCGATGATCCGCGCGCTGTCGCTCGCCCGCAACGAGAAGGGCCTCTACGACTTCGGTCTGGAGATCGCCTCGCGCTCGGGCATCCTGGCGGCCTACCGTGCGGAGAATACCCCCGAGGCGACGTCGGCGCTGGACAACATCGAGGAGCTGCTCAACTCGATGCAGCTCTTCAAGGAGCAGCGCGACGCCGAGATCCGCGGCGGCGAGCGGCAGGCGGACGAGGAGGCCACAATCGAGGAGTGGCTGCAGCAGGTGATGCTCATGACCGACATGGACAAGGACGATCCGGAGGACGACGACAAGGTGACGCTCATGACCGTCCACTCGGCCAAGGGACTGGAGTACAAATACGTCTATATCGTGGGGCTCGAGGAGAATCTCTTCCCCTCGCAACGGGCCGCCGAGTCGCCCGACGGCATCGAGGAGGAGCGGCGCCTCTTCTACGTCGCCCTCACGCGGGCGAAGGTGCAGGCGACGATCTCCTATGCCGAGACACGCTTCAAGTGGGGCAACATGGAGTTCTCGCGCCCGAGCTGCTTCCTGCGCGAGATCGACCCGCGCTATGTCGAGGCCGATTTCGACACGCAGGAGCTGCGCACGCAGCGGCAGCAGGAGCCCGGCGGCCCCTCGGCCATCGACGAG
>ULWC01032590.1_pt1 | contig 10943 bp, 4 predicted proteins | sample 1959931 | NCBI WGS metagenome assembly ULWC01 (sample SAMEA4835801, study PRJEB28245) | human gut metagenome | biome: gut microbiome; material: fecal sample | place: Denmark | collected 2008
TTCTATCTCGTGCTACGCAAACATTATCTTTTATGATATAGCACTCGACAAAATGTGGTCCTTGAAAACTCGTCCGCTCCCCATGTGTTCTTGAATCGGTTTTTCTAATTTGGCCTCGGATCATATCCTTTGATTCAGCAACAGCGCCTACATTTCTGACTTTCCAATAGATATTATATGGCGTGGGTACATTACAATATTCTATTTGAAAAGTGAGTGATTTGTTATGTCGCAAAATGTGTCGCTCACGCAATGCTTTGCGAAGCCAAAAATCTCTGAAACCGTTTTGCCTCACATTGCAATCAATTATGAGATTATACCTGATGTCAACGCGAAACATATCTTCAATGAACTGCTCTGTATCGGTGTATGTCTTTGCTGAATTGAGGCTATATGCCGATTTGGAAATATACTCAGGAAATGCTTTCCCAAAAATTTCGTTTAGAGCCGAATACTTTTCTTCGTCATCATTAGCGTCTGCCAATTTTTGATATGCATTACTCGCTTTAGTAATAAACGATCCGTTATCCGAGTTATATACAATCTGGTTACTTCCCAACGCGTACCAATAGCTTTGATCCTTATTTAGCCCTTTCAAATATTCAAACAAATCAATCAGCACTGAATAATAATCATTATATGACTTATCAGCGTAGTAGGCATTAGCAACGAAATTGTTATAGCATAGGGTGTCAATCAATAGACCTCCCATAACAACGCCACATTGGTTTTTCCATTGGCGAAGCATCCTACAGAAATTACGGAAGTTTTGGCATGAACTGTTATCTGTTGCCTCGGTCTCTTCCTGCTCTGACAGCGGATCGGTATATTTCCAAGTACCTCCATTATGTGTGTCAGGGTACTTAAATCTATTATCAGATTGTTTGAATCCTGGAACAAGCTCTACTGTATATGATGTAAATTCGATTACGATTACTTGACCATCGCCGCGCATTGTAGACTTAGGATAACGCTCTTTTAGAACATTTTTAACCTCCTGCAACAGTTGAGATTGTCCGTTGCCTTCATAATTATCATATTTCGTAAAAACATCATGGGGAAGATCAAATATAATATCAAGGTCACTTGTCTTGCTTTTAGCTGTCTTTCTTCCGACAGAGCCAACTATGTAGCAATGTTCTTTGGCTTCACCTGATAGATTATAGTAATGCGAATTAAGTTTTTTTGCGATTTCCTCGCAAGTGACCTCCATTGCACTTGTATCTAAAAAAAGTGATGAACAAAATGTTTGAAAATCAGAGTTTAGAGGCATGGGCATCTCCTTTTTGTAGACATTCGGGTAACATTCCATCTATTTCATCATCTGTGTAGCTGTTATCGTGAGATATTTTTAGTGCTTCGCTTGCCATTTTCACAGCTTTATTCGTTGTTATAGGAGCCGAATCATATATACTGTGCTTATCCTTCTCTAACATTTCAAATTCTTCAACAAGATCCGCTACATTGTCGTTAGTTCTTATCTTTAGGAGTAGATGAATATACCTATCTCTGAGCGCAAGCAATTCCCTTGCAGTTCTTTTGTGATTTTCTATCTGCTCATAGGTTTTGAATGATTGATAATATGTACTGATAAACGCAGAAACTCCTGACACCAAGGCGGAAATGATTTTCAACCACAACGGATCTGATATAATTAACGATAAAATACCAATCGAGGCAAGTACAGAAGAAATAATTTTCGCAATCTCCATTATCTTGAATTGCGAATAATATATATCCGCTTGCTTTTCGTGGATTTTATGCGTCCATGAAACTCCGGCAAACGCAGATCTAACCGTGTCCTCAACTACTAATTTATCGCTCATGTATTCTTTCCTTTCCTTTGTGAATGAGTTTATTCTACACCCAACGCTTTGAATACTGCATCCTCTGCACTTTGATAGAAGATAAGGTTAAAGCAACCGATCAATTCAGAGGGGACAGAGCCAAGGTCTGCGGCAGATGTAATGGGCAGCAATACTTTCTTTGCTCCGCTGTCGAGACAGACTTGAAGCGCATTCGCCAGTTCATCTACCTTGATCATCGTACCGGCAATACTAATCTCACCCAAAACGGCGAGGCTGCTTATGGTCGGTTTGCCGAGCGCAATAGAACAGAGCGCAATTAGAGTAGGCAGAGCAAGTTTTTCGGTCATGCCGATTCCCTGCAAATCTTGATAGTTGATGATATAGTCCTTGGTCGTTGTGCTGATCGAGCCGCTAATTCTTCCGGCATTAGCTTTCAGGTAGTTGAATGCGGTGTTTGCGGCTTCTTTGCTTTTTGAATCGGAACCGATGCCGGTGCGCTCAAATTTGCCGTTACCCGGCAGCATCTGTGATTCCAGCCGGAACACTCCAATCATGCCGGATTTTCCTTGGGAGACGGTGTAGACCTGTCCCGGATTGCACATTCCCTCTGGGATGAGTTTACCGCCGCCCTGCTCGGGCACACTGACATAAGACTCTTCAAACGTTTCTGTATCAATATAAGAGAAGTTTACATCGTAGAACTCCATGCCGCCCAGCTTCTTGAGCTGTTCCTTTACCCGCCTACGCATTTCCAGCGAAATTTTCAGAATTTCCTCAAGCTGCTCTTTTGTGTACTCTCCATCCGGGTACAGTAGCTTGATAAATCCGTCTACCATCTTGCGGACGGCAATGGTATCGCGCTGGTTTAAGTTCTTGCCGAGCCGGAAATACTTGTCCAGTTCGTCCCCATGCTGCTCCTTGCGAAGCTCCCGGATAAATTCAGCGAGATAGTCGGAGATAAAACCGTAGTCGTCGGTAAAGTGTTCCGGCCTGAACTTCGGGATCTCCCAGCCGGGGATATAGCAGTGGATTCGGTCAAGGAATGCCGTGTCCGTTCCCATCTCAGGCGGGAAGGGATCAAAGAGGCTGGACGTTTTCAGCAGTACATCTACGCTCTGATTGATATTGCCTACAAAGACCATCGACGCACTTGCAGCCTTTTCTTCCTTGCCACGGGCGAAGGAACCGGAAGCCATATAGTCCTTCATGATTTGAATGCCATCTTTGTCCTTGAAATGGATTCCGGCAACCTCGTCGAAAGCAACGCAGTCCCAAAGTCCTACAAGTCCTACGGTTTTTCTTCCCATATTGTAGAACAGATTCGCAACGGTTGTCTGACCACCGGAGACAAGGATGCTGTTGGGCGAAATCTCCTTGTAGATATGAGACTTGCCGGTGCTGCGCGGCCCCAGCTCACAAAGGTTGAAGTTGTTCTCAACCAGAGGCAGAAGCCGAGTCAGCAGAAGCCACCGCTCGCGGTCATTGAATTTGTCCGGTTCCATGCCGATAGAGCGCAGCAGCACCTTGATCCACTCTTCTTCGGTGAAGGCTTTCCGCCCCTGCTTCAACTCGTTGATGTCCACATGGGGCATCTGAATAGGGGTCAGCTTGTGAATCAAGATCGGGGAACGGTGCTTATCCTCTTCCACATATTCGTACTCAAGCTGAACTATGCACCAGATCCCGCCGCAAAGCAGCCGGTCATACTTGGTCGGATATTCCTCAGAAATAGGGACATTCTTAATACCCAGATTGGAGAACTCCGCCTCATAGCTGTCCGTCTTGATGTTCAGGTTGACGGTAATCTTATCGATCACGGTATAGCTGCCCCGCTGACGCAATACAGAGAGAATCTTTTGTGCCTCATCCGGGCGCACATAATTCTCTGCCAAAATATGCTTGACATTGTTCACGCCAACCTCAATGACATCCGGGTCATCTGAGCTACAATACTGCCCCAGAAGAAATTCAAGGACGTAGACCGGCACATTTGCGCCCTCTTTGATCTTCTTTGTGAGGTCTTTACGGACAATCCTGCCGTCGAATATCTGACGCAGCTTGCGGTTAACCACCGCATTTGCGTCCTCGACGGCATTCTTTTCCATGTAATCGCTCATCCTTCAAAACCTCCTTTACAAATCAAATCCAAAGTCATCTGCGAAGGCAATGTCGATATGGAACTCTATTTCCTCTGGCACGTCTGTATCGTTTGCAATGACTAAGCGGTATATCTTTTTGCTGTCGTAAGCTCCTGCTTTCAAGTTGAACCGCACCCGGAAGACGCGCTCGGAAGCATTCAGGCTGGTTCGGTCTGCGATTACGGTCTGTCTGTCGCTGACCGGCACACCTTCGTCGTCCGTTAAATAAATCGTATAAGCGCAAGGCTGTACCTTGTCGCCAACCGGCTGCTTCTGGAAGAAGTCAAGTGAGAACAGAAGGTTCGATACCTTCCGGCTCTCACTCAGCAGCTTCACTTCCGCATTGGATACTTCGACGTACTTCTTGCTGCTTGTGCGGAGGTTCTTGAATGCGATAACCGGAATGCAAAGCTCTTGCAAGCTCACGCCACCATGCACATAGTTCTCCCCGCCGCCTGAAATCTTGATTCTGGTGGAATCCTGCGGTGTATATCCTTTAACCGGTGTGCCGCTGATCTCACTATCAAGCTGCACTGGAAGCAGATATTCACCTGTTGCAGACGGCTCGGTCAGGGCATAACGTCTGCCTACCTCGTACACTTTTCCCGTAAAGGTACTCTTGCTGATTTTGTCCCCTTCGGTGAGAGGACGGTAAGTATAGAGAAATCCGTGATCAGACGTGATGAAAATATCCGTTCCTTGCATATCGTTGACGATAATGCGAAGAATGTTGGAAATCTCCTGAATGGTATCCTCGCAAGCCGCAAAGACCTTATTCTCTGTCGGGGCTTTGTCGCCAATGGCATCGATTGTGTTGTGGTAAATGTAGACCACTTCTATGCCACTCACAAGCTCCCTGCGTTCGGGTCGCTTCATGCTCAGCACATCGTTATACTGGATTGCAACGCTGTTTGGATTGCCAGCGCAGAGGACTTTCTCACGATCCTGTGTGGAGTTGGTGGACATATCTTCGACATAGACACCCATATCCTCATCAACACTGATCTTGCGTCCGGGCAGCAGAGCCGCCATACCAAACTTGGTGATGGACGGGAAGATTGCTTGCATTGCTTCCAGCTTTGCCGTTCCTTTGGTTGTGCGGATCAGGGTATCGCACAACTCTGCTGCAACCTCATAGCGCAGAGCGTCTGAGATAATCACAAAGGCGCGGGTGTTCTTTCCGACAAGGGGTCTGATATAGCGGGAGTAGAAATCTCGCTGCTTGCCAATCTCAGAGACATAACCCAGCGAAGCAAGGTTGTCGGAAATCGCATTTGTCCAGCAGCCGGTCAGTTCCTTGAGATACCAGTTCTGATACAGCCCTTCCACATACTCCGCCGCTTGTTTCAGCTTGTCCTCCAAAAGTGGGTTGCTGTCCTTGAGAGTGCAGCCGAAAGCATAATGGAAATGGCGATAGAAGCTGTCCATTTCGTAAGCATTCTCCGTATAGAGCTTCCAAACAGCTCTCGGTTCCACGATATGAAAACCGGCGGCGTTGTTCTGGTAGAACTCCTGCATCTTTGCAATGAAATAGAGACAGTCATAGTAATCACTGAAATGCTCGATCCAGCCGGAAGTGCGGCGATTTTCCACCGTTTTCAGGATCAGGTCAGGCTTGACCACCTGCTCGGCCACATCGGAGAAGAAGCGTTTCAGGATAACCTCGTGGATTGACGGGAAGATGTCGCCCGTCAGCAGCGTTTCAATCTCCTGCTTGTCAAAGCGGGAGGGGAGCTGTAATTCCTGTTCTATGGTGCGGCACAAATCCCAGAGCGCGGTGTTGTCTTCCCGGTTGCGCCATTCATGGACAATGCTGTAACAGTATGCCCGGTTGGACTCGGAAATGAAGCGTTCCAATCCTTTGAGAACGCTGGGATTCATGGTCTGTGCAAGGGCGGTCAGCAGCACATGGGAGGCGAAGAAGCCGAGGGGCTTGTCGTCCTCGTGAATGAAACCAGTGTATTTCCGCACAAGCTGCCAGAACGCTTCAATGTTGCCGAACTTCTTGATATTATTCAGGACAGCATTGTTTTCCTCGTCCAGCCCGGCGGATAGCACTGCAATGAAGACATCCTGTGCCGAGCCGCCGGAAAGACCGGCGAGAACAGCCATGATGTCAATATGGAGCTGCAACGGAGTCTGATATTCCCGTCCGATCTTGCGCAGCCTTGCCACTCGGTCTTTGTTATCAAAGAATGTTGAATACAGCTTGACCGTCCGGCGCATAACCGGGCTGGCATTGATGTTTAGCTCGCTCATGAGGATCGAGTAGTAATCCGCCCGGAACTCTTCGCTATACAGCTCAATATCACGCAGCCAGTCGTCCTGTGGGGCAGCGTAGGAAAACGGATTGTAGATGAGATAGTTCCCGGTGAGGTCGTCATGGAGTAGCAGCTTCTTCACAGCAAAATTGTTCGTGCCGGTGAGCTTGACGATATTCACACCGGGCAGCTCAAGCTCGTCCAGCGTTGACTCAAACTCTCGGTCTTCGTCCTGCCAGAAGATGATCCTGCGCTGGTAGAACTCTGGCAGCGGGGCGGCGAAACGCTCCTTGAGGTTGAATTGTATGGATTCTGTGGACAAGGCACTCCGCCTCCCTTCTAACAATTATTTTTTGGCATTTGGGGCAGTTTGTCAGGCAAGTTGCTTCCACATATACCCATGAATTGCTCATATAAATGCCATGATTTTATTTCGTTGGCTTTTGACCAACCACCTATAAAATATTCATCAGTGGAAGAATTGTGGACGTAATTTTTTGCCTTTAGTGCCTCATTGTATTCTTCTTCTATTGAATGAAGACGGTCCAACACAAAAGTATCAAACTGCTTTTGTTCTGCTTCATCCTTAAAAACGAGGAAGCCTATACCGGGGCGCAAATCCCATTTTTCATTGTACCAATTATGTTCTGTACAAGCAAAGCATCGAAACAACTTACCAGAAATACTGTCCATATTCAGGTAGAGATAAGTTAGAGAAGGCTCACGACCAATAATGCTATCCTCATATATGGTACTTGTCTTCGGAAAAGGAATGAGATGCCTGCCTCCGTCTAAGTAAATGACGTGTTCTTTGTAAAGAGTGGTTGAATGATATTGAATAATCACATCACTTACTGTATAGTGTCTGTCCGGTTGGTGATCTGCAATATTTCGCACAATGCTGTTTTCAGAAAATTGCGATTGATCTTCAATATCTTCAACACGAATTTGAAATTCGGGAAAATACTTATGATATTTGTAATTACCCCAATTCAAATCTCCAACCCAATCATCGGGAGTTTCCAATAGGCGAAGCAGCTTTTCCACCGCAGATAAGTCAATACCGAAGCGTTTTCTCCAAAGATATTCGATTTTGTCCATATCTGCCATCGAGTCAATCGGCGTATTTGTATCGCCAACCCTCGTGTAAATATGTCCTGCTCTAATTTCTTTGTCTTTATCTCTAAATTTCTCGACAAGGAAATAAGGTGTTTTTTCGGAATTTTTCACGATAACTACATCTACTGGTTTGTATGTATTGTCATCATCGAGAAGCATAATCGTCTGTAAATAGACAGATGGCCGAAGACCTCCGGCAAATTTTTTGTTTCGCAAAAAGCCAATAAGCTGCTGTTGATCTTTCCTGTTAGCTTCCAGAACACCTTTTATCTTAACACCATCTGGACTTTTGCTATCACTTACACCGATAATGATGTAAGAGTCCCTTCCAACCTGATTATTTGCCATGCAAATGATGTCATGAAGAAGACTGGCCTTGTTATCATGCCACATTTCCTTGAAATCCCAGTAATCCCCCTCGGTTTTAAGTGATATGAGATTTTGAATTTCTTCAACTAATTCCACGACTTCGCCTCCTTTACTTAATCTTCGCCAGCACGTCCGCAAAGAGTGCGTAGTTGTGCTTTACGCCATCATCGAGGTCGATAGAGATATTCTGGTCGGCAAGGTGATGGATTTTTTCTTCGTATTTCTGAATCTCCAAAGACTGATCTTGGAGCGTCTTCTGCTTCTTAGTCAGCTTTACCTGCTCGGAGCCGGAGGCGTGTTCCAGCGCGTCTGCAAGGTGGGTGAGCTGGGTGCGGTAACGCTCCTGCTGCTCGTGAACATAGTCAGTACGCATACGGGCAAGGAGGTCGCTCTGATACCGGTGCATATAGATTAGTGCCTTAAAGCCGTTCTTCTTGCCGCTGTCAAAGAGCCAGTAGATAGGGCGTTTCTGGTAGGTCTTGCAGTGATCGGCATAGAAGTCATTCAGGAAATAGTTGCGGAGAACCTCACGGGGCGTTCCCTTGCCGCCGAGCGCGTCTGCAATGAACTTGAGGTTTTCTTCCAGCGTGTCGCTGCCGTAGACTGCCTCCACCCACTTCACAAAGCGTCCGGTTATGTCGTCATCGAAGTAATCGTCATTGCAGATAGGGATAATGTTATCCTTGTCAGGGATTATCGTGCTGTACTTGGAGGAATCCCAGTCCCCACCAGCATAGGCAAGACCATCCACATCCAGCGAGTACCGCCCGAACATACAACCTACGGCGTAGGAGATTAGCGCCCGAATATCTCTTCCTACATCTGCTAAGTGAATCGATATATATTTGTCTTCTATTTTAGGGTTTATATAGTGAGCCATATCGTATATATCGATGAAAAACTTATTGATTTTTTCTTCATATTTTTGCATTTCTGCAAAACGCTTTTTGCATTCAGCATTCCAAATAGAAAAACTACTTTTTATCAATCCATTCGAGCAAAGTAGGAGCGGATGCTTTACAAAATCCCAACTTGTTTCAAAACTGTCGTAATCAGCTTTTCCCAGTTCAACACATCTTTTCGCCAACTCAACGAGATTTTCATTATATGCTTCGGGCGTAAATGGAATACGTTTTAGATCACCGACTTGCGTAGTTATCGTTGGATTAAGTAATTTAATATACATCATAGCAATTTTCGAATTCAAAAATGCGATAAGAGGGTAGTATGTCCTCTCATCAGGAAAAGCACATGATCCCTTAACATCGAAGAAGAAACCTTGTCCACAAGCGCGTGCAGAAAAAATAGCTGACGTAATGTCTGACCATGTAATACACGGTTTAAGATACAAATAAGTCATAGTTGTTTTTGCGCGGTTAAACTCATTGGATTTACTCCAATTAACAACATAATCGTTGTTACCGTACCAGCGTCTAAAAGCGCCTCCTTTATTATATGGAAACCAATACGTTTTCGATAAATCTACCTCATCTAAAGTTTTCTTATTAAATGCAATAGTAGGTAGAGATACTTCTCGCCAATCGCGCATATATTTATCGTTATTACCAGTGGTCATCCCAGATACAATTTCTGCGTATTGACCGAGCGGTTTTAGTTCATGAAATGAACGTAACACTTTATCATTTGCCCAAAAAGAAATTGGTATTGCAGGAATATTGATAAAGTTATCAATACGCGTTTCGTAGAAATAATGGCAGTTGGGATCAGAGATTCCCTCTAATACTTTATCACGCTGGACATCCATACCACCACGGAAATCAGAAAGCTTAAAATAATAACCCGTTGTATATCTTTTTCCATTTTGAAGGACAAACGAACAAATAGGAACCGTTGCTTCTTCAAAAGCTGAGTATTCCATTTGAATCAGAGTAACAATGCTTTTATTAGATACAATATATTCACGCAATTTTAGATATAATTTAATGAACATCCATACAAATGGCGTCATAAAGGCAGAGTACCCCAGTTCTTTACAAAAGGCAAAATTATGATATATAAAAACACTAAATAGATCACCAGAATATGGTTTGAATTCAGAAGTAACGTAATCCTTCAGCTTCCCATCGAATCTGTTCAAATAAGGCGGGTTTGTGCATACAACAGCATACTTTTTAGACAGCACTTTTGCCTGTTCAGCAAGCTGTTCCATGAGGGGGTAATCCGTCGCATTCCAAAGTGAAAACTCAATATCTACAAATGCTTTCTCGGAGCAGGCATCAAGATAGTTTTGAAAAGCATCGTAATCTGCGCTTTTAGCTGTTTTCAGGGAACCGATTTCCTTTGCATCACGGAAAAGATCGACAAGGTACTCGCCAATCTCATTCTGTGAAACATCCGGCATGAATTTAGAGTGTGTAAAAGTCCCCATTGTATTGCTTTCTCTAATTGAAAGAACGTGGGGCTTGATGCCCTTTGTTAGAAAGCGTCTGTCATAGCTGCGGGCTTTCATCATTACAGCAAAATAGGCAAGCTGAGAGCAGCGTTCATCGATGTCCAGTCCATAGATGTTGTTTTTAATGATCTCATCAGCAGCGTCGCGTTCACCATAACCGTTTTCCTTGTATATCTCCATTAGTACGTCGAAAGCATAAACAAGGATATGCCCACTGCCCATGCAGGGGTCAAAAAAGGTGAGATCTTGGGGCTTCACCGGTTCGTCAATATAGGAGATTTCACCGGATTTTGGCAGCACAAAGAAAGCCAACTTCTCACGGAGTTTGCTCTCAGGGTGCCGTTCAATCCAATATCTGCCCAGTGAGTTATCAACCATATAGCGGACAACCCAGTCGGTGGTAAAAAGCTGAGTAGCGGCGGGAATGTCTTCTTTTTTTACAGTACCTTTATAAATGTTGATAATTTGATCGTGCTTTTCCGAGATGTAATATTGGTACAGCCAACCGATAATCTGCACCTGATCCGTCCAGTCCTCTTCGGGAATATCCGTGACCATGCACCCCAGAACACTGTCGGCTTTCAGGATGTTGTTGGGGAACAGAAGCTCGGTATAGCCGCCCATTTTCTCAAACATTCGGGGCAGGGCTTCGTTCAGCGCGTTGCACTGGGTCAGCAGCAGATAGCGGTAAAGGTCTTCGGTCTGGTTGCTCTCGATATACGCGGCAACCTTGTCCTTGTCCAGCCCCGGCAAATCCAGATGCAGCGCATCGCTGAGGATTTCCGGCTTGAACGCGCCAGTGCTGTCTGAGAAGACACGGATATGGCTGGGCAGA
>ULWC01014084.1_pt1 | contig 10937 bp, 3 predicted proteins | sample 1959931 | NCBI WGS metagenome assembly ULWC01 (sample SAMEA4835801, study PRJEB28245) | human gut metagenome | biome: gut microbiome; material: fecal sample | place: Denmark | collected 2008
CCCTTAACGGCAGCTTCACGCCGCAGCAGGTAACGCCCGGCAGCAGCCGGAAGGCATGGTGGCTGTGTGAAAACGGCCATGCGTGGAAATCGGTCATCAGCAGCCGTACAGGAAAACAGCGCTGCGGCTGCCCCGTCTGCGCAGGCAGGCCGCTGAGCCAATGTACGGCGATCTCAGCCGGGCGGCCGGAGAAGCCGACACACTAATTATAATTAGGTATTCAACTGCGGGGAGCCGCAGAATATATAAATCTCTCACAGGAGGATCAAAATGAAACGCAAAGCATTATCTCTCATTCTTGCGTTTGCCATGGCAGTCAGTCTGTTCACGGTAGGCGCAAGCGCGGCGGAGCCTACCTACGGCGACACCGCGGGCCACTGGGCCGAGGCCTCCATCGAACGCTGGAGCGGCTACGGCATTATCCAGGGCAGCAACGGCAAGTTTGACCCGGACGGTCAGCTTACCTGTGCACAGCTCGCCACCATTCTGGCAAGACTCCTGAAGCTGCCCGCCGCAAAGGCCGCAGGCTTCATCGATAACCCGGCGGACGCCTGGTATTATGACGCCATCAACCGCTGCGCCGCCGCAGGCATTCTGAAAGGAAACGGCGATGGCACCGTGACGCCGAATGCGTCCATTACCCGTGAACGGGCCATGGTCATGCTGGCCAGAGCGCTTGGGATCGAGCCGCTGAGCCGCCCTGACCTCTCCAGGTATGCCGACGCCGCGCACGTCTCCCCCTATGCGCAGGGCTATCTTGCCGCACTCATTGAGGCCGGTATCGTTGGCGGCGTGACCGCCGACCGTCTTGCGCCGCAGGACAACATCACCCGTGCCGCTACCGTTACCATTCTTGACCGTGCCATCCAGACCTATGCGGACAAGGCCGGTGCGGCAGTCAGCGCCAGCGGCGGACTGGTTCTTGTGGTAGCCGATGACGTGACCGTCAGCGGAACCATCGGCCGCCTGCTTATCCCCACCGACAATATCGTCGTGACCGTCAGCGGCAGCAAAAACATCGGCAGCATTGCGATCACCGGCAATCACTCCACGGTCATTCTGGACAACGCCACGGCAGATGACGTGACGATCAGCGGCGTGGACAGCAAGGTCGAGACGAAAAACGGTTCGCACATTAAAAATATCGCTCTGACGGAGAGCGCTTCCGGCGCAGTTGTTGCCGCAGGCAGCGGAACGACCATCGACAATGTTGCCAACAGTGCACCGGGCGCTGCCGTTACCGGCTCCGGCACGGTGAAAAGTGTTGCGTCTGACACCGACGTGACCGTTGAGACTAAGAACACCGAAGTCAAAAACACGGGCAGAAGCGAGATCACTGTGACTGACGCCAAGGGTAAGGAAACCGCTGTCAAGCCCGGAACTTCCACCACCGTGAACAAGGAGTCCGCAAGCTCCGGCGGTTCCTCCGGCGGCAGCTATACGCCTCCGGCGCAGCACACCCACACCTGGGGTGCAGGCGTCGTGACGAAGGAACCGACCTGTACAGAGGCTGGAGTCAAGACCTACACCTGCACGACCTGCGGCGCGACCAAAACCGAGACCATCGCCGCATTGGGTCATGTCTGGGGCGCGTACACTGTTACAGAACACGCTGTCAACGGGAACGACGGTGAGAAGACTCGTACCTGCAGTCGTTGCGATACTACCGAGAGTGCACCTCTCCTTTATAAGTTCTACCTTGGAATTGAATCCGGCAGCACTGTCGATATGACGGTCGGCGAAGACTACACCGCCGTGTTCACCATGCCTGCTGAGGGTGGAACGGTCAACACAGGCAGCATTGACCTGACGGCAAAAATGCAGGACGTTGCATCTCTGGGCGTGGAGGGCGTGAAGTCTCACACCACGACCATCAGCACCGGCCTTGGCGAAACGGATGTCACTCTTAATGCTTGGCTGCCGAATTGCTACAGATTTGAGGGTGCTACCATCATTGCCACCATCGACGGCAAGAGCTGCACCTATACCCTTGGCAAACTCGACAAGACTGATTCTAATATGTACACGATCACCGCTGCAACTAATCCCGCGGCGGCCAGTGCCGCCTGGCAGGCGCTGACCTCTCGCGTCAACGCAGGCACGCAGGCAGATGACAGCAAGATTGTTATCAAGAACGGCGCTTATCTGATGATCGGCACCGAAAAGCTGCAATTTGGGGAGGGAGTTACTGACGATCTGGTTCTGGACAACCTCAATGACATGAATGCCCTCAACGAGACCATTCGTAACCATGTCAAGCTGAGCACCTGCGATGATCAGGGCGACACGATCAGCGCTTACCTCCCCGCCGGCACCACGCTGGCCGTCGGCAGCAGCGTTGCCACGCTGAAGGACAACTGCACCATCACCATTACGCTCGATGCGGATGAGATGAGTTCGGAGGGTAATAGCTGTCTCAGAACTACGCTGTCCTCCTTGAAGGCCGCAAATAATGCATCCGCGATGGTCCAGACGTTGGTCAATGCGTTCGACGAGCTGGTTCGCATCGCCGATACGTCCGCCAGCGTTGATATCAATATCACTTTTAGCAATGTGACTATCGTCGAGCCGTAAAGTCGAAAACTCATTTTAGGGGGCGCAGCGCGCCCCCTAAAATGAGAGGACAGGATCCATGAAAGAGAGGGATGCAAACCTTGAGGATCTTAAAATCGATTCAAACGCCCCTTATCCTCATTGCGTTGCTCTGCACACTGACTGTGAGCGCCGCGGCGTATGGGAGCTACCAGCCGATCTCCGATTACCAGTCTCCGGATGATCTTGCCGTGCAGACGGGCGGTGACGCGCTTTGGGCAGTCGCAGAGGACGGCAGCCTGAAATCCGGCAACGCTGGACAGAGTAACACCGTTTCCGCCGTCAAAGTGACTGTTCCGCAGGCAGGAGTGCTGCATTTTGAGTATAAGGTTTCTTCTACTTATAAAAGCGATGATACCAGCGCTCCGGCAGGTACAGTCACAGAAAAATTTCCCGATTCGCTGCTTATCTGCGCCGGAACGGAAATCACCACAAGTACATCCTATTCCAAGCTTTCCGATGGGACCTTGCGCTATTTTGGAGAGATCGATTGGACAGCCGGTGCTGTCAAGGTAGATAAAGCAACTGATGTTTACTTTGCGTACAAGAAAAACGGAACCACCGACGGCGGTGACGACTGTGCATGGCTGCGGAACATCACTTTTACCACGGATACCGCAGCGATGCTGACGGTGGAGTATGATACCAACTGCGGTACCGTCACTAAGGATAAGGAAAACTATCAGGCCGGTGATTCTGCGACGCTGACCGCCGTGCCCAATGACGGCTGTCAGTTCTACGGCTGGTTGGACGCTGCCGGTTCGTTCCTTTCGGACGAGCTGACATACTCGATGACCGTCAACAACAATATGACGGTCAGGGCTGTCTTCGCGCAGACTGGAACCTATGAAGCCCGCCGCGGCGGCTTGTTCTTCGAAAGCCTTTCCGTAGCGCTTGCAAAAGCACGATCCGGCAGCACGGTATTTCTGCTCAAGGACACGGAACTGACACAGGACGCCGAGATCCCATCCGGTGTGACGCTCTACATTCCGTATGAAGCGCACTACACCAGGGACTATGTTTATTGCGATAACGGGCGCGCCAATTCCATTGCCGACACGCCCTTCCGCACCCTGACGGTCCACTCCAGCGTCACCCTGACGGTCAGCGGCACGCTGCGTCTGGGCGCGGAGTTGTCCTGCACATACCCGCCATCAAACTATCAAGGGCACACCGGCGGCGCTTACGGCGCAGTGGCGAACAACGGCACGATCATCATCACTGCCGGCGGCGCGTTGGACAGCCGGGGCATCATTACCGGCTCCGGCGCGGTGATCGCCGATGGCGGCACGGTCTATGAGCCGTTCATCGTCTGTGACTTTACCGGCGGTCAGAACCTACAGAAGCTCTATGAAGGAGATGTTACGCCGTTCAAGCGCTACGCCATGCAGAACATCCAGTGCAGTCTGACGGTGAATAGCAGTAGCGAGCTGATCGGCTGCGGCTGCCTGTACGGCGGATTTCAGACAAAGATTTTTAATGAGACCAATATCCCCATTATTGCGTCAAGCGGTCTGTTCCAGCTGCAGGCGGGCGCTTCCATCACCCGCACCTATGATGCCGATAAGCAGCTTACTGATTACCCTGGTATCGGACGTGAGAACTGGGTCGTGACCGGCGGCATGAGCATCGGTGCGCTGAAAATGGAAATTATGGGCGCTCCCATCAGCACGGAAAAGTGCAGCTTCCCGCTGCCCTACAACCTCGCGCTCACCATGCTGGATGGCGGCTATACCATTGCGCACCGCCTGCGTATCCTGCCCGGCTCCACCCTGACGGTGGGGCGCGGTGCTGAGCTGACGGTAAACGGTTCGCTCGACGCGCTGGACGGTCTCAAGCAGGGCAGCATGAGCGATGCGGTCTATCCGGACTCCGACGCCTTACGGGCGGGCGGCTTCTCCGTCAGCGGCGAGTTGGTGGTCGACGGCGGCAAGCTGGTGATCGCCAGCGGCGCAGCCTTCGACGGTGTGGTGCAGAATACCGGATCAGGCACGCTTTCTGTTGCGGAAGGCGCAAGCCTGAAGAATACCGTGCAGGACGGCGGCGTGGGCTTCTACTCCGACAACACCTCGATCTTCGACGACTTCACCGCTCGTGCGGATCTGGACGGCACGCTTCAGGCGCTGCAGCCTGGCGAATACCGCGCTGTCGCCGCCACCCAGTTCACACTGTCCGGCTGGCCGGTGAGATACGTTGTCAACGGCTCTAACGTCGACAAAAAGGAGTCGGCTTATTGGGCAGATGGTCCGCAGTATGCAACCGAGACCGTCGCCGCCGGTGAGATTATGTACGGCGCATGGACGAGCGGCACGCAGACACCGTCGGAGCACAGCGTCACGGTGGTCAACAAGACCTACTACGACGCGAACGACAGTTCCTGCACCAGTGTGAAACATGAGCTGAACGGCGATACGCTGACCTTTACCGTGACGACCCTCAAGAGCGCATATACGCATCTGGTGCAGGTGCAGCTCGGCGAGGGCGAGATCCGGACTATTACCCCAGGCACTGACGGCACCTACACCGTCACGGGCGTGAATGATAATGTGACCATTACCGTGACGAGCGTGCTGAAGGGGGATGTGGATTTAAGTGGCCGAATCAACATCGCAGATGTTGTGTCGCTTCGCCGTGTTGTGACAAAAAAAGAGACCTTCACAAAGCACTCCGACCTCCAAAAGCAAGCTGCAGAAGTCATTTTGGACGGTAACGGTAAAATCAATATGGCGGATCTTGTACAACTTCGCAGATTTGTTAGTAAAAAGATTAGTGAATTGTAAATAGGGAGCAAACAAGCTATGCGAAAAAAAATATTATCGCTGCTCTTAGTGATAGCAATGGTGGTCAGTTTCGTTCCTGGTCAAGCTTTGGCTGCGGAAAATATGATGATTACCGTTGACTCTGTCACAGTAACAGCTGGGCAAAAAAGTGTTAGAGTTCCAGTGAGGGTTGCAAATGCAAAGCCTGTTGCGGGATTGGCGCTACAGTTTGATATCCCTGCAGGTATTACTCTGACAGCGGTTGAAAAGGGTGAAGCTATTCCTGCTGGCCCTACATTTGACCAAACACCAGAGGAAAAATATGCTGGCATAGACTATAATGAAAATTTCCAGTGCTCTGAAGGCATTTTGTTCACACTGGTGCTGGATGTTTCTGCCGAGGCAACTGGGAAACAGGAAATCAGCGCATATCCTAGTGACAATGATGAGTATAGTATTGTCGATGAGACCCCCACCCCTGTCCCCGTCACCTTCGTCCCCGGCACAATTACGGTGAATGGCAGCACGGCGGATCGGACCGTTAAGTTCATGAACGGCACGGAGGAGGCGGCGACCGAAACCATCGCCAATGGTGAGAAGTTGACCAACATTCCCGCCGCTCCCACTGCCGCCGACGACCAGCGCTTCCTTGGCTGGTATGCGGTGGAGGGCACGGACTACCTGCTGGACAGCGTCGAGGAAACGATTACCGGCACGGAGGCCAGCACGCAAACCGCCATCACGGCGGACACCACCTATCAGGCCATCTGGGCCAGCAACGCCATGATCGCCGCGGGCTACAAGACTGTGGACGGCAAGACCGAGATCTCCGGCGTCTCCCAGGCCGCCAATTTGCAGACCCTCGTCACCAACTGCAACGGCGGCACCGTGAAGCTGCTGCAGGATGTGATTTTGCCCAATAATACCTATTTGTCTGTGGCCTCAGGCAATACGCTGACCCTGGATCTGAACGGCAAGTCTCTGTCCGGCAACGGCAGTGTGACACAACCAGGGTATTTTTACGTGTACAAAGGGGTCATTGATAATGCTGGCACACTTTCCCTTGTCAGCACGGACGTCAAAAAAGGTACAATTCGTCTGAATGATCCGGAGGGAAGAATGACCGAGAGGGATGATGTCGCGATTATCAAAAATAATGGCAGCATGCCCTTGCTACAGAACATTAAGGTCGAGTTTAGCAGCACAGCCTCTGCGGCAGAAATCTACGGTTTTTACAACGCAGATGACTGGATGAATGGTACAACGTCGACCATTGGAGTGCTGAGCGATTGCGATTTTAATACGCCTAACTGCAATTGTGCATTTTATAGCAGCAATGATTCTGGCGGGACAATCGGTACCATTCAGAATTCCAGTTTTACTGGTAAGACTACGGCTGTTTCGCTGAGTTATGCAACGGTGGAGCGTATTCATAACTGCAACCTTACCGCGACAGAAGGCACGGCACTGAAGCTGACCTCTGGCACGACGGTTGCTTCCCTCACCGGCGGGGACATCACAGGCGCAAACGGTATTCAGGTTGAGACCTATTACGCCAACACCGCCACCGCGTTTGGCGTGTTGGCTCCCACCTCTGTGGAAGGTACCAATGGGTATGCCCTGGTGGTTGGAGGAACGATCACTGATAATAACAAAATGACCGTCAACCTTACCGGCGGCAGGTACAAGGGCACCGAAGGTGCACTGAAGCTCTATACCGGCGCGACGGTCACTTATCCCGAAGGTCAGAAGCTCCTTGCAGGTGACGATGGCTGGAGCACTCTTCAGACCGGCTACAGTGTGACCTTCCTGAACGCGGACGGTTCGCTCTTACAGCAGATCACCTGCGCCAGCGGCAGCAGCGTCACTTATACCGGGGAGATGCCTACCCGCGCCGCAGACGAGAACTATGTCTACACCTTTGAGAACAAGTGGAATACCGCAGCAGACGGCAGCGGCATGTTGTACACCGACAATACCATTGAGAATGTGACCTCCGACATGACGCTCTACGCCCAGTACACCACAGCCTCCGCCAAGGTGGTAACGGTGACTATTGGCAGCGGTGCTGTCGGCCTCGCGGGCAACTACGCCAGCCTGAAGGCGGCAGTCACTGCTCTGAATGCCGCCACAGGTAACTATACCAACGTGGTCATCACCCTGAATGAGAACACCGTGGAGACCAGCACTGTCGAGGTCAAGAAGAGCGTCACCCTTGACCTCAAAGGCCACACCCTGACCATCGACAACAACGAGAACGGCATCACCGTCTCCGGCGGCGCGACCCTGACCTTCAAGGATTCTGTCGGCGGCGGCGTTTTCAAGCACACAGCGACAAGACCGGAAAAATCCGCGATCCTCGCCAGCGGCAACGGCACGGTGGTGAATATCGAGAGCGGCACCATTGAGGCCACAAATGGCAACGGCCTGACGGTGGACGGTGCAGCGTTCCATGTTTCCGGCGGTACCATCATCGGCGGGAACAACGGCATCTACGTGAAGACCCAGAACTCGAGCCCGGAGTGCACGATCTCCAACGGTAAGATCATCTGCAACGGCAACGGCTATGCGCTGTCTATGGATCAAACGGTTGCTCAATATATCAAGCTCTCCGGCGGCGCATTCAAGAATACGGTCCATACCACCGAGCTGATCCGCAATCAGGACAAGTGCGCCTTCCAGGACGGCAAGTCCCTCTCCCCCTCTCCGAACACCAAGGGCTTCTACGAAGTACGCGAGGTGGGCACTTACATGCTCGTGCTCACGGCTGACAACAAGGAACAACACTACAACGCCGGGGAGACCGTCACCGTCACTGTCTCCGCCTATGGCCCCGGCAAAATCAATTCTTTCGGCTTTACGCCCAGCTATGACAGCGACAAACTGGAGCTGAAGAGCGTGACTTCTGCTAACGACGGCAACTTCACGGTAAACCAAGAGACTGGCACGAGCGGCTATACGGTGAACGGCGAAGGCATCACCCTCGGTGGTACGTCTGACAGCGCCACCAAGCTTGTGACCATCACCTTCACGGCGAAGGAGAACATTAACGATAACGATACGACGACCATCACGCTCAAGGATCCGGAGATGACCCCGAGCGGGAGCGCGACCAGCGACACAGCCGTCGTGGATACCCCGCTCACCGTCAATCTGCATGACCTCCGGGTGACGCTGAAGGCGGCGAACGGCACCATCAACGGTGAGAAGAACGTGACCCTCTATGCCAAGTACAACGAGGCTGTCCTTTACAGCGACGCGGCCCGCAAGGCGCCGGCCACTGTCGATGTGAGTGCCAATGAGGGCCACCGCCTGAACGACAAGCAGGGCGAAAGCCTCTGGCTGTGCGGCGATACCGGCTATGCCAGCTTTGATGCCATCAAGGGCATGACCTTCACGGAGAGCAAGACCTTCGCCCTGCAGACCACCAAGGTATGGACGGTCAGCTTCAACACCACCGACGTGACCGGCGGCAGCTTGAGCACTAAGAATCCGATCACGGTGGATAACGGCACAAAGCTGAGCGCGGCGGGTCTCCCGACGGCGAAGGAGAACACCGGCTATGCCTTTACCGGCTGGAAGGTCGGCACCGATAGCAGCACGGTCGACACCAGCACCTACGAAGTCAAGGCCGACATCACCCTGACGCCGGTGTTCACCGCGAAGAGCTATGACTTTACCACGACGGCAAATCAGTCCACGGTAACTGTTACCGGTGGTTTGACAACTGATGGTAAGGCAACCTACGGTCAGAATATCACCTTCACGGTCGCGCCGAATGAAGGGTATGTGGTGACCGATGTCCGGTATACAGTGGGCAGCGGCGCTTCGACGTCCCTCACGGCAAACAGCGGCGTTTACACCATCCCAGGCAGCATGATCACCGGCAACGTGACCGTGGAAGTGGTCACCGTGAAGTATGTCACCGTGACCTTCCAGGCTGGGACGGGCAACACCCTGACCGGTGGTGCTGGTGCAGTCGCTTATGCCAAGAGCGGCGTAGCTGGCCTGTATACGAATACGACCTTCATGACCCAGTTCACCGTTCCCACCCCTGCGGCGCAGGAGGGCTACCGTCTGGCAGACCAGACCGGCGAAGCGCTCTGGAAGGATGAAAGCGGAACGGGTTACACGGCGGAGACCGTCAAAACGGCGGTATTCAGCGCCGATACCGTACTGACCGCGCAGAGCGTAAAGACCTACAAGGTTACCTTTGAGAGCGCGGATCCCGCAAAGGCAACCGTTGTCGGCAGCCAGACTTTGGACGCGGGCACAACGATCACCGAAATTCCCACAGCGACTTATACGGCGGGCTACACCTTCAAGGAGTGGCGGATCGGCAAGACTGCCTATGCAAGCGACGAGGCTTTGAAGGATGTGGCAATCAACAGCGATACCACTGTGACGCTGGTCGCCAAGGACGCCAGCTACAGCGCTACGCTGTATGGCGGCAATGCAGCGGAAGTTACGGATATTACCGGCATCTCGAACGGAAATGCGACTCATGGAACGCCCATCACCTTCAAGCTGACCGCAAAGGACGGCTACAAGGTGACGAAGGTTGCTTACCAGATTGGAAAAGGTACTGCACAGGAGATCACTGCGCAGAATGACATTTATACGATCCCGGGTGATGCGATTACCGGCAGCGTTGCGCTGGTTCTGACTACGAGCAGAACGTATACGATCAACTTTGCAGCAGGCGAAAACGGAACCGTCACTGGAACGACTTTGTTTGTTCTTGATGTTGGCAGTAAGCTGACGAAAGATCAGCTGAGCGCCGTGACAAAGACCGGCAACGCTGGCTACACCTTCAAGGAATGGCAGATTGGCGGCATCACAAAAACGGAGAATGACATTCTCAACACCGCATTCGATGAAAATACGACGATCACTGCGTTTTTTGATCACGCAACCTACAATGTCACGGCAACTGGCATTTCGGGCGTGCCCGGCGTAGCTACCCACGGCACAGACCTTATCTTCACCCCGACGGTCGACGGCAAGGTCGTCATCGGCATCACTGCGAAGATCGAAGGGACGTCTGTGGCCGTGACGAAGAACGATGACGGCACTTACACCATCGCAGGCAAAGCCATCACCGGTAATTTGACCATTACGGCAGAGACGGTGGACGGCAGCTGGGACTTCATTGCCAAGGATACCTACATTGCGCTGAGCGCTAACACCAAGATTGCCAAGCTGACGGTTTCCAAACTGAGCAGCGGCAATTACCTGCTGGGCGACCAGGGCATGTACTGGTCTTCCAAGTACAATGCCTACGTCAAGATCGTTGGCGTCAATGAAACTGTTGAGAGCCTGACGGCGAAGCTTTCGGTGAGCACGAACGCTGGAGCGCTGACGCTTTCCTACACCGGCGATATCAACGGTGACGGCAAGGCGACGCCCGCGGACGGCGGCATGATCAACGACGAACTGCACGAGGTCACCCGCGGTTACAATGTGACGGAAAAGATGCGGCTTGAAATGGACTTTGACGGCAACGGCTTCGTTTCGACAGCGGACATTATGAGCATCCTGAGAAAGTATGTCGGTTTGGACTGACAAATGATCAGCAGGCAGGCG
>ULWC01056409.1_pt1 | contig 10932 bp, 7 predicted proteins | sample 1959931 | NCBI WGS metagenome assembly ULWC01 (sample SAMEA4835801, study PRJEB28245) | human gut metagenome | biome: gut microbiome; material: fecal sample | place: Denmark | collected 2008
CGGGATTCGTGACATCCTGATCATCAGCACGCCGAAGGATCTGCCGAACTTCGAGCGGCTCCTGGGTGATGGTTCGCATTACGGGGTGCGGTTCTCGTACAAGGTGCAGCCCAGCCCGGACGGGTTGGCTCAGGCGTTCCTGTTGGGTGAGGAGTTCATCGCGGGCGAGCCGTGCGCGCTGGTGTTGGGCGACAACATCTTCTACGGCAACGGTCTGGGCGCGACTCTGCGTGGCGCGGTCGCGAAGGCCGAGTCCGGCGAGGGCGCGAGCGTGTTCGGCTATTATGTCGACGATCCGGAACGGTATGGCGTGGTCGAGTTCGACGAGGACAGGAAGGCCGTGTCCATCGAGGAGAAGCCTGCGAAGCCGAAGTCGCATTACGCGGTGACCGGCCTGTACTTCTACGACGAGCACGTGGTCGAGTACGCGAAGCGGGTGGAGCCGAGTGCGCGTGGCGAGTTGGAGATCACGGATTTGAACCGTATGTATTTGGATGCGGGCATGCTGAACGTGCGTACGTTGGGTCGTGGTTACGCGTGGTTGGATACCGGTACGATGGATTCTTTGTTCGAGGCGGGGGAGTTCGTGCGTACCGTGCAGCGTGCGCAGGGTCTGCCGATCGCAATCGTGGAGGAGATCGCCTTCGAGAACGGTTGGATCACGCGCGACGAGCTCATGGAGTCCGCGGATCGTTACGGCAAGAGCCCCTACGGCCAGCATCTCAAGGGCATTGCCGACGGCGAGATCATGCTCGTCCCCAACCAAAAGAACTGACTTGATGCAGCGTCTTCAAGGCGCCACATCAAGTCAGCTCTGCCTACCAGTATGCCCTAGCCCCGTTGTCCCAGATATCCGTTTTCCCATATTCAAGTGCAGTAATGATGTCTTGATTCAACTTGCTACGCAGGTCATCACAGATTTCCGTTTGGAATAGTGGAATGAAGCACACGTCCCATGTGAGCTTATGGCTATCCGGATCGGGGCAAAACAATATTGCTGTGGCCTGAACCGCTTGGAGGAATTGCTTCGTCTGGGGTTTGTACTCCATCAGTAGGGCGTAAACGTCCTTACTGATATCCATTAAAATCTTGGTGAGCAGATTACTTGAGATGGAGTCTCCATCAGAGTATCGTTTTTGGCTTTCCTCATCATCGTTTTCCTGCCGTGATTTGCGTGCTGCGACTGTGTTTTTCCTATGTCTATTTCGCGATGGGCCGAATCCTAGTGAGTTACGTCGTGAGAGAGTGAATGCTGCTTTGCAGGCATTGATAAACGTATCTTCATCCGGAATCGTGTCTGCGGCTTCGCTGAGCGCGAATGCGATAGAAGCTACGATGTCGCAAAGTACGTGTGCTTGGGACAAATATTCGCCGGCTTTAGGGGCTAAATCCTTGAAAGAATCAATGCCGTGTCTTTGTACACAAGCGCAAAGTCTTGACACTTGCTGACTCGTCATGGAATTCTCTTTTGCCCAGTGAGAGGTATATCAATTACTCGGCAATAATCAATTATGGGATGAGTTATATCCTCGCAAAGAAAGAACACGCGCTCAGGTTGTCTCTGCGCATGGATGATTGCCGTTGCTTTATCGTGTGGAATATCGACAATATGGGCTTGGACAGTTTGGATTTTATCAGCAAGAGCCTTCTTATATTTGTCAGGTAGTTTCTTACTGTTTTCGAGAGTAAGGACCATTCTGAGTAATTGGGCGTGTGCGATACCTGCGCATGAACAGATGCAGTCGAATCCATTTGCGAATGTGCAGCTACCTTGACCTCGTCCAGTGTGAATATCTATGAAGGGGTTTTCGAAATTTACCCGGATGGGTAGAGCCATGTTTCTCCTTTCAGCTCTGTTTATTAGATTTCAGCGTTTCGATTACTTTTGGCATATCGGTCCAAGGGGCGTATTCCTGCTCATGATTAGGCGCGAGTCTGTTACGCCCCTGGCGGTTTTCCGTTGTATTGTGCCGGGCTGCATTGCGTATGGCGGCATCGAGATGTTCTTTGTCAATGAGTTCGGTGTTGATGTATTTGTTACGGTTTCCGCCGACAACTTTAGCTTCTGCTGCAGCTGACTCGACATCAGGTGTCAGTGTATAGCTTGACGGGCAAGCCTTCACATAGTCGAGCAGCCAGACCTCGAAGCAAGGATTGGAAATGATGAGTTCGATTCCATTGTCATTGCAGATTCTCGCTGCTTCGCCGTGGTCGTGAAAATCGTCAACATCGACCACCACCCAGATTCGTTCATAACAATCTGTAGAAGTATCTCGCTTGTCTTCCCTCTTCAACTTAACAGCGAGCTTCGCGAGCTGCTTAGGGCTGTTGTTCTTCTGTTGATAGTCAATGATGACATCGTATAGGGACTCAAGCTGCTTGAAATACTGTTTCTCAGTGACTGCTCCGCCGGCCACGACAAGAAAGCGTCTCTTGCGCGGTCGGCGCGACCGTGCGGCTTTACGTCCATGTGCAGGAACGTTTCGCTTTTTCGACATCAGGCATCAACCACATTCACGATCTGGGCGAAAGCGGTATGAAAATCAGGCCGTGGTATGGCGCCGTACACGCCGTTGAGATAGTTCTTACCGATGTTTTCCATATTCCGAATACCCAGATTGGTCACCGGGAACAATTCCGAAACGCCTTCCTTGTTCTTTTCCACAAGCCAGATCTGATCTGGTGCCAGTAAACGCTTTGCCAAACCGGACTGATTGATCAGCGACACGTCATGAGTCGTGAAAATAAGCTGGGAACCGTGAGGATTCGTTTCCGCGTCGGCATACAGCGCCACCAGCTCCTTCACCAGAGCCGGATGCAGACTGGTATCGATCTCGTCGATAAGCGTCACCGACTGCTTCGACAGCTGGCGAAGAGCAAGCGAGAAGAATGACAGCGCAGCAACGGTGCCCCTGGACTCATCATCAGGACCGAATCCTGCGGAAGATGATTCGCCGGTATGAGTGAACATCAGCTGGGAAGCGTTCTTGACATTGAATGTCTCATCCACTTTGTTCTCATCCATGCCGAGTTGCTTATGCATCTCTTCCTTGAACTGAGCCCAGAGATCCGGTGGGACGTCCACAGGAACGCTTTTCACGTCACTGATGCCGAAGTCTGCATACCTAATCAATGTGGCCAGATGTTTCGAAAGCGGTGTCTCTTTCTTGAACTCATCCAACAGTGTAGGCTGCTCCTGTTCGAAAGCGCTTGCTTCGTAATAGGCTATGCCACTTTGGAAGAATGAAAATGCCGGCCGAATGGACTCAATACCGGCAGCTGCGGCTGCGGAAAGCAGAAGTGCATTCGGCCTGAGTTCTATGGTCTTGCGTACTTGTGAGCGAGGTCCTTTGAAGGAAGGACCGAATTTCACCCCATCCGTTGAGGAACGGGAAAACAGCAGAGAGGAGTGCGTGGAAAAACGTCCTTGCAGTTTTTTGAAGAAGATGAGATCTTCCTCAAGAATCCGTTCATTGTCATAGCGGAACCAATACTGGTATTTCAGTCCATCGTTCGCGATGAATGCAAGGAAGAACATGGACGAATGCGAGAAAGGATCCTTTCGTAACAGAAAAGGTTCCCTGGGAATAGGACTGCTTGCATCCCCTTGGCTGTAGCTATTTACCACCATGTTGCGCATAGCGCGCAATGCCTTCAGAAAATTGGACTTTCCCGATGCATTGGCGCCGTATATGGCTGCGATTGGAGAATGGAGAGACTCATCAGATTCCATGAACCGTTTTTCGCGAGTCATGGAGAAAGACTGCTCGTCTCGGAAACTCCTGAAGTTCGAAAAACTAAAATCAATCAGCATCTGGTTGCCTCGTAAGTATATTTTGCTCCTTTGATACTGAGATTATATCCAGAAATATACGCGTTTTGCAATTTTCTGCTAAAAGCGGTGGTTTTATTGTGCTTATTGTTGCCGTATTGGAGATATCTAGTTACCGTTATACCCATGCTTGCGCGTATCCAGAGTCTCCTTCCAATAGGATTCCCTGGCGAGAACAACGTCTTTAGGCACGGTGAAGTCGTAATGTTCCAGAAGCGTGTAGCGAAAATGCGCCTGCACGTACTCCAACCCGTGCTGTTTCACAATGGCAATCAGCCCAGTATCGTTTCCGTGACCATCGCGGATGTAGTCCTGCCAACGCTGGTATATGCCGTTCCTTCCGGTGGCGCTTCCCACATACAGTTTCCCGTTATCGGTATTGGTAATTACATACACGCCTTGCTGACGGGACAGCGTATTCTTCCAGCTTGCCTTGTCGTTCTCCCGGTAGTGCCCGAATAGTTCGAGGGGGAAGATTATTGTTGGAAAGGATATTGTCAACGTGAGATGGGGAAGTTCAGTGACTTCTGTAGAGAACGCTAATGTGCAGCAGCCTACCGCACCGCAAGGGGTAGTTGAGGAAGCGGATGACGGCATCACTCTGATGGATCTGTTCAAAATCATTCGTAAGCATCTGGTCACCGCGATCATCGCATTCGTGGTGGTAGTGGCAGGCGTGAGCGCCTATACCTTCCTCGCTCCGGCGAAGTATACGGCTACGGCTCAGACCATGGCTACTTACAATGCTTCTCAAAATGGTGTCGACATTAACCAGCAGTCCGCTGGTGGCAGCTACATTTCCAACCAAATCACCTCATATCCGACGCTTGCCACCACTTCGAAGGTGCTCAAGCCGGTCATCGATGATCTCGGTCTGGACGAAACCGTGACGGATCTCGCCGGCCAGGTCACCGTCACCAATCCGACCAACACCGCATTCGTGAACATTGCCGTGGTGGATGGAGATCCGAAGCAGGCCGCGGACATCGCCAATTCCGTTGCCGAATCGCTGAAGAACGTCATTGAAAGCGACCTGTACTCCGGAGATAAGTCCCCGGTGAAGCTTTCCATCGTGCAGAAGGCACAGGTCCCGACGTCTAAGTCTTCGCCGAAGACTGCCCTGTATTTGGCTGTCGGTGTGGTGCTCGGCATCATCATCGGCGTGTTCGCCGCACTCATCAAAGACCTCCTCAACACCAAGGTTGAAGAGACTTCCGACGTGCGCGGCATCGTCCGAGCATCCTCCCTTGGCTCCGTTCCGATGGACGCTTCGCTTGATGATAAGCGTCCGGTGCTGGTGAGCCAGCCTAACGGCGCTATTGCCGAGGAATTCCGCCGTATCCATACGAATATCGACTTCCTGCAGACCGACCGCACCGAAGGCGTGGGCCAGCTGCTTGTCATCACGTCTGCGCAGCCGTCCGAAGGCAAGACCACCATGGCTATCAACACTGCGGTGGCCCTTGCTGAAGATGGTGCGAAAGTACTGCTTATCGACGCTGATCTTCGCCACCCGTCCGTTGCTCACCACTTGGGCATTGAAGGTGCCGCCGGTCTGGCGCACGTGCTGTCCGGACAGATGGGCCCGAAGGACGTGGTGCAGAGCTACTGGAAGCCGAACCTGCACATTCTGCCTGGCGGCAAGAGGCCAGCGAACGCTGGCGTGCTGCTGGGCTCCGAAACCATGAAGCTCATGGTGGAGCAGGCGCTCACCCAATACGATTACGTGATTATTGATACCGCCCCGTTGACGGTGTCCAACGATGGCGCGGTATTCGGCCGTTGGGCCAAGGGCCTTCTGCTGGTGGTCAGCCGCAACGTGTGCGAGAAGAAGTCCCTGCAGGAGGCGGCCGACACGCTCGCCACCGCGCAGGTGCCGGTGCTTGGCTTCATCTTCAATCGTGCAGATCCGAAGAAGACCAATACGCATTCCAATTATTACTATTACTATGAGGATGGTGCGCCGCGCAGCAGCCATCGCGCGAAGGGGAAGAAGCGGCACTGATGGTTCCCTTCTCCATGGAATGAGGAGTGTATGGCAACTGAGAACGATGATTCCCGGTCTATGAACGGTATTCTGTCCAACATATCTCGGGATGTGGTGGACACCAGCTGGGATATTCCTCCGCTGACCTTCCCCAAATTGCAGCCTACCGATTCGGAAGAAGCCGATGGTGCGGATGGGGCTTCGCTTGCTGAGCCCCGCACCATCGCTTCCTCCGTACCTGCGCAAACGGAACAGCCGGTTTCGGCTGCGCCAACAATCGCGGATATACCCAGTATGCCGCTCGACACCATCGATTTCGATGATGCGGTTGCACCAGCCGATGCCGAGGAAACCGCTACTCTGCCACCCCTCGTCTCTTCGACAGATGAACAGGACGTCGAAGCAACTCAGGCCTTTGACACTTCGGATGGCATAACGGACCTAGAGGAGCTGGCCGCGGAAGATCCGGAACATGATCCGCTGAAAACCATTCCGGTCGCACCGAAAGAGCCGTCTGCGGACAAGTGGAAGATTATTGCCATTGTCGCTGCGATTGCGGCAGTGGCGGTTGCTATTGCCGGTGTCATCGTGGTACGCAATCGTATCAATTCGAAAGAACAGCGTGCGGCAGTGGTGGTATGTGAGAAGGCGAAATCCAAATACTCCAAAGCCAACGAAAAACTGCAAAACGCCATCGAACAAGCAACTAGTCTGCAGGGCACTGCGGCAAACCAGGTGGCGGATGCCGCCACAATCGACCAGCTCACTCAGGCCGTGACCAAGGCGCAAAACCTCAAGACGGTCGGCGGATGCTCGGTGTTGCTGTCCGAAACCACACTGCGTGCGCACGCCCGTAGCATGAGCAAGCAGATCAGCAATATCAAAGAACAGACCAAGGCCGTTACCGCAGCAGCCACAGCTGTGGACGCCAGCAAGCGAGCTTTGGAAGTGAATAAGACGACTGCCGCATTGCAGAAGGCCATTGCTGACGCAAAGACGTTGCTTGACGGTTCTGCAGGCGAGGTCGCGGACGAGTCGACACGTGACGCGCTTGCCAAGGCGATTGACGCTGCTCAGAAACTCCTTGATGGCAAAAGCACTGATGTTATGGCCATGCAGAACGCTTCGAAGGTGATTTCCTCGACTTCTGACGGCGTGAACAAGTCTGTGGCGGAGCAAACTGCGGCTAATGCCCAGTCGAATACCAATTCGAATACCAATAACGGCACTACGAACCGGCGCTACACATATACGTGGCAATTTGGTCCGGGCTCTGGAAACGGTGTGAACGGTGGTGGTTCGACCGGTGGCAATAACAATGGTGGCTCAACCGGTGGTAATGGCGATTCGACCGGCAACGGTAACGGTGGTTCGACCGGCGGTAACGGCGGTTCTAACGACGGTAATGGCGGTTCGACCGGTGGTAATGGCGATTCGAACGGCAACGGTGGTTCAACCGGCGGTAACGGTGGTAATGGCGATTCGAACGACAACGGCAATGGTGGTTCGGACGGCGGTAACGACAACTCAGATACAGGTACTGCTGGCGAATAAGCCATACCGGAGAAGGATTTGGATATAGCGAATGGTACCCCCATAGGTCCCTCTTAATTTCGGGGGGGGGGCTGCGGTAAATTGTTTGCCGTATGCAGCTGAAGGGGAGGGAGATACATGCAAGGCGTGAATACCGGTGAATCCGGCGCACCAAACGGCGAGCAAGGTATGAGGACTCAAGAGATTCATATCGTCTCGTCCAATGCGCATCGACAGGCATACGCGTCCATGCAGAATCAGCGTCTGCAAAAGCAGTTCGAGCCGATGACTTTTTCCAATACCCCGTTTCCTGCGGAAAAGGAAGGACATAGGCGCGGCAAGGCTGAATCGACTCCCCGGTGGCGTTTCGCCTTCGTCGCCAGCCTGATCGCCATCGATTTGGCAGTGATGCTGCTTTCGTTGACCGTCAGCCTTGTAATCAACGGTGCTGCTTTCGATGCCATCGGCGATGTGATGCCGTTTTGGCTTTTCCTCATTCTGTTCAGCCTGATTTGGTTGCTGTGCTTGGCATTCGCGGGCACATACCACCGCCATGTTATGGCGGACGGCTATGAGCTGTATGCCAAAATCATCAATGCGTCGTTGCTGACCATCATCTCATACTGCAGCCTTGCATTTATTTTCAAACTTGCATTGCCCCGCACTGCGTTGATTATCGCGCCAGTCATCGCCTTCTTCTTGGACATCATCGCACGCTGGCAGATGCGTCAAGCGTTGCATCGTCACCGCAGCAAAGGCTCTTGCAAGTACAGAACGGTGGTCATCGGATCTTCCGATGGCATCAACAAAGCCTTGCAGACCATGCGCAACTGCATGAATTGGGGGTACGAACCAGTTGCTGTATGTCCAATTGAAGCGGATCCAGCTTCAAAAGACGTTTATGTGGTTACCTCATACACACCGGATGCCAATATCGAAGGCTCCAGCAAACTCAAGGTGATTCCTTTCAACTCGGCATTCCCACGTATTTGCGAAAGCCTTGGTGTACAGGAAGTCTATGTGGCTGACGTGCTTTCGCGTGATTCCGAAATGCTGCATGGTCTTTCTCTTGCGGTGGAGTCGCTGGGTATGGAACTTGCCTTGGCGGTCTCCCTGGCGGATGTGAGCGGTCACCGTTTGTATCTGCGAAACACCACGGAACAGCCGGTTCTGTTGGCTTCCCTGCCGCAGTACACGGGAGCTGCGAACGTAATCAAGCGTTTGCTGGACATCATCGGCTCACTGTGCGCGCTGATTATTTCCTCTCCGATTCTTCTCGGCGTCGCCATCGCCATCAAGCTTGATGATGGCGGTCCGGTGTTCTTCTCTCAGACCCGTATCGGACTGCACGGCAAGCCGTTCAAAATGTATAAATTCCGTTCCATGGTCACCAATGCTGAGGAGCTGAAGAAGAAACTCGCTGAGGAAACTGGGCAGGAAGACCGGTTCATCTTCAAAATGAAAGATGATCCGCGTATCACCAAGGTAGGTCACTTCATCCGTAAGACTTCTTTGGATGAGTTCCCGCAGTTCTACAACGTGCTCAAGGGCGATATGTCTCTGGTCGGTCCGCGCCCGGCATTGCCGGAAGAAGTGGCCCGCTATGGTTCCCTATATTCCGCCCGACTGCTGGTCAAGCCGGGCATCACCGGTCCATGGCAGGTGTCCGGCCGGTCGGATCTTTCACAGGAGCAAAGCGAATATTTGGACGTCTCCTACATTGAGAATTGGTCCATCGCTGGAGATCTTGCGATTCTTGCCAAAACCGTGATGGTAATCTTCACTGGCCGTGGATCGTACTGAGCCAATAAGTGGGTTTTCTGTGATTTTCCCTCTGTTCTTGTGACGGAACAGAGGGAAATTTCATTTGGCGGCCGAAAAAAGGGGTGCCATGTGGCACAATAATGCGCTGGAATAGTCAAATTGAGTGCTTAATGATTTGAGGAGCAAAGCATGGGGCAACATGCTCAAGCAATACGGGAAAAACATACGGCACGGAATGTGACGCTTATTGTACTTGCGGTGCTGATCGTGCTACTTGCCATTGCTGCAGTGTTTGGTATGCAACTGTATAAGCAGGCAAAAAGCGTCAAGGCACACGAATCGCAAGCCATATCCTCACTATCCGCAATCAATGACCCTGCAAAGCTCAAGGATGCCGCCGCGTTGCAGGCGTCCATCGCGCAGGCTCAGCAGCAGACGGCGCAGGCCAAGCAGATTGCGCACGGTTCATTATGGAACGTGACTGCGAAAATGCCGTTCGTCGGCAGTGACATCGCCACTGTGCAAGGCATGACGGAAGTCGTGGACAATCTTGCACAGCAGACACTGCCATCGTTGACCACTGCGGTGCAACAGCTTGCCGGGGCCAATCTTTCCGGTGCGGAAGGGCAACTTAATCTGCAGCCAATCGCCGATGCGCAAGGTAACTTCGACAAGCTCAACCAGCAGGTGCAGCAGCAGAACAAGCAGTATAACAGTCTTGCCGAGCCGAAAATCGGCATGGTGAAGAAAGCCTATCAGCAGGGCAAGGACCAGCTTGACAATATCGCCGATTTGGTTGGACAGGTCAGCAACGCCACTCACATGCTGCCTTCCTTCCTCGGCCAGAACGGTGCCCGCACATACTTGCTGGCGGCACAGACCACATCCGAAACACGTTCCGGCGGCGGCTTGGTTGGCTCTCTCGGCACCATGACTGCGGATAATGGCAAAATCGCGGTGGGGGACTTCCATCCGAATAGTGAATTCGTCAATGGCAACAATGGCACCGCTGAGGAACATGCGGTATTCAACAGGCCGCTGGGTTTCTCCTTCGACGTGCGAGACACCTTCGCGGTGCCGGATGTTTCCCGCAACGCGGAAATGCTCAACGCTTCATGGCAGCGTTCGCAATATGCCTGCAACATCGACGGTTTGATTTCCGTGGATCCGGTGTTCATCCAGAAGATGGTGGAGATCAACGGACCTGTCACTTTGTCCAACGGCACTGTGCTTACCGGCGAGAACACCGCCGAATACATGCTCAACACCATCTACAAGGACGTTCCTGTGGCACAGCAGGACGAATACTTCGAGTACATTGCCAAAACGGTGATGGACGGCGCTTTTGGCAACATGACTGTGGACAAGATGATGAAGGTGGCGCAAAGCATCGGTGATTTGGCCGAGAACCGCCACTTCTACGCCTACACGTTCCACGATGACGAAGCGAAGTACTTCCAAGGTGCTGGACTCGCCAAGAATGCGCCTGAGAGCGAGACCAATCCGGAAACGGGCATTTACATCAGCGAGCAGAATCCTTCGAAGATGGGTTGGTATATCGACCGTACCAGCGAAGTGACCAAGACAGGTGACAAGACCTACCACGTGAAGTACACGCTGACCAACCGTATGACTTCCACGGAAATGGCTACCTGCACGAGTTACATTCTCGGTGGTGAGCAGAAGGGCGTTGGTGGCGTGCCCGTGGCGCCGAGTGGCACATCCGCGCAGCGTGTGCTGATTTACGCGCCTGCAGGTGGTTCGATTGGATCAATCGCCGTGACCGGTGATGTGCGTGACCGTAGCAATGCCACCA
>ULWC01067854.1_pt1 | contig 10906 bp, 5 predicted proteins | sample 1959931 | NCBI WGS metagenome assembly ULWC01 (sample SAMEA4835801, study PRJEB28245) | human gut metagenome | biome: gut microbiome; material: fecal sample | place: Denmark | collected 2008
TCGGCATTTCGTAGGTCTTGCCATCCAGCATATATTTGCCCTCCGTCAGACGTGCGATATACGGAAACAGATTCAATGCGCGGTCTTTCCAGTAAGTCTCATCGCCCTGCCAGAGATATTCTACCCCATCCTTTGTCTGAATCGACCACAGCTCGCCGCCGTGGGAGTTTACCTGAACCTTCAGGCTATCATTTTCCAGTGTGTAAATCATACATTCCCCTTTCCGCAGCCGATGAAAAAATCCGCTGCATCCCCTGATTCCATTTTCCCGGAGCGCAGCATCCAATTTGCCCGCGCCCCGGATTTTTTTTTAAAACGCGATACCCGTGTCCCACAGCTCCGCGTTTTTTTACTGGAATGGATTCCAGAAACGGCTGCCATCCGCAAATGTAATCGTCAGAGCAACCGCCATAAATACTACCGCAAATCCAATCGTCAGATAGTCATTTCGTACCAGCTTCTTTCCCATGTACCAGGTACGTTTTTTATTTTTACCAAAGCCCCTAAGCTCCATGGCATTGCTGACCACATCGATACGATCCATGCTGGAAAACAGCAGCGGGAAAATAATCGTGCTCATCCGCTTGATTCTCGTCCAGAGGGATGTCTTGCTGCTCATCTCGATGCCCCGCGCCTCCTGCGCATGCTTGATCTTGGTAAAATCAGACTGTACGTCCGGGATGTAGCGCAGCGCGATGGCAATGGCGTAGCCCACGTTGTAGCTGACACCCATGCGATTTAAGCTTGCCGCAAACTCGCTCGGGTTGGTCGTCACAATAAACATCAATACCACCGGCGTTACTGTCAGATACTTCAGCATAATATTAAACTGGTAAAACAGCTGTTCCTTTGTGATATTATGATTGCCAAACAGGTGTAAAAGCTCTGTTTTTGTGCCGTAGATCACAGTTCCCTGATTCGGGGAAAACAGCCACACCGCAAGCATGTTAATACATAAAAACAGCAAAATAAACTGAAATACCGTCCCGACCTGTTTCCATTCTGTATGGGAAACCTTAAAGATCACCAGGCTGCAGACCAGCATGACCAGCAGCACTCTCGTGTCATAGGTCAGCATACCGGTCAGTGACCAGAGCAGGAAAAAGATCATTTTCGAAACGCCGGAAAGCCGATGGATCCAGGTATCTTTTTCACTGTACGTCAGAATTCTGCCCGCCATCCGCTCTCACCTGCCTTTCATAATAAATAAACCGCTCTGCAAAGCCGGACGCATCCCCGATGCCGCAGCGCACCGCCAGATCGTACAGCGACGTCTTTTTCAGATAAGCACGGTCTGCAACCGCTTCATCCGTCAGCACCCTTGCCGGCTTGTCGTCCGCAATCAGCTCGCCGTCCGCGATAACAATCGCACGGTCGGTATATTCCAGCATCAGATGCATATCATGTGTGATCATGATGATCGTAATGCCAAGGGTCTCATTTAAGTGCTTTAAAAATTCCATAATTTCCGTATAATGACGGTAATCCTGTCCTGCCGTCGGCTCATCCAGAATCAGGATCTCCGGATTCATGACGAGGATCGAAGCGATAGTCACACGTTTTTTCTGACCAAAGCTCAGAGCAGAAACCGGCCAGTTCCGGAAGGGATACAGACCGCAGATCTTTAACTTATCGTAAACCCGTTCCTTTACCTCTTCCTCCGGCACGCCACGGACCCGTAGTCCCAGCGCCACTTCATCAAAAATCATCGGCTTGGAAATCATCTGATTCGGGTTCTGCATGACAAGCCCGATGGCCTCGCCACGCTCCTTGATGGATTTATCCGCAATATCACTGCCATTTAACAGGATCTTACCGTGATCCGGATGGATAAAGCCGCAGATCAGATTTGACAACGTACTCTTTCCCGCGCCGTTTTTTCCGACAATTGCGAGCATTTCCCCTTTGTTAATACGGAAATGAATATCCGACAGGATCGGTTTGCCTGTAATATAGGAAAAGTCCAGATCCAGCACTTCGAGGGCCGGCTTTTCCTCTCCTTGAATCTCCGGCAGGGAAACCTTCTCGAACCAGTCCCTTACCTTTTCCTGATAAGGCTCCAGATTCATCGTCTCGATATGTTGAGGATGATCCTTTGCCGCAACCTGACATCCCGCATGTTTGAGCGCCGTCACATACAGCGGCTCACGGATGCCCTCCTGAATCAGAATATCGGAGGCAAGCAGCTCGTCCGGCGTCATATCCGCTACAACCCTTCCGTCCCCGATCACCACAATTCTGTCTACATCCCGGTAAAGGGCATCCTCTAACCGGTGTTCGATAATGATAACCGTCTTGTCGCGCTCCCGGCAGATCCGGTCGATCAGGTCGATAGCCCGCTTGCCGGTCGCCGGGTCAAGGTTTGCCAGCGGCTCATCAAACAGCAGGATATCCACATCATCTACCAGCACGCCTGCCATGGAAACTCTCTGTTTCTGTCCGCCGGAAAGCTCCGTCGGTGCATTGCCGAGAAGGGCTTTGATATCCACAACCTCTGCCACTTCGTCTACTGCGCGGAACATCTCTTCCTGCTCTACGCAGTCGTTTTCCAGTGCAAAAGCAACATCTTCTGCAACCGTCAGGCCGATAAACTGGCCGTCTGTATCCTGCAGCACCGTACCGACGATTTTGGACATTCCAAAAATGCCGGTTTTGGCAGGATCTTTACCGCCCACAGTCAGGGTTCCGCTGCTTTCGCCAGGGTATGAAAAAGGAACCATCCCGTTGATGCAGTGCACCAGAGTCGATTTTCCCGACCCGGACGGTCCCACGATTAAAACCTTCTCTCCGGGATTGACCGTCAGGTCAATCTCCCGGAGTGTAGGCTCTGACTGTGATCGATATTTAAAAGTATAGTTTTTAAACTCGATGATCGGAGTCATGTATCAGTCCTCTTTGGAAAGGCTTCCGGACTTTGCGCCGACCTTGGAGTAGGCAACTAACAGCAGAGTTCCCAGAATGCCGATGATAATTACATTTGCAACAAAAGCGGTTACGCCCTGTGTGAATACCTTTTTTACAGGCTCTGCATAAATTACGATGTCCAAAACCGGAGCAACCAGAATCCATGCCAGTGCGTTTGCAACAACCTGTACGATATTGAACAGGCCGATTCCCTTGCCGCCGAAGCTGCCTTCTTTTACTTTATACTTCGCAGCAAACAGGCCAACGATGATGCCGAATACAGCGTCCGGGAATACCCAGCTCCACCATACGCTTCCGTAGAATACTGCATCACCCAGTGCATGACCGATCAGACCGATGGCACCGCCAACAACGGGACCAAAAATAGCGGAGAAAAATGCAAGTACCGCTGCGCGAGTCTGCAAAGCTGTGTTCGGGATGAAACCAACCGGGATCTGCACATTGGTTAAAACAACGAACAGCGCGGTTCCGATACCAATCGCTACGACATGCTTGATGCCAAACTTCTTATCCATGAGTAAATCCTCCTCATAAGTATTTATTTGTGGAAAACCACGTTCTTACTATAGCGAATCACTCCGGATTTTTCAATCCCTTTTCTGTCTTTTCTCCCTCGTTTGCGTCTTCCAGTACAATTTCCGACGCAAGAGTGTCGATATCGGAATACCACACCCGAAATACCGCCTGCGCTGCATTCGCGTAAATATGGGGCAGTTTCGACTTCTCTTTTCCGGCGTCTTCCAGCACATCCAGGATTTCCCGCAGCACGTCCCTCGTCAGATACGATCCGCGCCAGTGAAACGTCAGGACTTTTCCTTTTTTTACCGCCTGCTGCGCGCGCTTTTTGACCTCTTCCATTTTCGTAAAGGAAAGCTTCTTTTCCCTATAATAAAAATGTCCATTGTCCGTGCACGCCGGCGCCGGTGCGATCAGCGGCTCATGGTCGCGGAACATCGCCTTATCGTCGAGGTTAAAATAATCGTAACGGCACTCGGCATCCTCCCGCGCCCCTCTGGTCAGACTATTGTCAAATGTCGCATCCAGATGATAATACTGCCCGCCGATGCGCACGATATTCCAGGTGTGGCGGTATTTGATGCCTTTTTCCGGATTGTTGCCGCAAATCGCAATCATACACCATAGCCCGAGCGCGTCGCAGAGCACCTTGACCGCCTTTGCAATTCCCTCGCAGACGCCTACGCCCTGCCCCAGCGGTCCGATGATTTCGTGAGAATACGGCTTCTTTAACTTGTCATACCGTACATTTTTGCATATAAAATCGTGCACATATTTTTCTTTTTCCCACTCCGAAAGTCCCTGCGCCTGCCGTGCAAGCTTTTCCACCCGCGATGTCAGCGCTATCTGATGCTCTTTGATTTTTCCTTTTTCAAACAGATATTCCGGCACGAAAATCAGGTTCGGGGAGTCGGGGTAATATTTCCCTGAAAACCCCACCACCCAGAATATTTCCGGGTGATCCAGCCGCATCTGGAAAAAAATGTCATACAGCTCTTTTCCATCCACACGCGGCAGCTGAATCTGATCCGCCAGCTGCCGGACGCCCTGCAGCATGCCGTGATACACTGCCTGCTTCTGCCTGTCCATTTTCTGATAATAAAATTCTTCCATCTTACAGTGTAATCTCCTGTTCCAGCCCGAACGAATAGATCAGCTTTTCCTTCACGCATTTTCCGGTCAGCCGCACAAGTGCTTCCTCATAATAGTCCAGCTGAACCCGGTAGCGCAAAATCAGCTCCTTCGGGTCTTTTACCAGATCGGTCTTATAATCTGCCAGCACGATGCCGTCCTCTTCCTCCAGATAAACATCGATAATTCCCTGGATCAGCACGGTTTCATCCTCCGGAAAGTCTGTATTTAAACGGTTTGCCGAAAGTCCCAGCACAAAGGGCTGCTCCCGGTGCAGTCTGTTGCTTTTGGCAGCCTTTGCCATGCGCGCTGCAAGAGGCGTCTGTAAAAATGCCCGGATCTTGTATACATTGATCGCAGCAGCATATTCCTCCGACAGCCTTCGGTCTGCTTTGCATTCTTCGATGACCGTACGGATTTTTGCCGCCGTCCAGGTTTCCTGCCGTTCAAAGGGGAAAATCTCCAGCAGTCTGTGGTACGCACTTCCCCGTGTCGTCCCGCTCACGGTTTTTTCCTGTTCCTTGACAAACTGCGGCAGATACGGCACGACCTCTTCCTCCGGGAACAACTCGAGCCCTTCCGCAGCTTCCTCCTGCATGCCTTCTTTTTTCAGCTCGGAAACGGTTGTTTTGACAAAAAGTCCCGCCAGGTTTTCATGTGCATAGGGCTTCTGCAGGCGCTCGCACAGCGCAAGCTCTGCCGCCTCCGGCTCTTTTCCGGCTTCCTCAAAAAGCTTCTGCCTGCTGTTGTATCCCAAGGACGCACGCACAAGCTCTGCCTGCAGCAGTTCTTCCTGCGTACAGATCTGAAGCCGACGTCCGACGGACTGCCATGCCGGAAGCACCAGATCATAATAGGAAGACGCTTCCTGCAGCCGCAGCGCCGAATAGCCATACGCACCCTGCGTTGCATCCTCCTGGGGCAGCTTGTCTTCTTTACAGGTTCCGGTCAGAATCAGCTTTTCCTCCGCACGCGTCAGCGCAACATATAGAACTCTCAGTTCTTCTCCCATGCTGTCGGCATTTAATTTGCGCGCCAGCACATTTTTTTTCAGCGTCGTATGTCGGATCCGTGCTGTCGGATCCACCCAGTCGATCGCCAGTCCCAAATCCATATCCATCAGCACCGGAGCTGCGCTGTCCTGCCGGTTAAAGCGTTTCGACAGTCCCGACACAAAGCATACCGGAAATTCCAACCCCTTGCTCTTGTGAATGCTCATGATCCGCACGACATCCGCGTTTTCGTCCGACGCGCCCGTTTCGCCGTAATCAATGTCATATTTTTCCAGCTGTTCCATGTACCGGATAAAATGAAACAAACCGGAATAACTCGTCTTTTCAAAGCTTTCTGCCCGCGTCAGCAGCATTTCCACGTTGATTCTGCGCTGCACACCTCCCGGCAGCGCGCTGACCGTATACAGATAGCCCGTTTCCTCCAAAAACTGCTCCATCAGCTTGTGAATCGGCAGATAGACCGCGTACTCGCGGTAGCGGTTTAAAAAGGAAAGAAAGCTGCAGCATTTTTCGCGAAGGGAGGCATCGGCACCATTGCTTCCGCTGCCATATCCTACGCTGCCTTCACCACTTTCTCCTTCTCCCGCCGCCAGCTTCACGCAGTCGTACAGGCAGCGTTTTCCCGTCTCATCCAGTGCGCGCAGCGTCGCCAGCTGCGCATCGCTGAATCCAAACAGCACCGATTTGAGTACGCCGAACAGTGGAATTTCCTGCAACGGATTGTTCAGCACACGCAGGAAATTCAAAACCGTCTGCACCTCCGTCGCCGCAAAATACCCCGTCTTGGACGTCACAAAGACCGGAACGGCGTTTTCTTCCAGTATCTTTTTAAACGTCTCGTCCCAGCCGGATGTCGTCCGCAGTAAAATCACGATATCCTGATACCGCGCCGGGCGCAGCTGTCCGCTTTCGCTGTCCCGCACCGGGAGCTTTCCAACGATTTCGCGGATTTTTCCGGCGATCATTTTCGCTTCCAGCTCCTTCGGGTCTTCGCCCTTTTCGCCGGATATTGCAGCAATGCAAAGCTCCGGCTCGTAAGGGGAGCGGGCGATCGAGGCTTCGCAAGCCGAACTCACCGGCACAGCACTCCCCTGCTTTTCTTCTCCGCCGAGCGCTACGTCCTTTTCCCGCGCGTCCGCTGCTTCGCCATCTGCCTCCGGGAACTGCGCCGCCGGGTACAGCGCCGCATCCGCGTCGTATTCCACTCCGCCAAGCTCTCTGTGCATCAGCTGTAAAAACAGGTCGTTGACGCAGTCCGTCACCTCATGACGGCTTCGAAAGTTCTGCTTTAAGTCCACACGGACGCAGCTTCCGTCTTCTTTTTGATAGGTCGCAAATTTTTCCAAAAACAACTCCGGCCGTGCAAGACGGAATTTGTAAATGCTCTGCTTGACGTCACCTACCATAAACCGGTTAAATCGCCCGTCGTCCTCGCCGGAAATACTCTGTAAGAGAAATTCCTGCACGAGGTTGCTGTCCTGATACTCGTCGATCAGAATCTCTACGAACTGTTCCCGGTATTCCAGCGCCGTATCCGACGGCACCATCTGTCCGTTTTCCTCTTCCTTTAACAGAATCTGCAGTGCCAGATGCTCCATGTCCTCAAAGTCCAGCAGGTTCTTTTCCCGCTTTTTCTCCGTCAGTCTTTCTCCGAACAAAAGCGCCAGATCCACCAGCTCGCACAGCGCTGCGTCCGCCTGTCTGCATTCTGCAAGCCACTGCTTCGGACCGGATGCGAAATATTTTTCGGAAAGCGTCCCCAAAAGGCTTTTCACACGCTCCCTCATCGCCTTGACCAGCTCCCGCTTTTCTGCCGACACGCTGTCATCCTTTTTTGCTGCCATGCGGGCGTAGGAAATGCCCTGCACCCGCGCTGCAAGGGCTTCGAAAGCATCCTTCGCAACGGACGATTCCACTTCTGCAGGTGCCACAGACTGCTCTGGTTCTGATGCTGTCTGCACCACGCTCGCCAGCTCCTGTTCCAGCCCTGCGATCAGCTCCTGATCCTTTTCCAGCGCTACAGCGTAAAAATACGGCCCATCCGGCTCCTCGCACACCTTCAGCGCAGCTTTTTCCTGCTCTTTGCATTCCTGCAGCAGGGCTGAAATTTCCTGCATCATGCCTGCAAACCACTCTGTTTTTGCAAGCTCCTCAAACGTCTCCACATGATAATCCATGCGGTGCTGCCGCAGCCATTTTTCCGGAAAAGGATAGCTTCCGGAAAAGGTATATAGCCGTTCGATCAGCTCTTCCAGCCGCTTTTCCCGGCCGTCGTAGGCAAAATATTCCACGCAGTCGGTAAATTCCTGCCGTCCCTGCGCGAACTGCTCTTCCAGAAGCTCTGACAAAACCTCCTGCTTCAACAGGCGCATTTCGCCTTCGTCCGCCGTCCGGAAGTCCGGGTCGAGACCGATATCGTTGAAATGATTTTTGATCAGATATAAACAAAAGCTGTGGATGGTCATGATCTTCGCATTGTGGATCAGCATCAGCTGCTTTTTTATATGCTCGTTGTCCGGCTCTGCCTCTACGCGGTCGGACAGTGCCTTCGTAATTCGCTCCCGCATCTGTGCTGCCGCCGCATTCGTAAACGTTACGATCAGTAACCGATCAATATCCACTGCCCGCGCCGAATCGCATCCTGAACCGGAGACCAGCTCTACAATCCGCTCGACCAGCACCGCCGTTTTGCCGGAGCCTGCCGCCGCCGACACCAAAATATTACAGTTTCTCAGATCAATGACCCGCTGCTGATCCTCCGTGAACTTCATTCCCATCGGCGACCTCCTTTCTGATAAGCTCCATCGCTTCGTCTTCTTTCAGGTTTTCCAGCTCACGCATTACAAACCCGTCGATCTTTTTGTCAAATCCGCACACTTTCTGGTACGCGCAGTATTCGCAGGCGTTTCTGTTGCCCTGCTCATACGGGTCCAATGCGATTTTTCCATCCAAAATCTGCCGTCCCGCCTGCCGGATTTTCTGCTCCACAAATGCCGATACCGCCTGAAAATCCGTCTCTTCCAAAACACTCGAACGCGCCGAAAAGCTGCCGTCCTTTTTCCGTTCCAGCGGCACCACATCCGAACGCCCTAAAAAGCCCTGATCCAGCCCCTCGACAACGTCCTCCCTGGCATTCACAATGCCGGTTGTCCGCAGGGCGCGCAGCACCTGCGCATTGACCTCCTCCGCCGAAGGCTCGCCCTCCGGCATCTCAATCATCGGATCCTGCACCCGATAATACAGCATCGCCGCCGGGACTATTTCTTTCTCCGGATGCTTTTTTCCGGCAATTTCCATCGCAGCATTCATGTATACAACAAGCTGCAGCTGCAGTCCGTAATACAGCGCTGCCAGCGAAAACTCCCTGCTGCCGGACTTATAATCCACGACCTTGACATAAACATGCTCCCGGTCTTCTTTCATATCCACACGGTCGATCCTGCCGCGCAGCCGCATTTTTTCCTGCTCAGAAAGCGCGATATTAACCGCATCCAACTCCTCCAGCACCGAAAACGAAACCTCGAACTTCTCCGGCACAAAGCTGCCTTTTTTGAGCTGATACTGCATGGCGCTTACCGTCCGTTTTAAAATCCGCTTAATCCGCTGCACGATATAGGCGTTTCTCGCGCTGTCAAACAGCACCGTGTGATGATACGTCACCGCATACGCGTCCACCGCCTCATCTACCAGCCGCTCGCCCTCTTCTTCTGTAAAATCAAACCAGTTTTTACCGATCTCCTTTAGTTTTTCCGCAAAAATTTCCAGCACGCCGTGGTAGAGATTTCCCATGTCCACCGCTTCAAACGCGAACTCTTCCTGCTCCTTTAACTTCATGCCATAGCGCAGAAAATGGGCATAAGCGCACGCTGCAAACTGCTCCAGACGGCTGACGCTTCCGGAAATCGTCTGCCCGTAAAGCGCTGCTGCCACCGCCTTTCCAAGGGACGGCTCCTGATAGGAAAAAAATGCCGTATCCGTCAGCTGTCCGCTCCACAGCCGGTACACATCCTGCCGCTGGTAAACCCGGTACAGCGTCAGAAACTCACGCTCCGCTGCCTCATCCAACAGCCCATCCGCATAGCTTCTAAGTCCATTCGCAAGATATTCCCGTCCATCCGAAAAAGACTGCACCTGTAAAAGCATGGGCTCCAGCTCCGGCTTTTCTGTCGGAATCGTCGGAAACAGCCGCTGCACCTGACCCACCAGAAAGCTCTTTCGCAGCGCCCTTCCTTCCAGATTCATCCGCGCCCAGGAAAGCACCAGAAGCTCGGATGGCTTTGTCATATTCAAATACAAATAAAACCGCTGAATGTACATCTGCTGCCGCGGCGACGGCGCAAGCTCCTGCCCGGAGCCGGTTAAAAATTCCCGGTCGAGGTCGGAAATAATCCCTCCGTTTCCCGCGTTGCCCGGAATATTGCCGTCATTTACGCCTGCAAAAAACAGCGCCTTCACCTGTTTTAAACGCGTCCGCTCCATATCCCCCGCCACCACGCGGTCCACATTCTGGGGAATCGTGCCGACCTGCAGCTCTTCGAATCCGGCTTCCAGAAGCTTTGTAAATTCCTCAGCCGTTGTCTCTTCTTCCCCGACCAGGCTCACGATCTGATCCAGCAAATCCATCACCAGCCGGTAAATCTGTGCATACTCCCGCTCCCGCACCGGATCGCCCGCCTCTGCAAAGCGCTGCTCGAAGCGTTTTAGCTTCTGCTGGGTTTTACTCTGCGCGATAAACTCATATAACCCCTGTGCGTACTCCTTCGTCGTTTTGTATTTTCCATACAACGGCGCAAGCCCCAAAACCAGCCGCTCCCGCAGCGCATTCAGCTGCGCCAGCTCAGCCTTTGCGTCTAGCATATTTTCCGTCGGATACACAAACAGCGTCTCCCATTTTTTCCGTCCACGGATACCCAACGCCCGTACATAAACCTCCAGCCGATCCGTTTCCTCCGGCACAAAATCCGCCAGACCGCTGCGCAGATAGTGGAAAACAGATTCATAACTATAGTTCTTTACCCGTACCTGCAGTGCGCTTTTTATATACTCAATAAACGGATTCAGGGTGACGCCCCGCGTCTGATCCAGATAGACTGGAATGCCGAATGCCGCAAACTCCTGCTCGATGCAGCTTGCATATGAGGTGTAATCCCCGCAGATGACCGCGATATCCCGATAACAGTAATTCTGCTGCGTCACGAGCCGCCGGATTGCGATACAGATCTGACGCACCTCCTCCCGCAGTGTGGAGGCTTCCAGAAGACGAAGCTGCACGGGCGGCAGGCCAATCGCAGCGCTCTGCGCCGCAGACCGTTCCTGCCCGC
>ULWC01020945.1_pt1 | contig 10895 bp, 7 predicted proteins | sample 1959931 | NCBI WGS metagenome assembly ULWC01 (sample SAMEA4835801, study PRJEB28245) | human gut metagenome | biome: gut microbiome; material: fecal sample | place: Denmark | collected 2008
CCTGCCGCCGTGAGATCGGCTTGCCGCTTTTGGTGCGAAAGATCGCGCCGGAAGCGATTTTTTCTTTTTTGGCGTACTTTACCAGCTTGCGGTGCAGCTTGGTCGGCAGCAGGATCGTGCGGATCTTGCCTTTCAGGGCGATGGTGGCGCGCCCGTCTTTCGCCGCTTCCACGGTGATATAGCGCAGTTCGGAAATGCGGATGCCCGTGGCGCACAGGGTCTCCATGATGAGGGCAAGGCGCTCCTGCCCGGTTTCCCGCGCGACAGTCAGCAGACGGTCGTACTCCTGCCGGGTCATCTCTCGCGTCGGGTCGCGGAACAGCTGGTGTTGAATCTTCAGAAATTTGACTCTGATAGACCAGCCCATAAACGCAAAAAAGCCGTTGATGGCGGACAGCATCGCATTGATGCTGGTCGGCTTGTAGCCGCGCTCCAGCAGGTGCGTTTTCCAGCGCGCGGCGTTCTCTTTCGTCACGCCGCGCCCGTCCAGCCAGAGGGAAAAGGCGGTCAGGTCACGGCGATATTTTGCCACCGTCCCCGCCGCCCGCTCGTCCGCCAAAAGGGACAGGCAGTAGGTGTCGATGAGTTCCTGTGTGATGATGTTGTCCATGTTGATACCTCCTGGATGTGGTATCAACAGTTTACTCCAGCGGAGTGAATTTCCCCGGAATTTGTGGAGAAAAAGAGAAAGCGCCCTACGGACGGGAAATCGTCCATAGGGCGTGTGCCGTTGGTTCGTTTTTTGTTTAGTCGTAGATGGATTCCATGTCCCATTCGATGATATTGCCGGAAGCGGCGTCGATGGTGAAGTCGTACTCCATCGTGCCATAGCGGATCTCGCCTTCGTACTCCCAGCGGCCATCGTCAAAGTCCAGCTTGAACTTGTAGATATTCGCAGCCGTCGCGCCGGGGACGCGGGACAGGGCGGTCTGCTTCGCCGCCGCTTCGCTGATCTTCACATTGGCGTTGGAGTTCGTGTTCTGGGACGGGGTGTAATTCTCGGCATCGTAGTCGTAGCTGACGATCTTGCCGGTGGCCGCGTCGATCTCATAGTCGTACTCGGTATAGCCGGTGCCGCCGCTGACGATGAACTCGATCTCGTAGACCTGACGGCCATGCTCCCAGTCCTGCTGCGTCTTGACGAACTGCACCTGCGAAGCGGTCTTGCCCGCGTGCTTGAGCGCGGTCTGCTTCGCCTGCTCCAGCGTCACGCCGCCGGTGGGCGCGGACTGGGAAGGATCGTTGGTGTCAAAGTCGGTGACATCACCGCCGGAAGTCGCGCTGTCCAAGCGGACGGTCTGGGTGGCACCGTCCCAGCTCACGCTCTTGCCCATGATCTCGCCAATGGCGCGGAGAGGCAGATAGATGGAGCCGTTGTAGATCGCCGGATCGACCTTCGTGCCGTTGGCGTTCACAAAGGTACGCTCGGTGCCGTCGATGACGATGTGATACTCCGGGCGCAGGGTGAAGGTCACATCCGTGCGCTTCGCCGCCGTGTCCGGCGTCCCAGCCACATTGCCGGTGGTGCGCGTCCCGCTGAGAGAGGCGGTGCCGGTGGCGCCGTCCCAGTTCACATTCTTTCCCATCAGCTCGCCCACGGCGCGGAGCGGAATGTAGGTCGTGCCGTTGCAGAGGATGGGATGGACCTCCTTGCCCTGGGCGTTGTAGAAGTCGCAGGCAACGCCGTCGATGCGGACGGTCACATCCGGGCGCAGGGTCGCGGTCACATTGGTGGCGGCAAAGGCGCTCACCGTCAATGCGGCGGACAGCGCCATCGCGCAGGCAGTCGTTTGGATGAGTCGGCTCTTTTTCATGTTCGGTTCCTCCTTAGCGATTCAGGCTCTCGGCATCCCATTCGGTGATGGTGCCGGAGGTGGCGTCGATGGTGAATTCGTACTCGGTGCCGCCGTAGATGATCTTGCCTTCATACTCCGGGCGGCCATCGTCGTAGTCCAGCTTCCATTCGTAGATGTCCTTTTCCGTTGCGCCGGATACGCGGGCAAGGGCGGTCTGCTTTGCTGTCGCCTCGCTGACGGTGGCGTTGTTGCCGGTGCCGACCACGGTCTTTGCCTCGTAGCCGGAGTTGACGATCTCGCCGGTAGCCACAGCGATCTCATAGTCGTACTTCGCGCCGTTTGCGTACCATTCGATTTCGTACACCTGGCGGCCATCGTCATAGTCCAGCTTGGACTTGGTGATGGTAGCATCCGCCGCCTTGACCCCGGCGTGTGCCAGAGCGATCTCCTGCGCCTTGGCTTCGTCCACTGTGCCGGTAGAAGCGTTCGTGCTGGGCGTGGTCTGCACCGGAGTGGTGGTCGCGCCGGATGCAGTGGTATCCGGCTGAGTGCTGTCCGCGGGCGCGGCGTTCTTATCCCGGTAACTCGCCTCCATCACCTCGCCGTTCTCGGCGTTGATGGAATACGCATAGGTATGATCGCCAGAGGTGAACTCCACCTTGTAGCAGGTCACGCCAGCGACCTCGCTGAGCGTTGCGGAAGAAATGTCCGCGTCCGCCGCGTCGATGTTCGCCGCCTGGAGAGCCGCCGTCTGCGCCGCTTCCATGCTGATCGTCGCCGCCTGATCTGCCGCGGGCGTATTACCGCATCCGGCCAGCGCCGCCGCAAGCATGAGCGCTGTTCCGGTCAAAAGCCATTTTTGTTTCATGGGGTTTTCCTCCAATCTTGAGTATTGCGTGAAGTGTAACAGATAGAAGCATACCTTGTCAATAGGAAAACTAAAATCTGAGGTGAACAGAAAAATGAGAGCATATCCACTTGAATATGCTCTCGCTTGATATTTTTATGTAGTTTCAGGCATTAAATAGTTGAATTTCTCTGGAAATTCAACTTCGGAAAAATCAATTTTTTTTGCCGTATAGGTCAGTTCTTCGTATTGCAGCGCTGTAATTGCTTTCCGATAGACTGCAATTACGCGTAGTGCACTTTTCGTCATATCCCGGACATCTTCCTGTAAAACAGTATTCGGTACATACTTCTGCGTCGTCTGATCCAGAATAAATCCAACGCAGGCATTGGTGCTGCCTGCAACCTTTTCTGTGTAAAGGCGAGGTTTGCTTGAATTATAATCGCCAATCATTTTCGCTTGCAGATTTTTGGAAATCACGGTCGGCAGCACTTCAAGTTTCATGTGTGTCGTACCATCTTCGGAAAACTCAAAATCTGCTGGACTCAGCTTATGGTCCAAACACTTTTGATAGAAGTCATTTGCAAACAGTCCAGCACTCTCATCATCCGCGCCTTTCGGTGCTTTCAAACCGGTCAGATGCAAATAATTATTCCCATAGAACGAAAATTCAAAGTGAAAGACTCTTTTATGTTTGTCTGTGCAAAGGAACAGCAAACTCTTTCCGTCCAGTTCTTTTTGATATGCCTGCGCGCATTGGACAACGATTTTAATGGCTTCGTCTTTTGTGAATTTTTTCATCTCTTTATCAGTCCCCAAATCTGCAAAAAAAGAGAAGACTGCGACACCGCAGTGTCACGCGTCTTCTCTTACATGACTGGTTTTTCTGTCGTCCGCCGACGCTCAGTTCCATCTGGTCAATGACCATTCTACTGCATCTCTATCGGGTTTTTCTGTTGCCCGCCAACGCTCCGGCCCAAAGTCCGGCATCCATTTCGGATTTTAGGTGCCAGTCGCACCAGAGGGATGACGCCCTCTATCCATCTTTATTATATGCAAAATAAGCAGAAAAGTCAACAAGGGACGCTGGAAAATTATTTTGTCTGCATTTTCCCTGTGTGGCGCAGTATATCATGCCGCTGCATCAATGTCAATTCTCAAGCTGAATTTTCACCACCATCCGTTTTCTTCCAATTTCTCTCATTTGTATGAGGTGTTACAATACCAACATACTTGGAGTTTTCCCGCAAGCGGGGACGGGAGCGCCGAAACGAAGGATTAGCAAGCAATGGAAAGGGATATCCTTTTGGACAATTTCGCTTCGCTCACTGTCCGTCAGGCTATCCGCTTCCCGCTTGTTGGGGAGCGCCCCAAACCCCCGAAAAATCCTGACGGATGTTTTCGATTGCCGTCCAAAGTCCGACAAACCCTGCGCCGATCGGCGCAAAAAGAAATGCCGCAGGCAGTATCACATGATACCGCCTGCGGCATGGTTTTTATCTCGCCTGCGACTGTTCGTTCCGGCGTTTTTCCGCTTCGCGCTCCTGCTGTTCAGCGTCAATCTGGAGCAGACTGTCTACATTTTTCTTGATAGTTTCCATTTCCTGCGCCTGCTGCTTCAGCGGACGGTATTCCGCATAGGCAACACGCTTTTTCTCCAGCAAGTCCTTGTACTGTGCCTGCAAGTCCTTCATCGCAGGCAGCTTCTTCTCGCCGTATTCCTCAAATGCCCGCTTCGCCGCGCGGTGCAGTATCAGTTCATCCTCATGCGCAGAGGCAAACGCAGCCTTCTTTGCAGTAGGCAATTTGCGGGATTGCAGATAGATGTCGTGGGTCTTGGCGTAATTTACGATATGCGTCCGCAGATCCGCAATTCGCTCCATGCGCTGCTCATATTGCCGGATTGTTGTCACTGCCGCATCCCGCTTTGCGGTCTGCTCCGTTACCAGATTCTCCAGTGCGACGTACTCTGTGATTCCGTGCTCGGTGAGGTAGGCCAGCGTCTTTGCCGCTTCTTTCAGATTATGGACCTTCAACCAACGCTCATACCCCGGACCGCGCCCGCGCAGACGGCTTTGAATATCCACGATGAGGTTGATTTTCGCAGGGTCAGCCGTTCGTCCGGTGCGGCGCTTTGTGAGGATCGGCGGCTTGCCGACACGCGCCCGCAGCGCTTCTTCCGTATAGTCTGTGCCCAGCGTTTTCGCTCTGGTATAACGCTCCTGTCCGGCACCGGCTGCACGGAATTTCAGGTACTTGCCGTCCTGCCGAACTTCGTATCCCTCGCGGCGCATTGCGGCGAGAAAATCATCAAAAGTGAGGACGGTCGGAAGAACGCGGTCAATGGTATTTTTGAGCGCTGCCTTCCAGCTTGTTCCTCTGCGCTCGTTTGCCCATTCCGCATAGTGCTGCCCCTTTTCCTTTGGTTCGGAAATGACAGACAGACCATGCTCCGCGCACAGTCTGTCGCTGATTTTCCGAATCGTCCGGTAGGTGTCTTTGTAATTGTTGAACTTGTGTGTGCAGTCCAGTGTCGTGCTGTTGAACTCGATGTGACAGTGGATATGATGCCGGTCCGTATGGGTCGCAACAACGAACTGATGCTGTCCCTCGGTGAACTCCATCGCAAGCTGATACCCCAGCTCCGTTGCATCCTCCGGTGTGATCTCTCCGGGCTTAAAGGACTGGATCAGCAGATAGGAAATGACATCCTCTTTTGGCTTGCGCGTCCGTCCGGTGATGGAGGTGTATATCTGCTTACTGACGGTAAATTCCTTCCAAGCGGTATCAGCATTGCACTGATAGGTTTTCACCAGCAGACCATCCCGCGTCTTGTCTGGATTTTCATTGTAATCCAAACGGTCTTTGAGTATCTGCGCGATGCTTTTTCCCTCGCTGGCGTGTCGGGGTTTGATCTTTGAGATTGCCATAAGTAATTGTTTTCTAATAAAAATATATCGACTCACAGAAAGATAGTGAGCCGACACAGTTTTAATCATCTTTCTTTGTAGATTCCTGCGAAAACTTGAGCATACCAGTTTTTATTGTCAAATCTTTATCGTACACTTTTTGATCTTCACAGTACTTTTTGGCTGCTATTTTAGCAATCAAAAAGTATTCGATACATAATATAGCAACCACCGCAAGAACTACAAATAGCAAAACATAGCATGGCGAAACGGCGACATCGGTCATAAAAATTGCGAGCGCATATCCCACCACCAAGTTTGCAAATGCTACAATATTGAGGTATATATTCTTAGCACTTGCTTGCAGGTCTGCTGCAGATAGGTTAGTATATTCACCGCCAGCATCAAATTCTCCCCACAGTATTCCGGCATGGCTATCCACACAATTTTGTTTGACTTTTTTATCAAGATTCCCTATGCACCACAGTAACAAAATCAATGCTCCTGCGACTTGAAATGCATAGGAGAGCACAGAAACACCGGTAGCGACACACACATTCATTCTAAACAACTCCTCGTACTTATTCTTATGGTTATATTTTACTCCATATTGATGCAAAAGCAAGAGGGGTGGCTGGTTTTATCCGCCACCCCTGCACAGCTATATCATTGCAATCGCGTCTTTTACATTTTCTACCCGGTCAATGATCCACTCCGCTGCCAGCGGCAGGCCGAAGGGACTGAGCAGCCATGCGGTGATGATGCCAACACCTACATTGAAATAATCCTTTTCAAACAGCGCCAAGATGCCCAGCGCAAAGAACACAAAGGACGCAAGGCTCAGGACACCGGATGAGAACCAGCACAGTGCGCGGCAGAACCAAACCAGCATCGACAGAACAAATACAACCGGGAACAATAAAATCTTGAATACGATCCTCATCTTTCCAAACCTCCAATCTCTGCTCTACGCCTTTAATATACCACACTAAAGTGGTAAAGTAAAGCTTTTTCAGAGATTTCCCATCTTGCTCAGAATCGTGCTGACCGCATTCCACAGTTCACCGTACCGGCTTTGTAGATCCGCTACATCCTCGGCGTAGAGATTGCCGGTGCTGTTCACGCGCTTTGCGATCTGATTGAGGTTGTTGGAGCAGATCCGCAGCAGGGATACCAGCGCCTTAAAGTCCGCCATGTCGACTCGGACAGCGTAACCGTCCACCGCCATCTTCCGCAGGTAGGCACGGCGGTTGTGGATACCGAGCTGTTCCATCTTCTCGTCGATCCTGGCCTTTTCTTCGGGAGATACCTTGAAGTAGAGTGGAATCGTGCGTCCGCTGTCCGGCTTCATGCAAGTTCCGCCTCCTGACTGTGAGATCGTCCCGGTGCAGCTGCCGTTGCCGCAGATTCCATGCCCATGCGTTTGAGCATTCCGCGAATAGACGGCTTTTCCTCCGTGTGCTCCGGCTGCGGTTTCTCACCGTCATCCATGTGGAGCGCCAGACGCAGCACATTCAGACGGTTGGTCTTGTCGGTCAATTCCTGCTCCTGTGCAAAGGGACGCTTTACCTCCTCTTGTGCTTCTTGCTGCTGGGCGGTCAGGTTTTCCAGTGCTGTCTTGTGCTTTTCCAGATTCTTTGGGATCTCGTCCAGCACATGGTCGATGCGGGTCGTATTGCCCACAGCGTCCGCGCCCAATTCTACCTCTTGGGACAGCTTGTGGTGGAGCGTAAGCTGAAATTTTTGCGTCTGCACATTCGCCCACAGGGTAATGGGAAAACCGCGATATTCGCCAATCGTGTGCTTTTCGGAAACATCCTGCATAGCGGTGCAGGCATCCAGAATCGCCTGACCTGCGGCTTTGCGTTCGGTGTAAGTCACGCCGCCGATCTGCATGGAAAACTCGATGGGCGTATGCTCCTGAAGGTGGGAGCTGTCCTTGGTGAGCGCCTGGATAAACTCCTGCTCCCGCAGGATGGACTGCGGGAAGAATTTTAGCAGCTTGTCCTCCAGAGCGTACTTCTGGCTTTCAAAGTTTGCCTTGACCAGTTTCAGCTTTGTGACCTGTGCGTCCAGTTCCGTGTACTCGATGATGCGGGGATCGCCGGAGGCAAGCGCCTTGACCTCAGCGTAGCTCAGTGCCGCAGCGTCCACATCCTCGCAGGTACGGGACGGGTTCTTGCTGCTCATCAGCTGACCGATGAACTTCTGCTTGTTCTCCAAGATGCTCCAGTTATAAGCGTCAAAGGTGCCTTCGGTGACATACTTGAACAGCTTGACTTTTTTGAACGAATTTCCGCGCCGCAGGATGCGTCCCTCGCGCTGCTCGATGTCTGCCGGCCGCCACGGGCAGTCGATATGGTGGAGTGCCGCAAGGCGTGTCTGCACATTCGTGCCAGCGCCCATTTTTGCCGTAGAACCCAGCAAAACGCGCACCTGACCCTTGCGTACCTTTGCGAAAAGTTCCGCTTTCTGGTTTTCCGTTTTTGCATCGTGGATGAAGGCGATCTCTTCAGGTGGGATGCCTTTTTCCATCAGCTTTTGCTTGATGTCCTCATACACATTGAACGAGCCGTCACCCTTTGGGGTAGACAGGTCAGAGAAGATGAGCTGTGCGCCGTTCTGCTCCGCCGTATCCTGCCAGACCTGATACACATTCTGAACGCACACATTGACCTTGCTTTCCGGGTCGTCCGGCAGCGTCGGGTCTGCAAGGCGCTGATCCAGCGCCAGCTTGCGTCCGTCCGATGTGACCTTGAGCATATTATCCTCTTTTGGTTCCACCATGCGCCGACGAATGGCCTCGGCGCGTTCGCCTAATTCGGCTACCATGTCCTGCTGATACGCGCTGGGCTTCGTCACGACCGTGATGCTCTCATGCTCCGGAACGGGTAGCTTCAGCATTTCTGCCGTTTGGATGTCCGCCGATTCACGCCACATTGCCATCAGCTCCGGCAGGTTAAAGAATTTCGCAAATCGGGTGCGGGACCGGAAACCGGTGCCCTCCGGGGCGAGTTCCATTGAGGTGACTGTTTCGCCAAAGTTCGCCGCCCAAGAATCGAAATGCAGCAGTCCGGTTTCCTCCAGCAGATCGTATTGCAGATACCGCATCATGGTGTAGAGTTCCGACATGGAATTGCTGACCGGGGTTCCGGTGGCAAAGACAACGCCCTTTCCGCCGGTGATCTCATCAAGATAACGGCACTTTGCGAACATATCCGAGGACTTCTGCGCATCCGTCTGACCAATGCCGGCAACATTCCGCATTTTTGTGGCGAGGAACAAATTTTTGAACAGATGTCCCTCATCCACAAAGAGCTTATCCACGCCAAGTTCCTCAAAGTAAATGACATTATCCTTACGGCTCTGGTCATTCAGCTTTTCCAGACGGGTCTCCAGCGTTTTTCGCATCCGTTCCAACTGCTTGATGGTATAACGCTCGCCGTTCTGACTTTTCGCCTCGTCAATGCTCTCAAGGATCTGGTCGATCTGATCGTGGATGACCGCCTTTTGCCGATCCGGTGAGAGTGGAATCTTCTCAAACTGCGTGTGACCGATCACAACGGCATCATAATCGCCGGTGGCGATCCGGCTGCAAAAGGTCTTACGATTTGCCGGTTCAAAATCCTTTTTCGTTGCTACAAGAATGTTTGCACCGGGGTACAGCCGCAGGAAATCCGCGCCCCACTGTTCGGTCAGGTGATTCGGCACTACTACAAGGTTTTTCTTTACAAGTCCCAGCCGTTTGGCTTCCATTGCGGCGGCAATACACTCGAAGGTCTTGCCTGCGCCCACGCAGTGTGCCAGCAGACTGTTTCCACCGTAGAGCATACGCGCCACCGCATTTCGCTGGTGCGGCAGGAGCGCAATATCCGGCGTCATACCGGTAAAGCGCAGATGCTCACCGTTGTACTCACGGGGGCGAATGGCGTTATAGAGGTCGTTGTACTTTTTACACAGCGTTTCCCGGCGCTCCGGGTCCTTCCAGATCCAGCTCTTGAATGCTTCCAGGATCAAGTCCTGCCGCTGCTGTGCCAGGATCGTTTCCTTGGTATTCAGCTCCCGTGTTTCCTTGCCGCTGGCGTCGGTCACGGTATCATAGACACGGCTGTCCTTAAGATTCAGGCTGTCCTCGATGATGGTGTAGGCATTGCGGCGCTTGGTCCCGTAGGTCACATAGGCAAGGGAGTTATTTTCGCTGTCTGCTGTCTTTCCGGTCAAGCGCCACTCGCCGGAAACTTCGGAGTACAGCACACGCACCTCCCGTTTCGCCCAATGAGAGGGTTTCAGCAGCTCATGTACAAACTGCGTGTAATATTCCGGTTCGATCCACGTTGCGCCGATGCGCACATCGATCTCCGCCGCTGTCAGATCCACAGGCTGCGCCTTCTCCAGCGCTGTCACATTTCCGGTAAAGGCAGGATCGCGTTCCGCTGCTTCACGGGCGGCAGTCAGCTTCTTTCGGACATTGCCGGACAGATATTCATCTGCCGTCTGCCAACCGGCAAGAGGGTCTTCTCCGGCTGTAGGGTCTTTGTAGATGACCCCTTGCAGCTCTGCGATGATGCTCTCGGTATCCTCGCGCCCCAGCAGACTTGCCATAAACGGCAGATCCACGCAGGCACGCTCTCCAATGGATACCGCCAGCGCTTCACTTGCCGTGTCTACATGGTCAATGACGATCTCTCGGTTGATGGTGCGCTTGGTGAACATATCTGCCTTGCGTTCCAGCTTGCCGGTGTCCTCGTCAATAATTTCCAAAGACCGCAGCAGGCAGTAAGACGAATCCTGCTCAAAGGCTCGCTTGTTCGCCGTACTGCACAGCAGTCCGTACTTTGCGGTGAAGGTATCATAAGCATCGTTCAGGTCTGCTTGCAATTCATGGATCTCTGCATCGGTGCCGCCACGCATCTGGAGGTCGATCAGGCTGCGGGTAATATCCCGAATGGTGAGCATCCCGCGAATGCGCTCCATCGTGGTCGCGGCTTCGCTCACCGGCTCCAGTTCGGTTGCGTTCTTGTAGTACAGAATGCCGTCCTGCTCGGTGTAACTAAAACTGCGAACCGGTTCTGTTTCTTCCACAGACGGTATCACACTCTCCAGCAATTCGGCGGTGTCAGTGGAAAGAAGCTGTGTATCCGGCTGGTCGAGGTGCTGAATCGCTGTTGCAAGCTGGCTCCCCAAATCGGCACCCTCTACCGGCAGGCAGCGGGTTTCCAGATCGTTGCTGTACATCTTCTTGTCCCAGACCATCGTGCCGAGGATCATTTCCGGGTGCTGCTCAAAATAGCGGTTGACCGGGATACCGTCTGCGGTCTGACCCAGCTCCACCCAGTCCGGCAG
>ULWC01071002.1_pt1 | contig 10851 bp, 10 predicted proteins | sample 1959931 | NCBI WGS metagenome assembly ULWC01 (sample SAMEA4835801, study PRJEB28245) | human gut metagenome | biome: gut microbiome; material: fecal sample | place: Denmark | collected 2008
CGTCGGTCCCGGCCGTCTCGCCGAGACCCGTGCCGTCCTCCCCGAGGATGCCGAGCTTGCCGATGGCGTGGCGGCAGAGCGCCGTGTACGTCTGCTCGCTGATGTCATGCTCCATCTTGCAGGCGTCCTCCTCGGCGGTCTTGGCGTCGACGCCGAGCTCCATGAGAAACTTCGTGAGCGTATGGTGCCGGTCGAGCATGCGCGAGGCAATGTCCATGCCGCTCGGCGTGAGCGTGATGAGCCCGTCGCGGTCCATCGTGATGTAGCCGTTTTCGCGCAGGCGCTTGGTCGTGGAGGTCACGCTCGGCTTCGGCACGCCGAGCTGCTCCGCGATGTCGATCGAGCGGATGTAACCGTGTTTCTGCTGCATCATCAGCATTGCTTCCAGATAGTCTTCCGCAGCTCTCAAGATCTGCATAGCGGATTCCACCAACCTTTTCGTCAAATTGCTTCTAGGTTAGCACACCTTAACCAAAAATGCAAGCAATGCAAAAATTTTTTCAAATACCTCTTGACACGCGATGTTAGATAGATTAAACTTTAGCAAGGTTAGGGAAGTTTAACTTCTGTTAAACAAATATAACCGTTCTTTTTTCATCCAAGGTTAGCACGCTCTAACCGTTACCAGTGGAGGGATATCTATGATGCCGCTGAATCTCGCCAATGTCGGCGAGGAGACACTGATTCTGAAAGTCGGCGGAAACCCGGAGACCAGAAAGCACTTGGAAGATCTGGGTTTCGTCCCCGGTGGGACGGCCACGGTCGTATCGGCGATCGGCGGGAATCTGATCGTGAAGGTCAAAGAATCCCGCGTTGCCATCAGCGATGAAATGGCACGCAAAATCATGATTTAAGGGAGGAAGCACGATGAAAACGCTGCGAGAAGCCAAGATCGGCGAAACGGTCAAGGTGGTGAAGCTGCATGGTGAAGGCGCCATCAAGCGCCGCATCATGGACATGGGCATCACGAAGGGCACCGAAGTGTATGTGCGCAAGGTCGCACCGCTCGGCGATCCGGTGGAAGTCACGGTCCGCGGCTATGAGCTGAGCCTGCGCAAGGCCGATGCCGAGATGATCGAGATCCAGGCATAATCATCCGTAAGCAAAATTTATTACATAAGGTAGGATCCCCCATCAGCAGAGGAGAATATCGCAAAGGAGCATCCGAATGGAAAAGCAAATCAAGATTGCCTTAGCCGGCAACCCGAACTGCGGCAAAACGACGCTGTTCAATGCGCTGACCGGCTCCAATCAGTTTGTGGGCAACTGGCCGGGCGTCACGGTCGAGAAAAAGGAAGGCCGCCTGAAAAAGCATGACGACGTTGTCATCATGGACCTTCCCGGCATCTACTCGCTCAGCCCGTACACGCTCGAAGAGGTCGTCGCCCGCAACTATCTGATCGACGAGCGTCCGGACGCCATCCTCAACATCGTGGACGGCACGAACCTCGAGCGCAACCTGTACCTGACCACGCAGCTGACCGAGCTGGGCATCCCGGTGGTCATGGCCGTGAACATGATGGACATCGTGCGCAAGAGCGGCGACCAGATCAACATCGGCCAGCTCTCGCAGCAGCTCGGCTGCAAGGTCGTCGAGATCTCGGCCCTGAAGGGCGACGGCGTCATGACCGCGGCAGAAGCCGCCATCGACGCTGCCAAGTCCACCAAGACCGTGCCGATGCACACGTTCTCCGGCCCGGTCGAGCACGCGATCGCCCACATCGAAGAGGCGGCCGTGCACAAGATGCCGGAAGAGCAGCAGCGCTGGTACGCCATCAAGATCTTTGAGCGCGACGACAAGGTGCTCGCCAAGCTCCACATCCCCGAGGATGTGCACCAGCACATCGAGGCGGACATCAAGGCCGCCGAGGAAGAGCTCGACGACGATGCCGAGTCCATCATCACCAACGAGCGCTACGTCTACATCGCGGAAGTCATCCGCGCCTGCTACCGCAAGAAATCCAAGGCCACGCAGTCCACGTCCGATAAGATCGACCGCATCGTCACCAACCGCTGGCTGGGCCTGCCGATCTTCGCCGTGGTCATGTTTCTGGTCTACTGGGTCGCCATGGTCGCCGTCGGCGCGCCCGCGACCGACTGGGCCAATGACGGCGTGTTCGGCGACGGCTGGCACCTGCTGGGCATCGGCTCGAGCGCTTATAACGACGCCAACGACGAATACACCGCCGCGACCGAAGCGGTCGATGCGTTCCTGGGTCTCGACACCGAAGCCGAAGACTTCGACGCCGACGCCACCCTCGCGGAAATGAAAGACTTCCAGCCCACCTCCGACACCGCGACCACCATGGTCGAGGATGAGGAGACCCTGGCTGAGAATGAAATGACCGCCTACTACGACAACATCCCCGATGACGCCGACGAGGACAGCACCGTGGGCATGACGTATGTCGATGCGGTCGCCTACCTCGAAGCCAACGGCTTTGACGCGCCCGATCCGGCCGACTACGGCGTCTGGGTCCCGGGCATCCCGGTCCTGATCGGCAACGGTCTGGAGAAGGCGGGCTGCGCCGACTGGCTGCAGGGCCTGATCCTCGACGGCATTGTCGCCGGTGTCGGCGCGGTGCTCGGCTTCGTGCCGCAGATGCTCGTCCTGTTTTTGATGCTGGCCTTCCTCGAGGCCTGCGGCTACATGTCCCGTATCGCCTTCGTGCTCGACCGTATCTTCCGTAAGTTCGGCCTGAGCGGCAAGTCCTTCATCCCGATGCTCATCGGCGTCGGCTGCGGCGTGCCGGGCGTTATGGCTTCCCGTACCATTGAAAACGAGCGTGATCGCCGCATGACGATCATGACCACCACCTTTATCCCCTGCGGCGCGAAAGTGCCCTTCATCGGCATGATCGCCGGCGCTCTGTTCGGCGGCAGCGCCTGGGTCTCCACCTCCGCGTACTTCATCGGCATGGCCGCGATCATCGTCTCCGGCATCATGCTCAAGAAGACGAAGATGTTCGCCGGCGATCCGGCTCCGTTCGTCATGGAGCTGCCGGCCTACCATTGGCCGACGCTGGGCAACGTCCTCCGCTCCATGTGGGAGCGCGGCTGGTCCTTCATCAAGAAGGCCGGCACGATCATCCTGCTGTCCACGATCCTCGTCTGGTTCACCACGTACTTCGGCACGGTCGACGGCACGTTCCGTATGCTGTCCGAGGACGAGATCGACTACTCCATCCTCGCTGCCATCGGCGGCGTCCTCGCCTGGATCTTCAAGCCCCTCGGCTGGGGCAACTGGCAGGCGGCAGTCGCCTCCATCACCGGCCTCGTTGCCAAGGAGAACATTGTCGGCACGCTCGGCATCCTCTACGGCGGCGGCGACGGCACCGTGTACCAGAATATCGCAGCTGCCTTCAACGGCATCAGCGGTTACAGCTTCCTGGTGTTCAACCTCCTGTGCGCTCCGTGCTTCGCGGCTATCGGCGCCATCAAGCGCGAGATGAACAGCCAGAAGTGGACGTGGTTCGCCATCGGCTATCAGTGCGGCTTCGCTTACCTGTGCGGCCTGATGATCTACCAGTTCGGCTGCGCCTTCACGGGCAACCTGAACGTGATCGGCCTCATCTGCGCGATCCTGGCACTGGCCGGCATCATCTACATGCTGGTGCGTCCCTACAAGGAAGCCACCACGCTCAAGGCCTGAGCCTTTCCAAAATTCGCAAACGCAAAGGAGTGATTTTCCATGTTCAGCTGGATTGGCGCGAACCTCTCTACGATTTTGATTTCGATTGTACTGATCGCCATTGTCACCTTCATTTCCCTTTCCCTGATCCGCCAGAAGCGGCAAGGGAAATCCTCCTGCGGCGGCAACTGTGCCCATTGCGGTGCGCAGTGCCATAGCTGCCACCCCAAAGGGCAGTGAATCCGATTTGGACAGACAGAGTCCCCCCACTCTGTCTGTCCATTTTTTATGCGGCGCACAATATCTTAACAAACAATTCAGGCGATTCTTCACAGAATCGTCATCCTTTTTTCGGGAACCAATTTACAATGGTAGCGTCTCATCCTGTAAAGCACCGCAGCCCATGGAGCGCGGGGAAAGGAAACCAACACCATGAAATTTCTCAAACGGGCCCTGCCCATTGTACTTGCCGTGTGCCTGCTCGCAAGCCTTGGCGCCGTGTCGGCCATTGACGCCGGCGAGACGCGCACCGTCATCGGCGCAGACCTCACGGACGACCAGATCAAGACCGTCTACAAGACCTTCGGCATCGAGCGCGGCAGCGTCAAGGAGCTGACCGTCACGAACAAGGACGAGCGGCAGTATCTCAGCGGCGTCATCAGCGACGCGCAGATCGGCACGAAGTCCATCTCCTGCATCTCCATCGAGGTGCTCGACGCCGGCAAGGGCATGACCGTCGACACGTCGCACATCACCTACTGCACGAGCCAGATGTACATCAGCGCGCTGGCCACCGCCGGCATCACGGATGCGAAGATCACCGTGACCGCGCCGTTCGACGTCTCGGGCACGGCGGCGCTGACGGGCGTGTACAAAGCATACGAGGACATCACGGGCACGAAGCTCGACGAGACCGCCAAGGCCGTCTCCTCGCAGGAGCTGGCCACGACGGCGGAGCTCGCGCAGGCCATCGGCGACTATGACTCGGTCGAGATCGTCAATGAGCTCAAGCTCATCCTCAACGAGACGAAGGACATGACCGACGCCGAACTGCGCGCCAAGATCAAAGAGATTGCCGCCGAGTACGACGTCACGCTCACGGACGACCAGATGACCCAGCTCGTAAACCTCTGCCGCTCGCTCGAAAAGCTGGACACGAACGCCCTGCTCTCGAAGGTGCACGCCGTGCAGGATACGCTCAAACAGCTCGCCGGCGCGAAGGACAAGATCGCGTCCTTCACCGGCAAGGTCAAGGACGTCATCACCGCCATCGGCGATTTCTTCGACCGCGTGATCGCCCTCTTCCGCAAGTAAACCCGGATATGCTGACCCGCCCGCAGGCACTGCCTGCAGGCGGGCTTTTATGCGCATTTTTCGTCTTAGCCGCGCAGCGCCCGGTCCGTGCGCACGAGCACCGGCACGGTCACGATAAACGTCACCGCATCGGCCGCCGCCATGAAATACAGCACGCCGTCGAGCCCGAACCACACCGGCAGCAGCAGCACGAGCCCCACGCCCAGCACGATCTCGCGCAGGAGCGACAGCGCCGTGCTCGTCCACGCCTTGCCGAGCGCCTGCAGGTAGATCATCGCGCCCTTGTTCACGCACGAGAGCGCGGCCGCGCCGAGAAACCACCGGATGCACCGCACGGCGAAGTCCGTGTAGTACGCGCTCTCGTTTTTCGCGCCGAAGAGATCGGCAAACACGCCCGGGCAGCTCTCAAACAGCGCCGTCGCCACGAGCCCCACGACCGCCTCGGCCAGCAGCAGCCGGTGCAGCAGCGCCCGCGCCCGGTCGCGCCGCCCGGCGCCGATGTTGTACCCCACGACGGGGATGCACCCGGCCGAGAGCCCGATGGCAATGGAGATGACGATCTGGAAAAACTTCATGACGATGCCCACGACCGCCGTCGGGATCTGCGCATACTGCGCCTGGCCGAACACGGGGTCGAGCGCGCCGTATTTGCGGCACATATTGAGCACCGCCGCCATGGAAAACACGATGCTGATCTGCGACAAAAAGCTCGTCATGCCCAGCGGCAGAAACGCGCGCAGCAGCTCACCCCGCAGCCGGAAGCTGCTCCGCTGCAGCCGCACGGCCTTCATGTGCAGCAGATACGCCGCCGCCAGCACAGCCGAGAGGATCTGGCCGATGACCGTTGCAACGGCCGCGCCCATCATGCCCCACCCGCACGGGAAGATGAAGATGGGGTCGAGGATGATGTTGCACACCGCGCCCGCCAGCAGCGACAGCATGGCGTAGCGCGGGCTGCCGTCGGAGCGGATGATGGGGTTCATCGCCTGCCCGAACATGTAAAACGGGATGCCGAGCGCGATCCAGAAGCAGTATTCGCGCGAGAGGGCGAACGTCTCGGCGTTGACCGTCGCGCCGAACGCCGTCAGGATCGGATCCATGAAAATGAGGTACACCGCCGTGAGCACAACGCTGACGATGAGCGTGAGCACGATGGCGTTGCCGACGCTGCGGTGCGCCTGCTCCTGCTCCCCCGCGCCGAGGCGGATGCTGACATAGGCGCAGCAGCCGTCGCCGATCATGGTGGCGCTGGCGAGCGCGATGACCGTCAGCGGGAACACGACGCTGTTGGCCGCGTTGCCGTAAGAGCCGAGGTAGCTCGCGTTGGCGATGAAGAGCTGGTCGACGATGTTGTACAGCGCGCCGACGAGCAGCGACAGGATGCACGGCAGCGAGAATTTGCGCATCAGCGCGCCGACCGGCTGCTCGGCGAGAAAGGAATTGGACCGGGATTCGTTCATGCTTGCCTCCGATTTTCCGCCCAAAGGCAAAAAAACGGCACACGCCGCGCGTGTGCCTGCAAACCTCGGAAGCCGACACACACCACGCTCGCATACCGTTTCGTATCCGAATGCTGTGCATCCGTGTATCGTGCCTTCAAGCCAGATTTGAAATTTTACGGGAGATATTATACCAGCCCGCGCCCGAAAAAGCAAGCCCCCGCGGTCTCGCGCGGGGGCAGTGCGCGTCATTTTTCCAGCGCGGCGAGCTTCTCGCGGCGGATGCGGTCGGCGTCCCGGCGGACGAAGTACGCGGGGATGAGGATGAACACCGCGCTCACGGCCGCGGCCAGAAACAGCTCATACGGATAGAGGTAGCTGCCGGCGTAGCTCGGGTACTTGGCGAGAATGGCCGCCGTCGGCTCGAGCGCGACGGCCCGGATGATGAGCGGGTCGATGATGCTCGCAAGCACCATGGGCAGCATGATGTAGATGACCATCTTCACGCTCTGCGACGCGCCGGCGCGCCCGGCGGGCGTATAGTCGCGCGACGAGGCGGTGAACAGCCCCGCCATGGCGAGGTTTCCGGCCATGATGCACGTGCCGCCGACGCACAGCAGCGGCATGGCGTGGCCGACGAACTTGATGCTGTAGGCGATCAGCCCGCCGAGCACCTGCAAAATTGCCACGGGGTAATAAAACTTCTCCTTGCCGAAGCGGTCCATGGCCTTGCCCGCGAGCACGGACAGCACGGCCGAGGCAAGCACGACGATGCCGATGGGCAGGATGTAGTTGTCGATGCCGAGCGTGACCTCGACGAGCGAGATCATGTACGGCTGCCAGAGCTGCATGGCAAGGCCGGAGAACATCATGCCGAGAAAGCAGATGTAGATCATCTTGTTGGCGCGGATGTTCGCCGGGCAGAAAGCGTAGAGCACGTCGCGCAGGTACGTGTCGCCCTGCACGGGACGCAGGGCCGGACTGTCGCGGAAGATGCACAGGCCGAGCACGCCGGCCGCGCTCGTCAGGCCGCCGAGCACGAGGAAAAAGCCCGTCCAGTTGCCGTGCACGGTCATGCCGTCAAAGCCCGCGAAGATGACGATGAGCGCGAGGATGGGCATGATGCTCAGCACGATGTCCACGACGCCGCGGTTCGTGACGTCGGTCACGTCCGTGACCCAGGCGGAAAAGGCCGAGTCGTTGGCCGTGCTGCCGATGGCGGACATGATGCAGTCCATGACGACGAAGAGCGTCACCGCGAGACCGACGTCGCCGCCGACCTGCCCGTTGCCGAAGAGCGCAAACGCCGCCGTCGTGATGCCCCAGAGGATATACCCCCAGCAGACGAAGGCGCGGCGCTTGCCCACGCGGTCCGACCACGCGGCGCTGAAGATCGTCGCCAGCGCGGCGGCGATGGCGCTGGCCGCGACGGTCGCGGACGTGGCCCAGCCGGCGGCCGTGATATTTTTCTGAATGTAGGTGGAAAAGTAGACGTTCTCGACCATCCAGGCGATCTGCCCGATGAAGCCGAACACCAGCAGACTCGTCCAGACGCGCGCGCCGAGCGGCGTCGCCTTTTTGACGACCAGATTCTCCTGCATGAAAGTTCTCCCCTTTGCAAGGCGTTGTCACCCGATTATACCATGTTCTCCCCCCGCCCGGCAACCGGGAAACCGGCTTCCTGCCGCGCGGCGCGGCCGTGTCAAAAAATTTTCAAAAATATTTTTTCGTTTTTGCATTAAAAAAAGAAGTTGGCGCATTATTATGGCAGAACGGAAATGAAACATGTTTTCGTGAGACAGAGCTTGCTTTCCTCATAAGGTTGTTTACCGGTTATTTACAACTTTACCCCACACACACAAAAAACTTTTGCTTGCTCTGCAGCGCCTGCGCGACACCGCGCGGGCGCATTCTCTTTTAAACGACGTGTTCTCTTTCGAAAGAAATAACACCGCCCGGGACTGCTTTCGCCCCGGGCGTTTTCGCGCCATCTCCTCAAGGAGATGGCGAATGCCGCGGCACGGTCACCCCTGCTGCGCCAGCCGCGGGATGTCCCCCACGCCGTCGAGCACAACGCTCGGCCGGTAGGCAAACTCGTCCAATGTTGCGCGCGTGGACACGCCGCTGAGCACGAGCACGGTGGCCATGCCGCTCTCCATGCCGGAGATGACGTCGGTGTCCATGCGGTCGCCGATCATGACGGCCTCGCCCGAGTGGCAGCCGAGCATGCGCAGGCCGGTGCGCATCATGAGCGGGTTCGGCTTGCCGCAGAAATACGCCTGCTTGCCGGTGGCGATCTCGACCGGGGCGATCAGCGCGCGGCACGCGGGGGCGATACCCTCGTCCGTCGGGCCGCAGGTGTCGGAGTTCGCGCCGATGAGCTTCGCGCCCGCGAGCACGAGATTCGTCGCCTTCGTGAGCGTGTCGAGCGAGTAGGCCCGCGCCTCGCCGATGACGACGTAGTCGGGGTTGACGTCGTTCATGGTGATGCCGCGGTCATACAGCGCATTGAGCAGCCCCGCCTCGCCGAGGGCGTACACCGAGCAGCCGGGCGCCTGGTCGGCCAGAAAGGCCGCCGTGGCCAGCGCGCTGGTGTAAAAGTGTTCCTCCGGCACGTCGAGCCCCATGCGCCAGAGCTTCTGGTGCAGCTCGCGCGGGGTCATGCCGCTGTTATTGGTCAAAAACAGGTATTCCTTGTGCGTGTCCTGCAGCCAGTGGATGAACTCCGCCGCGCCGGGCAGGATGTGGTTGCCGTGGTAGATGACGCCGTCCATGTCGCACAGGAAACCTTTTTTCGCGTTGAAATCGATCATTTCCATGTCCAGTCTCCTTATTCTTGCTTCTGCTCTCAGCTTACCACGCATCCTGCCGCCGGGCAAGCGGCGGGCGCGTCAAATTTGCGTAAAGTCACAGGTCCAGCCGCAGGAAGATCGTCGTGGCCAGCGGGCTGTCGTTGTACGGCGGGATGTCGTAAAACCCGAGCGCGCGGTACATCCGGATCGCGCTCGTGAGAAACGGCAGCGTGTCGAGCAGCATGACCGTGTAGCCGATGGCGCGGGCATCATCGAGGATACGCTGCATCATCGCCCCGGCGATGCCCCGGCCGCGAAACGCGGGACGCACATACAGCCGCTTGAGCTCGCACGTCGTGCCGTCGAGCCGGCGCAGCGCGATGCACCCGGCCGGCTGCCCATCGCACCACGCGACGTAGAGCCGCCCGTCCGGCAGGCCGTACTTTTGCGTCGGGTCGGCGACCTCGGCGTCGTAGTGCTGCAGGTCGAGATAGGCCTGAAAATACGGATCGTGCGCGACGAGCATGTGCGTATATTCCGCAAACAACTCCCGCACCGCCTCCGGTGTGTCATAGCCCAGTTTCAGCTCCATACGTGTCCCTCCCGCGTGTCTCGATGGCATTATTTTACCGCATCTGCGCCCCGCGTCAAGCCCCCGTGAAAAAGGACGCGCCGGGCATTGACGCGCGCGGGCAAAGCGGCTAAACTAGACCTCAGTTTCTGTTCTCGGAGGCGTCTATGAAAACGACAACCACTCCTTCCGGCACCGGCCGCGCGCGGCTGGGCCTGATCGTGTCCATGACGGTGTTCGGCACGATCGGCCTATTCGTGCGCCGGATCGAGATCACCTCGGCCGAGCTCGCGCTCTGCCGCGCGGGGCTCGCGGCCGTGTTTCTGCTGCTGTATTTTCTCGCCACGCGCAGGCGGCTGTGCCTGAGCGAGATCAAAAAGTCGCTCTGGCTGCTGCTGGCTTCGGGCGCGGCCATGGGCATCAACTGGATGCTGCTGTTCGAGGCGTACAAGTACACGACCATTTCCCTCGCCACACTCAGCTACTACCTCGCGCCCGTGATCGTCACGGCGCTGTGCCCGCTGCTGTTTCATGAGCGGATGACGCGCACGCAGCTGCTCTGCTTTCTCATGTCCACGCTCGGCGTCGCGCTCATCATCGGCTCGGGCGGCGTGCAGGGCGGCGGGTCGGATGTGCGCGGCATTGGCTTCGGCGTGAGCGCCGCGGTGTTTTACGCCACTGTCATCCTGCTCAACAAGTATATCACCGGTGTTCCGGCGCTCGAGCGCACGTTCGTGCAGTTTCTCGCGGCCATTCTGGTGCTCACGCCGTATGTCGCGCTCACATCGGGCTTTCACCCGGGCGTGATGTCCGCGGCCGGGTGGGTGAACCTGCTCATCGTCGGCCTCGTGCACACGGGTCTGACGTACTGCATGTATTTCTCCGCCATCCGGACGCTGCCGGGGCAGGAGTCGTCGCTGCTGAGCTACATCGACCCCATCGTGTCCGTGCTCGTGTCGGTGCTGCTGCTCGGCGAACCGCTCGCCCCGGTGCAGATCGTCGGCATCGTGCTGTTTCTCGGTTTCGCCATCTTAAACGAGCTCACGCACAAAAATGCCGAGACCTCATAAGCGCCCACAACAGAAAACCGCCGGCCTGCGGAGC
>ULWC01005725.1_pt1 | contig 10811 bp, 5 predicted proteins | sample 1959931 | NCBI WGS metagenome assembly ULWC01 (sample SAMEA4835801, study PRJEB28245) | human gut metagenome | biome: gut microbiome; material: fecal sample | place: Denmark | collected 2008
CCAATTTATATGCTTATCCCCACTAAATTTCTACTGACCCGATTGTATCTGCTTTATCTTGTATTCAGGTCTTGGCGTACCTACAGCTTAGATAAAGCAACAGCCCCACACCGCTGACGCTATACAAACCGCCCCGTCAGGGCAGGATATAAGCAACGATGCAGGTGCTATTGCCAATCATCTTCAAGCTGTTTCAGACCGCCAAGTTTGAATACAGAAGATAATTTCAATAACACCTTTTTGATATGTAGTCCAGCTTTATGCCTCCGCATTGTGCTGAAATGATTGGCATTAACCCGTCCAACCGCTGCAAATATAAAGCATATTCGGCAAATACGCAACAATTACGAGTTATTAATTTCTACCACACATACATTCCTTCTTCCCCTCCATCGCCTATTCCGCATGGGTTTCAGAAAGGCGCTACACGTCTAATCGCATACGGGGAGATCGAGGATGTGGCGCACAACGTCGGTGGCTTCGCGCACGGTCTTGATGCCGTCGATGCGCATTGACCTGCGGTTGTTGTGCTCATTGAGGTTGGCTATGCGCACATTCTGCTGCAAATAAGTCAGGATGCGTCCGAATGCCGGCGACTGATAGTAGGCCGCATTTTCCGACGATACGAAAAACATTGTCATGTGCCCCTGCTTCAACACGATTTTCTCAATGCCGAGACGGCGGGCAAGCCTGCGCAACGTGACCACAAGAATCAACTCGCGCGCTTGGTCGGGAATCGCTCCGAAACGGTCTTCAAGCCGCTTGCAGAAGGCATCGACATCCTCCTGCCGCTCCATGTTGTCGAGTTCTTGGTACAGGAGTATGCGCTCGCTCTCCTGAGGCACGTAGGATGCCGGAAAGAGGATTTCGAGGTCGCTCTCGATGGTGCAGTCGTTGGCATATTCAGCGTTGGCGGAGTCTTGATGCTCGTCGGCGAAGGTGTCGGCAAATTCCTCCGTCTTCAATTCAAGCACCGCCTCTTTGAGAATTTTCTGATACGTCTCATAGCCGAGGTCGGCGATAAAGCCGCTCTGCTCGGCTCCGAGCAGGTTTCCGGCGCCGCGGATGTCGAGGTCCTGCATGGCGATATGTATGCCGCTGCCGAGGTCGGAGAAGCTCTCAATGGCTTGCAGACGGCGACGCGCCACCGGTGTGAGCGCGGCTTCAGGCGGCACAAGCAGATAGCAGAACGCCTTGCGGTTGCTGCGCCCCACCCGTCCACGCAACTGATGCAGTTCCGACAAACCGAAATTCTGCGCATTGTTGATTATGATGGTGTTGACATTCGGCATATCGATGCCGCTTTCAATGATTGTGGTGGCAAGCAGCACGTCGTACTGATGCGCGGCAAAGTCGATGATTGTCTGTTCCAGCTTGTCGGACGCCATCTGCCCATGCCCCACCACCGTGCGGGCGTCGGGCACCAGACGGCGCACCCGGCTCTCAAGGTCGAACAGCTGCTCGATGCGGTTGTTTACAATAAACACCTGTCCGCCACGCGCCAGTTCAAAATTGATTGCCTCGCGCAGTATTTCGTCATCGAGGGCAGTGACATTGGTTATAATCGGATAGCGGTTGCGCGGCGGCGTGTTGATGGCGCTGAGGTCGCGCGCGCCCATCAATGAGAACTGCAGCGTGCGCGGAATCGGCGTAGCCGACATTGTGAGCGTGTCCACGTTCACCTTCAGCTGTTTCAGTTTTTCCTTCACACCGACGCCGAATTTCTGTTCCTCATCAACCACGAGCAGCCCCAAGTCTTTGAACTGCACCGTCTTTCCGATAAGTTTGTGAGTGCCTATGATTATGTCTATTTTGCCTTCCTTCAATTCCTCAAGGATGCGCTTCACGTCTTTCGGCTTACGCGCACGGCTGAGATAGTCGACACGCACGGGAAAGTCCTTCAAGCGTTCTGAGAACGTGGTGAAATGCTGATAAGCCAGCACCGTGGTGGGCACAAGCACAGCGGTCTGCTTGCCGTCGGTGGCAGCCTTAAACGCAGCACGTATCGCCACTTCCGTCTTGCCGAATCCCACATCGCCGCACACCAGGCGGTCCATCGGGCGTTCGCTCTCCATATCGGCCTTCACCGCCTCCGTCGCCTTCAGCTGGTCGGGCGTGTCCTCATAGATAAACGAGGCCTCGAGCTCATGCTGCAGATATCCGTCGGGCGAATATGCGAATCCCTTCTCCTTGCGGCGTGCGGCATAAAGCTGGATAAGGTCGCGCGCGATGTCTTTGAGTTTCGACTTCGTGCGCTCCTTCACCCTGTTCCACGCCCCCGACCCAAGTTTGTTGAGCTTCGGAGGCACACCCTCCTTGCCGCGGTATTTTGCCAGTTTGTGGAGCGAATGAATCGACACAAAAATCTTATCATCGTTGAGATATGTGAGTTTTATCATCTCCTGCATCTTTCCGTTGACGGCAGTGCGCACCAACCCGCCAAAGCGTCCCACTCCGTGGTCGACATGCACAATAAAGTCGCCCACCTCTATCTGCGACAACTCCTTCAGCGACAGTGCCAACTTGCCCGAACGCACACGGTCGCTCTTGAGCGTGTACTTATGGAAGCGTTCAAAAATCTGATGGTCGGTAAACGCGCAAATCTTACGCTCGTTGTCGACAAATCCCTCATGAAGCGTGCGCAGCACCGGCGTGAAGCGGATATCGTCCTTTCGGTCGTCGAAGATAGAGCGCAGACGTTCAAACTGAGGCTCGCTGTCGGAAAGTATGTATATTTTGTAGCCGTCCGACTCAAACTGACGGAACGTGGAACTGATGATGTCGAAATTTTTGTGGAACACACCCTGCAACGATGTGTCAAAAGTCAGCGCCGCATCGTAGTCGCCACGGTTGCTAACCGCATAGTCGGCATATCGATGGCTGTCGATGTCGCAGCAGAACTGCTCGGCGTCGACCACATTGTCCATAGCATGCTTGTCGCCCTCATCGGCAATCAACGCACTCTCCGACAACGTTTCCTCCGCCACGGCACGCACACGCTGCCGCAACCATTCGCAGTCGTGAATCAGCAACACCGTGTCGGCTCCGGCAAACCGCAGCAACGACTCGCCGCCGCCTGCTCCGGTAGACAAATTATTGACCACCGTAATCTCATCGACCGACCGCTCCGACAACTGCGTTTCTATATTGAACGTGCGAATACTTTCGATGTCGTCGCCAAAAAAGTCGATACGGTAGGGCTGCTCATTGGTGAATGAAAAAATATCAAGGATGGAGCCGCGCACGGCAAACTGCCCCGGCTCGTACACGTAATCGACCGTCACAAAGCCAAAGTCGCGCAGACGCTGCGCCGTCGCCGTCAAGTCGGCTGTGCCGCCACGACGGAACGACAATGTGCTGTCGATCAATTGCTGACGCATAGCCACCTTTTCAGCAAGCGCCTCAGGATATGTGACCACAACGCGCAACTGAGGGTCGTCCCATCGGCTAAGCACCTCCGCACGCAGAATCTGCGACGGAGCGTCCTCCTGACCATATTTGATGTCGCGTTTATAGCCCGACGGGAAAAGCAAAGCCGCCTGTTCACCTAAAATCTGGCACAGGTCACTATATAAATATCCCGCCTCATCCATATCGTTGGCAACTGCAAGATAAGGCTGCTTCAATCGAGGCAACTGCGAGAACACGACTGATGGAGCCGAACCAACAAGCCCGTCAAGTTTGATTCTCTTTATCTTTTTATCTTTAAAGCATTTACCCAATGCCGCAACGCGGGCTGCCGGCATCAGCAGTCCGCAAAGTTCGGATATTTCCATATCTCAATATTTTTCAAGGACAAAGATAGTGCAAGGTGAGAGAAGCGCAAAACAAATTTATTTGATTTTGCATTTCCGAACCGCAGCCTATATTATCAAAAGATAGTGCAAGGTAAGAGAAGAGCAAAACAAATTATTTGATTTTGCTTTTCCGACCCGCAGCCTATATTATCAAATATTGCTGTCCGGTAAAACTCCAAGGAACGGAAGCGATTCTAATGAAATAAGCGTGCATAGGATTCATCATAATTTGTTTCTTTAGACTATGTTTCTTGCAAATCCGTATCTGGCATAAAAACCTTTTTTATAACTTTGCACCAACATTATTTCACTAAATTCATACCTATGAATCGCTTGTTTATATTAGCGTTGTTGATGCTTACCCTCTACTCGACGAAAGCCAGCGCATTAGTGCGCGGCGCAGACATCAGCTGGTGCACCGAGATGGAAAACGACGGTGTGAAGTTTTACAACACAAACGGCCGTGAAACCGACATCTTCGCTCTAATGAAGGAAATCGGTATGTCTGCCATACGCCTGCGCGTGTGGGTCGACCCTGCCACTATCGGTTATGACGCCTATTCCGACAAAGCCGATGTGGTGGAAAAAGCCAAAAGGGCGCACGGCAATGGGCTTGACATCATGGTCGACTTCCACTACAGTGACTTTTTCGTGGATCCGGGCGCACAGACAACTCCGGCTCTCTGGAAAAATATGTCGCTCGACGAACTGAAAACGGCTGTTGCCATCCACACCACCGATGTGCTTCAGGCACTCAAAAACGAAGGCATAGATCCGCTATGGGTGCAGGTGGGCAACGAGACCAACAACGGTATGCTCTGGCCTACGGGCAAAATCGACTGGAACAAGAGCGGAACAGAACGATACGCCGATTATGTGGCGCTCAACAACGCCGGATACGACGCTGTCAAAAGCGTATTCCGCAACGCAAAGGTGATTCTGCACATCGCCAACGCCTATAATGCCGGCAATTGGGACGGCTGGTTCTTCAAAGACATCACCGCTGCCGGAGCGAAATTCGACATCATCGGACTTTCCCACTACCCCGACTATGAGCAGTGGAACAGCAACGCCGACGACGCCGTAAGCAATGCCAACGCAGCCAACAGTGTCGCCACTCTGGGCAAACTCTACAATGTACCCGTGATGATATGCGAGACCGGCTACAGCACCTACGACCCCGAACGGGCGCGCACCGTGATGCAGGATTTACTCAAGCGTATGGAGGCAATCCCGCAATGTGCCGGAATCTTCTATTGGGAGCCGGAAACCGACGGGAAATGGAAACCGGCGTATTACAACAACATAGGATGGGACGCATACTCTATGGGAGCTTTCTCCGAGGGACGTCCTACCGCAGCCCTCGACTCTTTCAAAGACGGCAACGGGGCGGTCGCCGAGATTGCAGTACCCTATGCAGCATCCGAATGGTTCGACCTGCAGGGCAGGAAGGTCAACAACCCAGAAAAAGGCATTTACATCCGCAAGCAAGGCGCCGACACACAGAAGGTAGTGCTTCGGTAAGCAGCGTCAGATGGAGCGTCTGCGCCATGAGCCTCGGCGCATGTACGCCCCGCAAAAGGCAAACATCAGCGACCCGTAGACAATCTCCGCCGTCCATGCCCACATCACGTCGACACGCATGATGTAGACAACCCATGTGTTATATATCATATAGAACACCAGCGCAGCCATCTCAAGCCAGAATGCCATACGGGTGTCGCCTGTGCCCGACACGCTGCTGAACAGCACGTTTGCAGGCACCAGCACCGTATATGCGGAACACATCACCCACACCGTAGGCACCGCAGCGTCGATAAGTTGCGGAATGTCGGTGTAGATGCGTATAAACATTTGAGGGAAAGCCGCCACAACCAGCAGCAACGGCGTCACACAAAGATAGGCAAGCCATATATGGCGGCGTATGGCAAGCGCCACCTTGTCGGTCTGACCAGCCCCTATCATATTGCTGACAATCGAGCTTGCCGCCGAGGCAAACGCTATCACCATCATAAATGGAAGTCCGCTGATGTTGCGTGCAAGGTTGGCTATGGCAAGTGACTCCTCGCCAAGATGCTCGATATAGACAAAGAAGATAAACCACGTGGACAGCGATACGAAACTCTGCACCATCACCCACATCGACACGCTGAGAATCGAGCGTTGGCGCTTGATGTCGAGCGCGGGGAAACGCGACAGACCGAAATGTCGGCAATCGATTTTCGCACGCGTATAGCAGACAAAAAACACCAGCGACACAAGTTCGGCAAGCGACGAGCCTATCGCCGCGCCGGCGATTCCGAGCGCGGGCAAGCCGCATTTGCCAAACACGAGCACATAGTTGAACACCACATTCGACAGCACCATTACAATGGAGTTGAGCGTGAGAGTCTTTGTCTGCGTCGTGCCAACATAGAACGACCTGAACATACCGCCAGCAAAGGCAAAGAAGAAGCCATAGACACGCCAATGGATATAGTCCTCCGCCTTGGCAAGAATGTTGGGCGAGGAAATCATCATCGACAGAATTTCATCGGCATACATCTGGCATACGACAAACAGCACCGCGGCAAGCGCCATCAAGAAATACAAGCCCTGGTAGAACACCTGCCCCACCTCACCGTAACGCCGTTCGCCATTGCGTCGCGCAATCAGAATCTGCGTACCCACGCAGAATCCGTGGCCAGCCATAAAGATAACCATATAGAACACTCCAGCGATAGCCGCTGCGCCAAGTTCCACCTCGCCGACACGTCCCATGAAAGCCGTGTCGGTAAGCACTATCATCTGTTCCATCAAAAGGCTTACCAGAATAGGATAAGCCACTCGCCAAATCTGTTTATAACTATAATCGACCGTTGTTGCCATAGGGCGGCAAAGTTACTACAATTCGGCGAGAATCGGGCAATTCCGTTATAGAGAAATCACCCAGTCGTTAACCGGGGCTTCATTGCATACTAAAAAAGCGATGGAACGCGTCATCACATCCGCATTCCATCGCCACTTCTCTTTCTTTTACCTATTGTCTAATTGTTCTTGTTGGCGCGCTTGCGTTCAAGCTCGTCAAGAATGATTTTGCGCATACGCATGTGGTTAGGCGTAACCTCGACATACTCGTCAGCCTTAATGTATTCAAGCGCCTCCTCGAGGCTGAACACAACCGGCGGGATGATGCGCGCCTTGTCGTCGGCACCCGACGCACGCATATTCGTAAGCTTCTTCGACTTGGTGACGTTCACCACGATATCGTTGTCCTTGGCATTCTCGCCAACCACCTGTCCGGCATACACCTCCTCCTGCGGGAAGATGAAGAAACGTCCGCGATCCTGCAACTTGTCGATGGCATAAGCATAGGCAGTGCCCGACTCCATTGCGATGAGCGAACCGTTGGTGCGGCGTTCGATTTCGCCCTTCCACGGCTGATATTCCAAGAACTGGTGGCTCATGATAGCCTCGCCCGCCGATGCCGTCAGCACGTTTGTGCGCAGACCGATGATGCCTCGCGACGGGATGTGGAATTCCATCTGCAGGCGGTCGTTCTGCGTGGTCATCGACACGAGCTCGCCACGGCGGCGTGTCACCATATCAATAATCTTGCTTGAGTACTCTTCAGGCACGTTGACAGTCATCAACTCCACCGGCTCGCATTTCTGACCGTCGATTTCCTTGATGATAACCTGAGGCTGTCCCACCTGCAGCTCGTAGCCCTCGCGACGCATTGTCTCGATAAGCACAGACAAGTGGAGCACGCCACGGCCAAACACCGTCCATACGTCCTCGTGTGGCTCTTTCTTCACCCGGAGAGCGAGGTTCTTGTCGAGCTCGCGCTCCAAACGCTCGGCAATGTGGCGCGACGTCACAAACTTGCCGTCTTTTCCGAAGAATGGAGAGTCGTTGATAGTGAACACCATCGACATTGTAGGCTCGTCGATTGCGATGCGCTCCAATGGTTCAGGGTTGACCGGATCGGTCACAGTGTCGCCGATTTCAAAGCCTTCGATACCGACAAGCGCACAGATGTCGCCACTCTTCACGCTTTCCACCTTGCGGCGTCCCATACCCTCGAATGTGTGAAGCTCCTTGATGCGCTGGCGCACCACCGAGCCGTCCTTCTTGCAAAGACCAATCTCCATGCCCTCGCGCAGTTCGCCGCGATGCACACGGCCAATTGCGATACGTCCTACATACGACGAGTAGTCGAGCGACGTGATGAGCATTTGCGGAGTGCCCTCGAGCACTTGAGGTCCTGGAATATATTTGATGATGGCGTCGAGCAGCGGGATGATGTTGTCGGTCGGTTTTTTCCAATCGTCGCTCATCCAGTTCTGCTTTGCAGAGCCATAGATTGTCGGGAAGTCGAGTTGTTCTTCGGTTGCATTGAGGTTGAACATCAAGTCAAACACCATCTCGTTGACCTCGTCAGGACGGCAGTTCGGCTTGTCAACCTTATTGATTACGACAATCGGTTTCAGCCCCATCTGGATGGCTTTCTGAAGTACGAAACGCGTCTGCGGCATCGGGCCCTCGAAAGCGTCGACGAGCAGCAAGCATCCGTCAGCCATATTGAGCACACGCTCCACCTCACCACCGAAGTCGGAGTGTCCCGGAGTGTCGATAATATTGATTTTGTAACCGTTGTAGTTGATTGAAACGTTTTTCGAGAGGATTGTGATGCCGCGCTCGCGTTCAAGGTCGTTGTTGTCGAGCATCAATTCTCCTGTGTTCTGATTGTCGCGGAAAAGGTTTCCCGCAAGCAGCATTTTGTCCACCAATGTCGTCTTTCCGTGGTCCACGTGAGCGATGATGGCAATGTTTCTGATATTCTGCATATAAACTATACCTATTTTGAGCGCAAAATTACGATATTTTTAGCATTCTCCATTATTATTGTCATATTATTTTCGCCAACAACGCCAAAAAAGATGCTTAACAACATATTTACTGCCTTCTCCAGTATGCTCTTACGCACAATTAACCTAAAAGAAATTTAAGATTGAATTAATATAAACAGTAATCGAACGTCGCTGGCCTTGATATACACAAAGATAGCTTTTACCTTTGTACTTCGTGCTTAAATAGGTGGCAGTTCGGCATAGTCAAATCTGAGAACTATGTCTTCGGTTTGACTATGCTCTTATCTTTCGCTATATATGGCGCATTATCAAATGCCCAAGATATGAGATTGTTTAGTATAGGCATCAGACTTTTACCAAGCTCGGTTAAGGAGTACTCCACCTTTGGCGGTATCTCGGCATACAGCTTTCTTTTAACCAATCCGTCAGCTTCAAGATTTCTCAATGTTTCGGTAAGGACTTTCGGGGAAATATCTGGAATCGCCTTACTTATAGTATTGAAACGGGTTGCTTCATTTTCAGAAAGCACACATAATATGAGCATAGCCCATTTACTGGAGAATCGAGATAGGACATTCCGGATAGGGCAATTTTCAATACGAGTATATTTTTTCAGATTTTCTTGTACCTGTAAACTGTTCATTTCCAATAACAATTACTTTAGAGTAAGTGGGTTACATTTTTGTAACTTCTTGTTTATCAATATATAAAAGAGTATTTTTGCACTATCTAAATGATAGTAAGTTTAGAATGCAAAGTTAATCAAATTTTAAAAAGCAGGAAACATGAGCAACATTAAAATCATGAACAAGTGCGAAAAATACGCTCACGCAACAGTAGGTTGCATCAAGGGTTTTGAGGGTAAAGAATTTGTGAAGGAAGCAACGGAAGCAACTTCATGTGAAATTTCATTTGGTTCATTACCATCAGGGGTGTCAGTTCCTTTCTTTCACAGCCACAAGGCAAATGAGGAAAACTACATTATTCTGTCAGGAGCAGGTAAATTCCAGGTAAACGATGAGGTTTTCGAGATTGGAGAAGGCTCAGTCATACGTGTATCACCTGGATGTGACCGCAACTTAAAATGTACTTCAGCTGAACCGATGACTTATATCTGCATTCAGGCAAAAGATGGAAGTCTGGAAGGCTATACAATGACGGATGCTGAAATAACAGAACGTGAGAGTCTGTTGTAAATAATGACAACCTCATAAATTGGAATCCCTGACAATGACGGAATAAATATAGTATCATTGTCAGGGAATCTTATCTGTCTTCGATGTATGTCAGTTCCTTTCAGAGGTGCACTAAAATATTTCAAATATATAGCTCACATTTTTTTCTTACGCTACAAGCCCTCTTCAGCACTTAACAACATATTTTCACCTTCCAGCCAACAGCGCCTCACACAACGGCACACCGTCCCTCACGACCACTTGCCTAAACACTACGAATTTTGGCGAATTTGGAGGTTTTTGCTACCTTTGGATTCCCCTTAAATTGCAAAGGTTATGAAACGATTGAATTTATCGACCAAAATGAAGGCTGCCGTGGGATATGCGGCGGTGATAGCGTTATTTTTGGCGGCAGTGTGGCTGATTGTAGGCGTTCTCGACTCGCTGACACGCTCCGACGGTGCCGAACGCACCATCAACAACCGGCAACGCGCCACAAACGACGTTGTGAGCCAGCTGTATCAGGCGGAGGTGATTGGACAGGCGTTGAGCGCCGGGCAGACCGACCTGTTTCAGTCTTATGTCGATGCTATGATGCTGACAGCACAGGCAGTCGATTCGCTGCGCGCCATCGTCAACGACCGCGCACAGGTGGCGAGGCTCGACTCTGTGAAAATGCTGCTCGGCAGAAAGGTTGACAACATGGACAACCTGCTCGACGCAATGGAGGCCGACAACTCCGACGAACTTTACCAACAATATATCAGCGACCTCATAGCGAACCAGAACCGCGAGATAGCGGCGCCGAAAGTGCAGCATTCGCAAACGGTGCGCACAAGCGAATATGTGGTTCACAAGAAACGGAAAAACTTTTTCGGACGTCTGCGCGATGCTTTCTCAAAGGAAGACAACAATCCGCAACACGTGAGCGAGACAGTGACGGAACACCACACCGACACGCTCGCCAACACCATCAACCCCGCCGA
>ULWC01011557.1_pt1 | contig 10760 bp, 7 predicted proteins | sample 1959931 | NCBI WGS metagenome assembly ULWC01 (sample SAMEA4835801, study PRJEB28245) | human gut metagenome | biome: gut microbiome; material: fecal sample | place: Denmark | collected 2008
CGCAAATCATGCCTCAATAACCCTTATACAAGTCGCTCTGCATCAACTATTTACAACAGCAAAATTCTTCAAACCCTACCTCTTTCCTCCCTCCGCGTGCAACAAATCTCACCTTCATGAAGCAAACACAAAATACTCGCCCCTGCCATCTCCTATCAAAAAAACTGGGGAAAAGAGAAGAGATTCCAAAGAAAATGCGTAACTTAGTAGGGTCGTTTGACTGCATCGACAAGCTAAAATATGCCCTGCGGCAGCCATTTGCACAACAAAAACAACTATCTACCCGCGTTTTCAGCAACTCGGAAGCAGAGCCCACAACAAGGAAGAAGAAAAGAGTGGCAAAACGTAACTATTTGACAACCAACTATTTCTGTGGGTTTGTTCCGTAATTTCAGAATTAGCCTCGATTTTCGCACCCCTACAAAAAGATGGCTCTTGATCGTGTCAAAGGGCGATAATTGCCATCATTTTGATATATTTTGTCACTGAATGCCCGCAAAACACCCCCCTCGAACCTACCCGAAGAACCCTCCGAAACGGCCTCTGCCGACATCATCAAGGTTAGAAGACTTGCTTTGACCTCTCTGACGAGGACACAATCTCAGTCGTTCTGAGACTCCTAACAACTGTTTCCACAGGTCGTTGTATAGTAAAATTAGTTTACACTACATAATATCAAAGTCAATGGTTGCCTTTTTTATTTCTTCGACGCGAGAGAAAAAAGTGAGCGTTCCATTCCCACACCTCGATGTTTTTTACTAACTTTGCACACATTACTCAGAAAATCAATATCAAAAGACAAATGAATACTTTCAAGAAATGTTTGCCCGACGTAGTAGCCATCCTACTCTTCGCACTCATCGGGTTTGCCTATTTCTTCGTTCCCGTCACCCAAAACAAGGTGTTGTTCCGCCACGACTCCCAGGCTTCCAAGGGCCTTGGCGCGGAGCAGATCAACTATTATGAGCGTACGGGCGAGCGCACGCGCTGGGTGAACAACCTCTTCAGCGGAATGCCGACCTACCAAATCTCGCCGTCCTACAACTCCACGAGCACGCTCTCGCAGGCCCTCAACGCCTACCACCTGTGGCTGCCGGAGAACGTATGGTACATCTTCGCCTACCTGCTGGGCTTCTACATCATGCTGCGCGCCTTCGACTTCCGACAGTCGCTGGCGGCGCTGGGAAGTATCATCTGGGCCTTCTCCTCCTACTTTCTGATCATCATTGCCGCCGGACATATCTGGAAGGTGATGGCGCTGGCCTACCTGCCACCGATGATCGGCGGTATCGTCATGGCCTACAGGGGAAAATACCTATGGGGACTGATCGTCACGTCGATCTTCGCGGCCTTCGAGGTCAATGCCAACCACGCGCAGATGACCTACTACTTCCTCTTCCCCATCCTCTTCATCATCATCGCCTACCTCGTCGAGGCCATCCGTCAGCGGCAGGTGGCGCGCTGGCTCAAGGCTTCGGCCGTCTGCGCCGTGGCCGCCGTCCTGGGCATCTGCACCAACCTCTCCAACCTCTACCACACGTGGGAGTATCAGAAGGAGAGTATGCGTGGCAAGAGTGAGCTGGTGAAGAAAAACACGGTCAACCAGACGAGCTCGGGTCTCGACCGCGACTATATCACACAATGGAGCTACGGCATCGACGAGACGATGACGCTCCTCGTGCCCGACGCCAAGGGTGGCGCGAGTGCGCCGCTGAGCCAGAACAGCACGGCCATGAAGCATGCCGACAGCAACGTGGAGCAGATGCTCCCGACGATCTACGACAGCATGCCGCAATATTTCGGCACGCAGCCCGGCACGTCGGGCCCAGTCTATGTGGGCGCTTTCGTGCTGTTCCTCTTCATCCTCGGCCTTTTCATCGTCAAAGGCCCGATGAAATGGGCACTTTTGGCGGCTACGATCTTCTCCATCCTCCTCTCGTGGGGTAAAAATTTCATGCCGCTGACCGACTTCTTCATCGACTACGTGCCGATGTACGCGAAGTTCCGCACGGTGGCCTCGATTCTCGTGGTTGCCGAATTTACCATTCCGCTGCTCGCCATCCTGGCCCTCAAGCGGATCGTGGACGAGCCCGACCTCCTGCGCCAGAAGATGCGCTGGGTCTATGTCAGCCTCGGTCTGACGGCTGGCGTCGCCCTGCTGCTGGCCCTCATCCCGAGCATGATGGGTCCGTTCACGAGCGACCAGGAAGCACAGATGTTTGCCAATATCCAGGGCATGACGCCCGACGTCCAGGGCATGATCCTCGGCAGCCTGGAGTCGATGCGCGAGGCGATGGTCTCGGCCGACGCCTGGCGATCGGTCGTCATCATCCTCGTTGGCTTCGCCTGCCTCCTGCTCTTCAAGATGAAGAAGATCGACGCGCGCATCCTCGTGGGCCTGCTGGCCGTGCTCTGCCTCGTGGATCTGTGGCAGGTGGACAAGCGCTACCTCAACGACGGGATGTTCGTGCCGCGAAGCGAGCGCGACGCGCCCATGGAGCCCACGCAGGCCGACAACTTGATCCTGCAGGACAAGGACCTCGACTACCGCGTGCTCAACTTCGCCTCGGATACCTTCAACGAGAACAACACCTCCTATTTCCATAAGAGCATCGGAGGCTATCATGCCGCCAAGCTCCGCCGCTACCAGGAGCTGATCGAGGCTTATATCCGTCCCGAGATGCAAGCCGGCATGCAGGCCGTGGCCGCCGCCAATGGCGACATGACGAAGGTGGATGGACGCAAGGCGTTCCCCGTGCTCAATATGCTCAACGCCCGCTACTTCATCCTGCCGCTGCAGGGCGGACAGACCATGCCGCTGCGCAACACCTACGCCCAGGGCAACGCCTGGTTTGTGGACAAGATTCGCTATGTAGATAACGCCAACGAGGAGCTCGACGGCATCCGCGCCATCGACGTGACCCACGAGGCCGTGGCCGACAAGCAGTTTGAGCAGGCGCTCGGACAGGCCCAGCCTCTCGACACGACGGCGACGATCAAGCTGACGGCCTACGAGGCCAACAACCTCCAGTATGAGGTGAGCTCGAAGACGGGCGGACTGATCGTCTTCTCCGAGATCTACTACCCGGGATGGACGGCGACGGTCGATGGACAGGAGGTGGCCGTGGGCCGCGTCAACTACGTGCTGCGCGCCATCAACGTCAAGCCCGGCCATCACAAGGTGGTGCTCGACTTCCATCCGAAGAGCATCCAGACGACGGAGACCATCGCCTATACGGCCTTCGCCATCATGGTGCTACTGATCGTCTTCGCCATCGTCGTCTTCGTCAGAAAGAGACGTCAGGGCGAGACGGCGCAGGCTGCCACGGCGCAATCCAAAGACTAAGGATACTATCCAACGACTAAGACTGAACAGAGACAATGAAGAAACTCCTCTCCCTTCCCCCCAATCTCGTGGACAGCTTCCACGAGATCACGGGGCTTGACCATCAGGAATGGTTTTGCACCCACGACCCCATTGGCCACAAGCTGGGCTCGGGTGGCGGCACGGACTGGCTGCTGCGCGCGGCGTGGCAGGCGCAGGGTGCTGGCCGGTTGTTCGACGAATGGTTGGCCGCCGACAAGCGGCTGCTGCTCCATGCGGGCGGACAAAGCCGCCGCTTGCCCTCCTATGCCCCGTCGGGCAAGGTGCTCACCCCGATCCCCGTCTTTCGCTGGGAACGGGGACAGCGGCTCTCCCAGGACCTGCTGTCGCTGCAGGTGCCGCTCTATGAGCGCATCATGGCCCAGGCGCCCAGTTCGCTCCACACCATGATCGTCAGTGGCGACGTGCTCATCCGCGCCACAGAGCCGCTCCAGCCCATCCCCGAGGCCGACGTGGTCTGCTACGGCCTGTGGCTCAATCCCGAGACGGCAAGCCATCACGGCGTCTTCGTCTCCTCCCACGAGCGGCCCGACCAGTTGGAGCGGATGCTGCAGAAGCCCTCCGTAGAGACGCTGAGCAAGCTCTCGGAGACCCATTTCTACCTGACGGACATCGGCGTGTGGCTGCTCTCCGACAGGGCCGTGCGCCTGCTGATGAAGCGGTCGGAGCAGGAGGGGAAAATCAAGGAGTATGACCTCTATAGTGAGTTTGGATGTGCGCTGGGATCGCAGCCCGACATCCAGGACGAGGAGCTCAACAGCCTCAGGGTGGCGATCCTCCCGCTACCGGGTGGCGAATTTTACCATTTTGGCACGTCCCACGAACTCCTCTCCTCGACCTTGGCGATCCAAAATCTCGTCAACGACCAACGGGAGATCATGCACCACTCGCTGAAGCCACATCCGGCAATGTTCGTACAGAATGCCATCACGCGGGTGCGCATCACGGCGGAGAACCAAAACCTCTGGGTGGAGAACAGCTGGGTGGGCGAGCACTGGACCTTGGCCAGCGAGAACATCATCACGGGTGTGCCTGAGAACGACTGGGAGATCCGGCTGTACAAGGGGCAATGTGTGGATATGGTGCCTATCGGCGAAGCGGACTGGGTGGTGCGCCCCTACGGCTATTACGACACTTTTGCAGGGGCGGAACAGCAGAAGGAGCAGTTTCCCATCGCACACACGACGGAGGAGGCGGGCCTGCTGCTGCGCTTCCTGCTGGGCCAGGAGGCGTCGGAGAAGGTGAAGGAGACCTATGAGGCGGCGCGGAAATTGAGCGCGGAGCAGATCTCCAACCAGGCGAACCTGCAACGACTCACGGAACAGCGCCGCCGTTTCCGGTCGGAAAACTGGCCAATGCTGGCGCGCAACTATGCCCACAGCGTCTTCTATCAGATCGACCTGCTCGACGCTGCCAACGACTTTGTGGAGGGCCAACTGGCGCTGCCCAATCCGCTGCCCGAGCATACGGACCTGATGCGCCGCATCCACGACGCGATGTTCCGCTCGGAGGTGGAGCACCGGCGTGGACAGGGTGGCGAGGAGAACGCCAACTGCGCTTTCTCGCTGCTGCGGGAGGGACTGGCGGCGGAGGCCACGGCCCACAAGCAGCATCCGCAGATGGCGGTGCAGAGCGACCAGATCGTATGGGGACGGTCGCCCGTGCGCATCGACATAGCGGGTGGATGGACGGATACGCCGCCGTTCTGCCTGATGGAGGGTGGCAACGTGGTCAACCTCGCCATAGAACTCAACGGACAACCGCCGCTCCAGGCGTATGTCAAACCGTGCATCGAACCGCATATCATCCTGCGGAGCATCGACCTCGGGGCCTCGGAGACGGTACGAACGTTTGAGGAGCTGACGGACTACAACCATGTGGGTAGCCCCTTCTCCATCCCCAAGGCGGCACTGGCGCTGGCAGGCTTTGCGCCGGCCTTCTGCGCGGACCGCTACGCCTCGCTGGCCGACCAGCTACGGGCCTTCGGATGTGGCATCGAACTGACGATGCTCTCGGCCGTTCCGGCGGGATCGGGACTGGGCACGAGCAGCATCCTGGCAGCCACAGTACTGGGGGCCGTGAGCGACTTCTGCGGTCTCAGATGGGACAAACTGGAGATAGGACGGCGCACGCTCGTGCTCGAACAGTTGCTCACCACGGGTGGCGGCTGGCAGGACCAGTTTGGCGGCATCACGGCGGGCGTGAAACTCCTCCAGACGGCCAAGGGCTTCGGACAGTCGCCCGAGGTGCGCTGGCTGCCGGACACGGTCTTCACAGACCCGGCCTACAAGCCGTGCCACCTGCTCTACTACACGGGCATCACGCGCACGGCCAAGAGCATCCTGGCGGAGATCGTGCGCCGCATGTTCCTCAACGAGCACGACGAACTGGCCTTGCTGCGCGAGATGAAGGAGCATGCGATCCAAATGTATGATACGATCCAGCGGGCGGACTTCCAGGAGATGGGACGCCTCGTCAGACAGACCTGGCGACAGAACCAGCTCCTCGACGCGGGGACGAATCCGGAGGCGGTGCGCCAGCTCACCACGCTCATCGACGACCTCTGCCTCGGCTACAAACTCCCCGGTGCGGGTGGCGGCGGCTTCCTCTACATGGTGGCCAAGGATCCCGAGGCGGCGGCTCGCATCAAGCAGACGCTCCAGGCGCATCCGCTCCGCGACAATGCCCGCTTCGTGGAGATGAGTCTCAGCACGACGGGTCTGCAGATAAGCAGAAGCTAACCAGCAGACGGTCGTCAGGACATTTAAAAATCAACTTTTACTACAATAAACGCTTCGCCAGGACAATTAGCAGACAATGTCCAAGGCGAAGCGTTGTTCTTTGTTGTTTACCTTGCAGCAAGATTGCGACACGCGAAGCGTGTAGGTTCCATTTTATGGTACCCTTTCTCGCCATGGCAAAACTCGAGCGAGCTCGGTTCTGCTCATGGCTTATCGAAAGCGTTGTAAACTTGTTGTAAAAGTTGTATTTGTTGTTTTCTAAACTCAGCAGGCCATATTGAAAGTTTTTCGACCTGTACGGTTGAAACGGGCTGAAAGCCCAACAGACCATAGCCCAGAGCATCGCCCTGGGGATAATAGCAATCAACAAGACGCCCTGTAAGGGCAAAAGAATTGTTTATGGCCTGCTTCTTTAAAGCTTTTGCCCTTACAGGTAGGGTGTTCAAAATCCGTTTAAAATCCGACGCATTTTTTCCCTAAGGTATTGATGCGTTTCACGGTCAAATTAGGAGAAAGGTTTGCATTAGTCCATTCTTTGATGTGACGATGTCTTCCTTTCTCCAAACGTTCTTTAAAATCAAAATCAACTCGCCTGTTTCTGTCAGCCAAAGCTATGCGCAGAGGCATTATAAGAATCATTGGGGTAACACCGGTAAGTTTGTCGTTAGACATTCTGGCCTTAGTCATTCCAAATGTTGATTCTATTGGGTCTGAACTTGCATTGTGTACATCTCCTTCATTTAAGAGAGAGAGCTCACGTTCTAAATATCCCAAGATATAAGAGCCAACTTTTCGCTGTCGCTCATGCTTCAACATCAAGCTTTCTGTCACGAGTTTTTTGCAACGAGCAACAGAGACTTGCGACCACCCGTTGTTTTTGATGTCTTTTTCAATCTTCGTTATACAGTCCATCGTTTCGGCCAATTCATCAACCAGAGAAGCATTCTGCGGAATAAAAGCATATATGCTCTTTATATCCTCCCGCAATGTATGATATACATACTGCATCCTGCTTATCCAGTCAATCCATTTTGACATGTTCATAAAACGTGCAATACTTCGTTGCGATGGAGGTTGTACATAAGCAACATCTTGCATGTTATATTTAAGACGCGTCATCTGAACATTACTTGAAAGCTCTTGAAAATCAGGATCATTCTTGTAAACTCTTTCGAGAAACATGCCAAGAGTATGACTAATATCATGGTGATGTTTATAGCCAGCATCTCTAATGGCCTTACATATACTGGAGCCATTGTCGCTGATAACATATTCTGGCTCATGCCCAATTTTAGCTGCGACTTTCTCCAATACTTCCTGAATAGTTTTTCCACTCCAACTCTTAGCGATAGATATGTCTACAATGGATATGTCTTTTTCTGTGATAGCCATTCCTATATTATCTGCCGCAACAGCAAGTGTAAGCAGCATTTTCTCACTGCCTATCATCATGCTTTCATCGACTACCAAGGCATAACGCTTACCCTTGAAAAGGGTACACGATTCCTTATAGACACTAAGACCTAACTCTTGTGCCCAATAGCCAATTGTCGTATAAGCTGGTACTTCACCGAAAAGATTGTCCATAAACTCATTCAGGATATTGAATATTTCAACAATCTGACGTGAACCTATAGACAGACGAGAATAAAAAGCCGTACTCAAAGCAACCATCAAGGATGAATAATGATGTCGTCTAATAGACTCATCATTTGTTCGTAGGTCTCCTTGTCCAATCCTACGTTCGGCTTTTCTTTTTTTTTAAGTTCGGAACGATACTTATTGGACTTATTCTGAGAGGTAGTCAATCTTCTCTTAAGATTACGTTTGTCCCTTTTTAGAGACTTATTTTCCATCTCTAGTTTTTCGACACGCTTTTGAAGCTCTTTTGACTCCTTATTTTTGACTGGAGTTTCATGTCTTATATTTTTTTTGTTTACAAAGGTACTAAAAACCAGCGAGTTATGCAAATTTACAAAGAACTATTTTGTATATTAAAGTGTTAAATATTAATAACTTAGACACACCTATATAACACCATTTTTTATACCAGATTTTGATTCGATTTTTGAACACCCTACCTTACAGGGCGACAGGTTGGCGTTCATAATTACCCAGGGCGATGCCCTGGGCTAAGAGATTCTGCCCTTTCAGGGCGTATTGGGTAATTTCAACCGTACAGGTCGAAGTTATTCCCCTACTCTCTCCACTTCCGCAGCAGGGCGTCGCGCCGAAGCTCCGCTTGCTGGCGAAAGGCGAGATAATCGGGAGAGTCGGGATGGAAGGGGCGATGCTGGAGCGCGGCCCGCACGGGTGCCCACTCCTTCATCCATTGCTGCGCGCGGGGAGAGAAATAGGCCTCGACAAACCGCTCCCAGAGGTAATCGACGGCCTGCTGCGAGGGATGGAGCATGTCGGGCGCATAGAAGCGGTAGTCGCGGAGTTCGTCGTTCAGCAGCTCATAGGCAGGAAAATACATCACGCCAGGCCCCTCGGCCCGCACCACCTCGTCGGCAGCAAGGAGGAGCGCTGCCTTGGAGAGTTGGCTGCCGTGGTAGCCATACTTGCGGTAGCGAATCGGACTGACCGTCAGCACGATACGCACCCCGTCGTTCTGACTGCGCAGGACACTACAAGCCTCGCGCAACGCGTCGGTACAGGCCGCAACACTGAGCGAGCGCTCTTCGAAGAGGCGCTGGGGCCGCTTCTCGCAGTTATCGACGATCTCACCCGTGGCACGCTCCACATAGACGCGGTTGGTGCCCAACGTGAGCACCACGACATCGGCCGCACCCTCCCATCGCCTCACGGTATGGAGGATGCTGACGGGATTGTACATCACCCCAAAGGGATTGACAACGGTAGGAAACTGAGCGTCCTCAAACTTCAAACCCATGTTCTGGGCAAAGCAGGAACCCACGAGCAGTAGTCGCTCAAACGGTTCTATCCGCCATTCGGCCTGCGCCACATCGACTACGGTACGAAACTCCATGCGCAAAAATATCTTTTCTCCTTATTATATATACGTCCTCCCCTACCCCGCAGCCGATCCGGCTCGCGCACCAAGGGGAATCGCTGCCACGAAAGTACAACAAATTCCTGGAACGCACAAATAATAGAAAAGAAAAAACTACCAGCCCACCTTTCCTACCAATGGTAGCAGATCGTGGCTACGATATCGAAGGCATAGTAGCGATGGCCCAACTTCGAATCGAAATATCTTTCGTCATCGAATTGTCCGAAACCATGCTCCCAGTCGTATGGCGGATGGTATTTGCATTTGGTGTCCAGCAGAGAGACATGGCTCTGCACGCCAAAGCGCCAGTTCTTGGTCTCGTAATAGACTGCGGGGCGAACGCCCAAGTCAAACTTCCGGTACTCCTGCTTTCCATCGAAGGGATGCTGCGACCAGTCCGCTCCCCCATGATACTTCTCGCCGTGGGCCCGGAAGGAAAGCACAGGGCCGCACTCGAGGACGATTCCCTGTCGCTTCTCTCCGCCAAAATGATATTGCACCAGAATGGGGAAATCAATGTAGGTCGACGAGCAGTTGCCCGCGTTCTCGTTGTCATGGCCGAAACCTTTCAGACGCAGGCCCACACCGGGCATCAGGGACCATCGGGAGTCGATGTGGTAGTTGATGCCGTAACCGACGTGGAGGGCGATATTCTGCTCGTCCTCTTTGACGAACTTGTTGACCCAGCCCATTCCCTGGTAGATGTTGTGCTCCCAACGTTTGCTTTGCGCACGGGCAGAAGCAGGTAGGCATAAGAGGACCAGCAATGCGAAAGCGGATTGTATGTATCGTGATTTGTTCATAATTGTTATCTATAGATATTTACCAATGAAAATTGATCGTGGCCACTACGTCGAAGGCACGATAGGCGTCGTCCAAATCTGGGTTGTAACTGCCAAGTAATCTGTCATTTTTGTTCTTGATGTCGAGCATACCGATATGCGACTGCACGCCAAATCGCCAGTGTCCCGTCTCGTAATAGAGGGCAGGACGAACGCCTACGTCTATGTTTTTATATTCCTTCATTCCCCAGTACGGATGTTGAGGACACCATTCCGTTCCAGAATATCTCTCGCTATGAGCCAAAAAGGAGACAACGGGTCCCAATTCGAGAACTATGCCCTGACGCTTCTCGCCGCCAAAATGGTATTGTGCGAGCAGGGGAACATCGATATAGGTCGATGCACAGTTCCCCGTATATCCGCTATTGTGACCGAGAGCTTTGGCTCGAATAGCCACGCCAGGCATGACGGACCACTTGGAGGAGAGGTAGTAGTTGATGCCGTAGCCCACATGAAACGCGACAGTCTGATTGTCGTGGCTGTCAAATTTTTTAGCCATTCCCACACCCTCGTAGAGGTTGTGTTCCCACCGTTTGTTCTGAGCGGAACCGGGGATCGCTGAGCCAGCCAACAGGCAAGCGGCAATCAGTCCGCAAAATATAGTCGTCTTCATTTCACTTCAAAATTATTTACGGTTGATACTTAGTTGATTTATCGCTGCAAATATAATTAAATATATTAAACAAAACAAATGAAAATAAAAAACCAACATTATTTAACATTATACAATTACATAGGTAACTATTCAGCAATAACACTCCTTTGAGTTTTTTGTC
>ULWC01045136.1_pt1 | contig 10758 bp, 8 predicted proteins | sample 1959931 | NCBI WGS metagenome assembly ULWC01 (sample SAMEA4835801, study PRJEB28245) | human gut metagenome | biome: gut microbiome; material: fecal sample | place: Denmark | collected 2008
TCCCCTACCGCGTGAACGACCTCCCCTACGGCCGCTCCGAAAAGGGAAAGCCCGTTCTGGTCAACTATTTCTATCACGAAAAAATCCGGCTCAACAACCGCTGACAGGCGGCCATCCGGCCACGGACCGCACCGGAGAGGGGCGCAGGCGAAGCGCACTCGCAAGGGTCGCACTCTGCAAGGGTTGCGCCCTTCGCGCGAAAGAGAGACGTTATCCGCGTTTGCGGTACTTGCGCTCGAAAAGCGCCGCATTGCGCGTTCCCCACGCAATCATCGCGTCGATGATCGGCAGCAGCGAAGCCCCCAGCTCCGTCAGCGCATACTCCGAACGGGGCGGCAGTTCGGCATAGATGGTCTTGGCGACCAGGCCGTCCTCGACCAGCTCCCGGAGCTGAAGGTCCAGCACCCGCGGTGCGGCTTCGGACAGCTGCCGGTGCAGTTCGCTCGGGCGCAGCGCCCCGTGGCGCAGCTCGTCCAGAATGCAGGACTTCCATTTCGAGTCCATCAGGCTCATGGTCAGCCGCAGCGGGCAATCCAGATCGACGGGTATCTTTCTTTCGTACATGGCTGTATGGTTTCTGCATGCAAAGATAGGGATAACCTCCGGATTCGGGGGTATACCGAATAAATTTTCAGTACCCGAATCATTTTTCGGTACTTGCGCCGACGGACCCCGGATCGTAATTTTGCCCTCGAAAAACCAAAACCTTACAACCATGAGAGCAAGCATCGAAGAGTACCGGGCCGTGGAAGAGGCGGCCCGCAAGTTCGTCCGGAGCGTGGCCGAGGGGAAGAGCAGCCACGCCCGGGAGTTGTTCATCGACGAGGCCGTGCTGTTCGGCTACCTGGACGGCAAACTCGAACACGGCAGCATCGAACAGTTCTACCGCAACGTGGACAGCGTGGGAGCCGACGCCGGCTTCAGGGCCCGCATCGACGTGCTGGATGTCGAGGAGACGCTCGCCGTCGTGCGCGTGCTGGAGGAGAACTGGGGCGGACGCATCGACTTCACGGACTACCTGCTGCTGATGAAGATCGACGGCACGTGGCGCTGCGTGGCCAAGGCCTACAACCAGAATTCCGATACCATTCAAAAATAACACGCCATGAAAATCACGGTTATCACGGGAAGCCCCCGCAAGCAGGGCAACAGTTTCGCCATGACGGACGCCTTCATCCGTTCGGCCGAGCAGCGCGGCCACACCGTGCAGCGCTTCGACGCCGCCTTTCTGAAGATCGGCGGGTGCCACGCCTGCATGACCTGCTACAAGACAGGCAAGGCCTGCTCGTTCGACGACGACTTCAACCGCATCACACCGGCCATCCTCGAATCGGATGCCGTCGTCTTCACGATGCCGGTCTACTGGTACTCGATTCCGGCACAGATCAAGGGGGTCATCGACCGGCTCTTTTCGCTGGTGGTCGGCGGCAAACCGGTCGCCGGAAAGCGCTGCGCCCTGATCGCCTGCTGCGAAGAGGAGGACATGACGGTGCTCGACGGCGTGCGGATTCCCATGGAGCGGACGGCGGCGCTGCTGAAATGGGAGATGGTCGGCGAGGTCCTCATTCCCGGAGTGCTCAACGAGAGCGACATCGACCGCACGGACGGTTGCCGGCAGGCCGCAGCCCTGGCCGAACGGCTCTGATTGCGGCAACCGTACAAGAATGAAGCGACCGACGGCGGCCGGTGGGGAATCACAGGTTCCGCACCGCCTGCCGTCCGTTTGCCCCGCCCCGGGCTGCCGCCGCACGGCGTCGCACGGACCGCCACAACGCCCCTTCACCACCCGGCAGCCGTTCCCGATCCTCCGGCGGCAGGACGGCGACCAGATACCGCACCGGCAGGGGCACCGGCTGCCGGCAGGCAGTTCATCCGACCATCCCGCCCGTTCATCCCGCATATCGGACACTTCGGCATTTTCTCCGCACGGCGATCCGCTCCGCCCGCTATCTTTGCAGGAAACCAAAGCCCAAAGTACACCATGTTTCAGCACATAGTCCGCTTTGCGGTCACGAAAAAGCTCTTCGTCGGTCTGACCACGCTCTTCCTGCTGGCGGGCGGCATCTACGCGATGCTGACCCTGCCGGTCGATGCCGTGCCGGACATCACCAACAACCAGGTGCAGATCGTGACCGTTTCGCCCACGCTCGCGCCGCAGGAGGTCGAGCAGCTCATCACCTTCCCGATCGAGGTGGCGATGAGCAACATCATGAACGTCGTGGAGATCCGCTCCGTCTCGCGTTTCGGCCTCTCGGTCGTCACCGTCGTATTCAAGGAGAGTGTCCCGATCCTCGACGCCCGGCAGCTCATCAACGAGCAGATACAAACCGTCGCCGGAGAGATTCCCCCGGAGCTGGGAACGCCCGAGATGATGCCCATCACCACGGGTCTGGGCGAGATCTACCAGTATACGCTCGACGTCGCGCCCGGCTACGAGGATCGCTACGACGCGATGGAGCTGCGCACGATCCAGGACTGGATCGTCAAGCGGCAGCTGTCGGGAATCCCCGGAATCGTCGAGATCAACAGCTTCGGCGGCTACCTCAAGCAGTATGAGGTGGCGGTCGATCCCGATGCACTCTACTCGCTCAACATCACCATCGGCGACGTCTTCGAGGCCCTGAGCCGCAACAACCAGAACACGGGCGGCAGCTACATCGAAAAGGTGAACCGCGCCTACTACATCCGCTCGGAAGGCATGATCTCGTCACTCGACGACATCCGCCAGATCGTCGTGGCCAACCGCGGCGGCATCCCGATCCACATCAGCGACGTGGCCACCGTGAAGTTCGGGTCGGCCAAGCGCTTCGGCGCCATGACGCGCGACGGCAAGGGCGAATGCGTCGGCGGCATCGCCATGATGCTCAAGGGCGCCAACGCCAACGTGGTGACCCGGGAGCTGGAGGATCGGGTGGCCAAAATCCAGAAGATGCTGCCCGAAGGGGTCTCCATCAGCCCCTATCTGAACCGCTCGGAGCTCGTCAACCGCAACATCTCGACCGTGATCCGCAACCTGATCGAAGGGGCGATCATCGTCTTCCTCGTCCTGATTCTCTTCCTGGGAAACGTCCGCGCCGGACTGATCGTGGCGTCGGTCATCCCGCTCGCGATGCTCTTCGCCTTCATCCTCATGCGGCTGTTCGGCGTCTCGGCCAACCTGATGAGCCTCGGAGCCATCGACTTCGGCATCGTCGTCGACGGGTCGATCGTGATCGTGGAGGGTATCCTCGCCCACCTGTACAGCCGCCAGAACCTCGGCACGACACTCTCGCGCAGGATGATGGACGAGCAGATCATCGCCGGAGCCGGCAACGTGGTCCGCTCGGCCACCTTCGCGGTCATCATCATCCTGATCGTCTTCTTCCCGATTCTCACCCTGACGGGCATCGAGGGCAAGTATTTCACCCCGATGGCCAAGACGCTCGTCTTCTGCATCATCGGAGCACTGATTCTCTCGCTGACCTACGTGCCGATGATGGCCTCGCTCGTCCTCAAGCGCCGCATCGGCACCCGGCCGACCTTCGCCGACCGCTTCTTCGCATGGCTCAACCGCATCTATCAGCGGTGCCTGGCCGTCTGCCTGCGCTTCAGCTGGGCGACCGTCGGCGTGGCCGTCGCGGCGTTCATCGGCAGCCTGATGCTCTTCACGCGGCTCGGTGCGGAGTTCATCCCGACGCTCGACGAGGGGGACTTCGCCATGCAGATGACCCTGCCGGCCGGCAGCTCCCTGACGCGGAGCATCGCCATCTCGGAGCAGGCCGAACGGATTCTGATGACGCACTTCCCCGAAATCCGCCACGTCGTGGCCAAGATCGGTACGGCGGAAGTCCCGACGGACCCGATGGCCGTCGAGGATGCCGACGTCATGATCGTGATGAAGCCCTTTGCGGAGTGGACCAGCGCCTCGTCGCGCGCCGAGATGGTCGAGAAGATGAAGGCCGCGCTGGATACGATTCCCGGAGCGGAATTCAACTTCAGCCAGCCCATCCAGCTGCGGTTCAACGAGCTGATGACGGGCGCCAAGGCCGACATCGCCATCAAGCTCTACGGCGAGGACATGGCCGAGCTCTACGCCAAGGCCAAGGAGGCGGCCCGCTACGTCGAGCAGGTGCCCGGCGCCTCGGACGTGCTCGTGGAGCAGGCCATGGGACTGCCGCAGCTTGTGGTCAACTACAACCGTGCGAAGATCGCCCGCTACGGTATCAATATCGAGGAGCTGAACAGCATCATCCGCTCCGCCTATGCGGGTGAAACCGCCGGGACGGTCTTTGAAAACGAACGCCGCTTCGATCTGGTCGTGCGCCTCGACCAGCGGAAGGTCGCCGACCTGAATCTCGACCGGCTCTTCATCCGCACGGCCGAAGGCATCCAGATTCCCGTGAGCGAAGTGGCCACGATCGACCTGGTGAACGGCCCGTTGCAGATCAACCGCGACGCCACGAAGCGCCGCGTGGTGATCGGCGTGAACGTCCGCGACGCCGACATTCAGCAGGTCGTGGCCGCCATCCGCCGCACGCTCGAGGAGAACGTACAGCTCAAGCCGGGCTACTACTTCGAGTACGGCGGTCAGTTCGAGAACCTCCAGAACGCCATCCGCACGCTGCTCGTCGTCATTCCCGTCGCGCTGATGCTGATCCTGCTGCTGCTCTTCTTCGCCTTCAAGAGCGTGACCTACACGCTGGTGGTCTTCTCCACCGTGCCGCTCTCGATCATCGGAGGCATCCTGGCGCTGTGGCTGCGCGGGCTTCCGTTCAGCATCTCCGCCGGCGTGGGATTCATTGCGCTCTTCGGCGTGGCCGTTCTCAACGGCATTCTGATGATTAACCACTTCAACGATCTGCGGGACATGACACCCTATCCACTCTCGACGCGCCGCATCATCGCACGCGGCACGCAACACCTGCTGCGGCCCGTATTCCTCACCGGACTGGTCGCCTCGCTCGGATTCGTACCGATGGCCATCGCCACCTCGGCCGGAGCCGAGGTACAGCGCCCGCTGGCGACCGTCGTGATCGGCGGACTCTTCGTTTCGACGCTGCTCACGCTCTTCGTCGTGCCGGTATTCTACAAGCTCGTGGGAGCCGCCTCGCTGCTCCGGCGCCATCCGCTTGTACGGCGCCTCTTCCCCTTCCTGCTGCTGCCCGCCCTGTTGCTGCTGCCGCTCGACGGCCACAGCCAGCAGCGCGTGACGCTCGACGAGGCGGTGGCAATGGCCCTGGACAACCACCCCCGTCTCCAGTCGGCCGAGGCGGCCGTCGAGCGCACGAAGGCCCGGCGCGGCGAGTCGTGGGAGCTGGCTCCGACGACGGTCGACTACTCCTTCGGACAACTCAACGGCGCCGAGCGCAACGACCGCGAGATCAGCATTACGCAGTCGGTCGGCTCGCTGCTGACCCCCTTCTACAAGAATGCGCTCGTCCGGCGCGAGGCCGAGACCGGGACCCTCTACACGGAGCTCGTCCGGCGCGAGATCGTCGCCGAGGTCAAACGCGCCTGGTCCTACTACCTCTACACGCAGGAGTTATGCCGGCTCTACGCCGACCAGAACGCCCTGGCCGCAGAGCTCTCGTGCACGAGCGAGCTGCGCTTCGAGCAGGGAGACATCACCCGTCTCGAACGGAGCATGACGGCCACGATGGCCGCCGAGATGCGCAACCGGCTCTTCCAGGCACAGGAGGAGCACAAGGTGGCGGCCGCACGCCTGCAATGGGCCTGCTATGCCGATGCGCCGCTCGCCCCCGCGGACAGTCTGCTGACCCGCTTCGTCCCCGTCGGGCAGACCTCGGCCGAGGTGCAGCGCAACTACTTTGAATCGCAGGTGCGGGAGGCCGAAGCGCGCACGCGCGTGGAGAAGAGCCGCTTCTTTCCCGAACTCTCGTTGGGCTACCAGCGGCAGAACATCCTGCCCGACAAGGGGCTGAACGCCTATGTCGTCGGGGCGTCGTTCCCGATCTTCTTCAACACGCAGCGCAGCCGCATCCGCCAGGCCCGGGCCGACGCCTTCATCGCCCGCAACGACGCGGAGCTCAACCTGCGGGCGGTCAACAACCGGATCACCGAACTGCAGGCCTCCCTGCGCCGCTACGACGAAAGCCTGCGCTACTACACGAAGTCGGCGCTTCCGGAGGCCGACGCGCTCATCCGGGCCGCCGGCATCCAGCTCGCCAACAGCGAAACGAGCATCGCCGAGTACATCATGAGCCTGAACACGGCGCTCGAAATCCGCCGCGGATACATCGAAACGCTCAATCTCTACAACATCGCCGCACTCGAATACGAACTCTACCGATAAACAACATCCGACATGAAAAAGATACTCATACCCCTTGCCGCGCTTCTCTGCGCCTGCTCGCAGCAGGGCGCCGCACCCGCGGCAGCTTCCGCGGCGGCCGACGCGGCTGTCGACACGGCTGTCGACACGACCCTCGACGTAACGGCCGACACGGTGGCAGCCGAGGCCGTAACCCCGGCCCCGCAGACCGGAATGGAGACCGACGCCACGTCGGGCGCCACCGCCGTGCCGAACGAAACGCTGTTCAACGGACTGCTCGTCATCCCGCCGCAGAACCGCGCCACGGTGACGCTGACGATGGGCGGCTCGATCCGCAGCACCTCGCTGCTGCCCGGAGCCTACGTCGAGAAGGGCTCCGTGCTGGCGACGCTCGAGAATCCCGACTTCATCGCCCTGCAGCAGGCCTATCTCGACAGCCACGCGCAGAACGAATACCTGCGCACGGAGTACCTGCGGCAGCAGACCCTCTCCCGCGAAGAGGTCGCCTCGCAGAAACGCTTCCAGCAGAGCAGGGCCGACTACCTCTCGATGCGCAGCCGCATGGACGCCGCCGCCGCACAACTGGCCCTGCTGGGCATCGACACGACGCGGCTGCTGACCTCCGGCATCGTTCCCTGCCTGGAGATCAAGGCCCCGATCAGCGGATACGCCACCGACGTGAAGATGAACGTCGGACGGCACTTCGACGTCGGAGAGCCGCTCTGCGAGATCGTCGACAAGTGCAACATGATGCTCCGCCTGACCGCCTACGAAAAGGACCTCGCACACCTGAAGAGCGGCGAGCGGGTCGCCTTCCGCGTCAACGGCATGGGACAGGAGACCTTCCACGGCACGGTCGCCATGATCGGACAGCAGGTCAACAACGAGAACCGCTCGATCGACGTCTATGTCCGCATTTCGGGGCAGCATCCGCAATTCCTGCCCGGAATGTACGCAACGGCCCGCATTCTGCGGAAATAATACTATTTTTGCACCGTGAAAGCACCTCTGCTGTTCAAGGACCGGTATCTGCTCTCCACGCTGATCGTCTCGGCCGTGGTCGCCATGCTCATCCATTTCCCGGAGGTGCTCTCGCTCTCGGACAGCTTTGAACGCGAGGAGCTCTTCGCGGGGATGGAGCCCCGGGACGTCTTCAACGAAATATTTTTCACCTTCATCTCGCTGCTGCTGCTCTTCTGGATCAACATGCGCATCTTCCGCTTCAACACCCCGATGATCCGCATGACCCGGGCCAAGATGGCGCTGTCGTTCTTCCTGACATGGGGTGCAAGCAGCCTCTTCGGGCAGCTCTTCGTCTGGCTCCACCACCAGTTCGACATCCCGGCCATCGACGCCATGGTGCACCACTACCTGCATCCGCTGCGCGACCTGATCATCGCCTGCATCGTGACCGGAAGCAACTACATCTTCCACCTGATCGTCAAGCAGCAGCGCATCGTCGTCGAAAACGAGGCGCTGCGCACCGAGAGCCTGCGCCACCAGTACGAGTCGCTCAAGAGCCAGCTCAATCCCCACATGCTCTTCAACTCGCTCAACACGCTCCAGTCGCTGATCCGCGAATCGCCACCCAAGGCGCTCGACTACACGCAGGAGCTGTCGCAGGTGCTGCGCTACACGCTGCGCGACAACGACCGGCAGAGCGTGACCCTTGCCGAAGAGATGCAGTTCGCCAGGGCCTACATCTACCTGATGAAGATGCGCTACGAGGAGAACCTCGTTTTCCGCATCGCCATCGACGAGCGGATGAACGGGCTGCTCCTGCCGCCGATGTCGGTGCAGCTGCTCATCGAGAACGCCATCAAGCACAACGAAATCAGCAACCGCAACCCGCTGACGATCACCATCCGCACGGAGCAGGAGGCACTGCTCGTCTGCAACCCCATCCAGCCCAAGAGGGTGGCCCCGGCCGGTCCGGGCATCGGTCTGGACAACCTGGCCAAGCGCTACCGGCTGCTGTGGCAGGACGAGATCGGCATCACGGCCGATAAGGGCATGTTCTGCGTCCGCCTTCCGCTGCATCAACCCGAATCCGAAAAAGCGTCATGAAAGCACTGATTATTGAGGACGAAAAGGCCGCTGTCCGCAACCTGGAGGCCCTGCTCGCGGAGGTGGCACCCGACACGAAGATCATCTGCACGCTGGACAGCATCACCGACAGCGTCGCCTGGTTCGAGGCCAATCCGGCGCCCGATGTCGTATTCATGGACATCCATCTGGCCGACGGCTCCGCATTCGAGATCTTTGAACAGTACGGGTCGGGTGCCCCGTCATCTTCACCACCGCCTACGACGAATATGCGCTCAAGGCCTTCAAGGTCAACAGCATCGACTACTTGCTCAAGCCGATCGGCGCAGCCGACCTGCGCCGGGCGCTCGACAAGCTGGAGGGGCTGCGGCACACGGCCCCGACGCAGGAGTCGCTGTCCGCGCTGATCGGCCAGCTGCAGCGGCGCGAACACTACAAGACCCATTTTCTGATCCCCTTCAAGGGGGGACAAGCTGCTGCCGCTGGCCGTCGAGCAGGTGCAGTACTTCTGCATAGCGGACGGGGTCACCAAGGCCGTGGTCAGCGACCGGGAACGGTACACCGTACCCTGCACGCTCGACGAACTCGTCGACAGCCTCGACCCCGAACGCTTCTTCCGCGTCAACCGGCAGTATCTCATTGCGCGCAGCGCCGTGCAGGACATCGACCTGTGGTTCAACAACCGGCTGGCCATCAATCTCAAGGTCCCGACCGACGGGAAGGTGCTGGTCAGCAAGCTCCGCGTCAACGAATTCAAGAGCTGGTTCGCAGGCCGGTAATCCTGCGGCCACCGCGCAGTGAGGAGATCCGCCCGACGGTCAGGATGCAGCCCGGAACGTCAAAGGTATACTTCGCACGATTTCCGCTCCGAGCAGGCCTTTTTGAGCAGACGGCCGACCAGCGCGAGCAGCAGTCCGTTGACTCGCCGGGCCTTGTGGGGACAAACCGCCACACACCGCATGCAGGAGATGCAAACCTTTTTGTCCACACGGGTCGGGTCTGCGGGATCAATCGCTCCGACGGGACATTTCGCTGCACACACGCCACATTGCACGCAGGATCGCGTGGCTTTGGGTATCAGACCGGTCCCCGCAGCCTTGCGATAAGGTCGGTGGCCCGGGATTTTCGGCTCGCTGTCGTCCGCGTCGTCGATCTTTCGGCGAATACGCACGGCAAAGTTCCGCAAAACCGCTTCGTCCGCCGCATCGGGACGCCCCGCGCCGTACTGACGGACGATCGAATGTTCGGCCACGGCAGCCACGGCAGCCACGACCCTGAATCCGGCCCGGGTGGCCGTATCCCGCAACTCCGCCAGCGTGTCCTCATAGGCCCGGTTTCCGTAGACACAGACCAGAATGGCACGGGCTCCGTTACCGCACAGCATCTCCAGACGTGTTGCGGCGACGGCAGGGACCCGTCCGCTGTAGGAGGGTACGGCAATCAGCGCCACATCCCCGTCAGCCAGCTTCACGCTGCGGAAATCGACATCGCGCGCCGTCAAATCGACCGGAACAATCTCATTTGCCAATGCCTGGCTCAAGATCTCAGCCACACGCCTTGTCCCGCCCGTCGGGCTGAAACAGATTTCATGAATTTTCACTGGTATCCGAATTTTACATGTAAACAATGACCTTTCCCCGGATCGGACCATCGGCCACAAGCCGCAGGGCGTCGTTGATCCGATCCAGCGAGAAACGGTGCGGGTCAATGGCCGGAGTGATATGGTGGCGTTCGACGATCTGCGTAATCCGGTCGAGCTGTGCTCCGTCGGCATGCACGAACATAAACCGGTACTCCTTGCCCTGTCGGCGGGCTGCCCGGTCGTATTTCATCCCGGCCAGCGAGAAGAGCACCCGCTTGTACCACGGAAAGCCGCTTCGCCGGGCAAACTCCCCGTTGGGAGCGGTCCGCAGGCTCAACAGACGTCCTCCCGGTTTCAGCACCGAGAGTTCGTGCTCGAACTCTCCGGCGCCCAGCGTGTCGATGACCAGATCGATCCCCGAGAGCTTCTCCCAATAGTTCTCCCGGCGATAGTCCATGTAACGCTCGACGCCCATGGCGAGAAACCGTTCGCGGGCCCGGTCGTTACCCGTCACCAGCACGCGAAGTCCCAGAGCCCGGGCAATCGGCACGGCCATCTGTCCGAAACTGCCCGATCCGCCGGGGATGAGCAGCGTCTGCCCCGGATGCGCCTCCAGCACCTCGACCAACCCCTGCCAGGCTGTCAGGCCCGTCAGCGGAACAGCGGCCGCCACATCGAACGCATACCCGGCAGGCATCTTCGCCAAAGCGGCCTCCTCCACGACGACGTACTCGGCAAAGGCACCGATCCGCTCCAGCGGCAACCGTGTATAGACGGCGTCTCCCGGCCGGAACTTTCCGACCTTGCTCCCGACCCGCTCGACGACGCCCGAGCACTCGTTGCCCAGCGTCTGCGGCAG
>ULWC01019176.1_pt1 | contig 10751 bp, 5 predicted proteins | sample 1959931 | NCBI WGS metagenome assembly ULWC01 (sample SAMEA4835801, study PRJEB28245) | human gut metagenome | biome: gut microbiome; material: fecal sample | place: Denmark | collected 2008
GTTTCCGAGCATTTCACACAGCCGCCAAAACATTACACTGAAGATTCCCTTTTGTCTGCAATGGAACGAGCCGGAAACGAGGACATGACTGACGATGTGGAGCGCAAAGGACTCGGTACACCTGCCACCAGAGCAGACATTATAGAGAAGTTAGTCAAGGACGGTTTCGTGAAGCGTGAGAAAAAGCAGATCATACCGACAGAGGATGGAATGAAGCTGATTACGGTGCTTCCCGATGTGGTAAAGTCACCGAAACTTACCGCTGATTGGGAAAATGCCCTTACCCTTGTTGCAAAGGGAGAGATGGAGCGTGAGGACTTTATGGCAGATATTGAAACAATGGTATCTGACTTAATCCACACCTACCACGAAGTCAGTGACGAGCAGAAAAAGATGTTCGCACAGGAGCAGAAGGTACTTGGTAAATGTCCGAACTGCGGCGGAGAGGTGGTAAAGGGAAAATACGGAGCTTTCTGCAAGAATAAGTGCGGCATGAATGTAAGCCGGATCATGGGCGTTTCCCTGTCAGATGAACAGGTGGAAAGCCTGCTTGACGGGAAAAAGACGTTGCTAAAGGGGCTTACAAGCAAGGTGGGCAAGAAATACGATGCCTATATCATTCCGAGCGGTACGGAAGAATACCACTACACAAAGGACGGAGAAGAAAAGTCCGGAGTGCAGTTTAAGTTTGTCATGGAGTTTCCCAATAAGAAATTCACAGGAAAGAAAAAATAAAAGGAGGATGTAACAAATGGGAGCAGAAGAAACAAAGAAAGTACAGGACAATGAGAGCAAGGCGGACAAGTTTGTCCGTCTTGGGGAGTATCGTGTGAACAAGGTCATTGATGCAATCGGCAGGCTTGAGAACCTTTCCAACCGCACCAATTATGAGTATACACAGGAGCAGGTGGAAGCCATGTTTTCCATTATGGAAAAAAGGCTTTTGGAAGTCAAAGGCAGATTTGCCCCGAAAAAGGAAAAAGAAGATACGTTTTCATTTGGAAGAAAAGCAGAATAGGGAGGAAAGTCAGAATGAAGCAGTTAGAAAAAGAAATCAATGTAACAAGCCAGAGAAACATGATGAAGAGGTACCAGATGTATGGTGCCACAGTATCAAAGCTGACAGAGAAATCACAGAATGACACCAAGAAGGGAGAGAGAAAGTAATGGAATATAGAGATTTTGTAGAACAGGTAAAAGAACAGATACAGGATTTCCTTCCTGAAAAGTTTGCAGATGCTGCAGTTGAGGTCAATCAGATTGTAAAGAATAATGACTGTGTTCTGGACGGTCTGATGGTAAGAACAGAGGAAAGCAATATTGCACCTACCATTTATCTGAATCCATATTTTGAGCAGATACAGGATGGTGCTGAATTGGATGATGTGTTAGCTCAGATTGCAAGTGTGTATCAGTCACATTATATAGATCATGATATAGATGTATCGGCAGTTACCGATTTTGACAAGATTAAGGAAAAAATTGTATGTAAGCTGATCAACGAGGAAGCAAATAAGCAGTTCCTTCAGGATAAACCGTACTCCAAGTTGGAAGATTTAGCAGTTGTGTATCAGATTTTAATGGATAAAACAGGAGAAGGAACTGCGACCATTACCATTACAGATAATCTGATGGATGGATATGGAATCACACTTGAAGAACTGCATGACCAGGCGTTGCAGAATATGGATACTTTGCAGCCACATAGTTTTAAAGGAATGAATGAGACGGTTGCGGAGATGATTGCAGTTGATATTGCAAGAGAACAAAATGTGGGTATGGATGAAGCAAAAGAAATGGCAATGCAGATGATGTCGGATATTCCCGATACCATGTATGTGCTGACAAATGATACAAAAGTAAATGGGGCGGCTGCAATTTTAAACGATGATATCAGACAGGAGATCGCTGAGAAGGTAGGAGATTTTTACATGCTGCCTTCTTCAATCCATGAAACGCTGATTATACCGAAAGATGCGGGAATGGAGTTTAAAGAACTTGAGCAGATGGTACAGGAAGTAAATCAGACACAGGTGGCGCCTGGAGAACGTCTTTCGGATCATGTATATGAGTATGATGCCAAAGAACATGAACTGTTCCGCAGTGACCGGGCAGAGGAACGTGCTAAGCAGAAAGAGGAAAAAGGAGATAACCGTCATGAGCGTGTTTCAGTAAAGGAGAAGCTTGCGGAGAAGAAGGATGCTGTTATTAAAATGAATGCCGGGAAAGAGCATTCTGCACCGGAAAAGAAAAAGGAAGCCGTAATATAGGAGGAGTGGGATATGTATACAACAGGAGATAAGCTATTAAACGTGATGAAAGAGGAAGAAATCGGGATTGCGGAGCTTTCCAAAATTTCCGGTGTGCCGGAGAGAATAATCCTTGACATTATGGCAGGAGTTAAGGAGCCGGAGCTTGGTGCTATGTGCAAGATTGCAGAGGGACTGGGTATCTGTGTCCATGAACTTCGTGCGGATGAGGAGAGTTATGCGGTATCCGTTCCGAAGGATACCCTTGCCAAGCTGATTGTTGTCAGCGAGATTAACGGAGTGGAACTTGAGGAACTGATTAACTGTATTCTGGAAAAAGGTATTGAGGAGCATGGTTTTTATGCCTGATGCCGATAAGTAACTGATCACAGGCTGTAGGGTGCTTAAAGTGCCTTACAGCCTTTTTTACGGAGGTTTACCATGAGAAAATATAAATTGATTTCCGCACTGGCAGAGGAAACAGCAAAAGAAGTCGTGCGGAATGAAGAAAACTGGAGGAGATACCTAAATACTGCTTCCAGATTGTATAAATATCCATTTAAGGAACAGCTTTTAATCTATGCCCAAAGACCGGAGGCAACCGCCTGTGCTTCCATAGAGATATGGAATGAAAAGATGCACTGCTGGGTAAACAAAGGTGCAAAGGGCATTGCACTGATAGATGAGGATAGTTTTTCCGGTTTGAAGTATGTCTTTGATATTTCAGATGTGCATAAGGCAAGAAGAATCGGACAATTCCCTAACCTTTGGGAAATGCGTGAGGAACACATGGAATCGGTGATTTCCCGTCTGGAAAAGACTTATGGGGATACCGACAGGGAAGCCGGGTTTGTGGGACGTATCCGGGAGATTGCCGGACGGATTGCAGAGGACTGTTATAAAGAGCTTGCTTCAGATATGGAATACTTAAAGGAAGGGAGCTTTTTAGAGGAACTGGACGAGCTGAACGTGGAAATAAGGATACGGGAAACCCTTGCCGACAGCATTGCCTATACTGTTTTAAAGCGTTGCGGCATGGAGGAGAGCGAGCTTGCCGAAGAAATAAACTTTCCTTATATCCATGAGTTTAACACAGTGGAAACACTGTCACAGCTTGGCAGCAATGTGTCTGATTTATCCAAGCCAATCCTTATGGAAATTGGAAAAGCAATCGGAGCGTATGACAGGCAGATTGCCCAAAATCGGGAAGAAACGAGAGTAGGCAGGGAACGTATCGACACCCATGAGAAAAATATCGAAAAAGGACTTGCAAATGCATCTGAAGAAGACTATAATGCGTTAAAGCGTGAAAGCGAAAGTCAAGACGAACAATCTATCACACAGACCGGAGAAGCCGGGGAAAGGAGCAAATATGATGAATCTGACATACGAGAAGAACGGGGATTATCAGATACCGATGGTAGCAATGGACGAACAGCCGAAGGAGGTACTGACAAAGTACGGACTGATGAGGAAGAAGTTCTTACAGGAGCACAAGAACGGAGTATATACGGGACTTCTTCTGAGCGGGAAGCTGAAGGAACACTTGTTGATGATACAGGAGCAGGCAGAGGAGAGAATGGAGCTTCTGACCAGACAGATGAAGGAGAGAGAGGGGATAACGGAGCAGATGAAAGCAGAGAATCAGATGCTCTGGGTAGCGAAGATGAACAGCATCGTACACTCGGCAGAGGAGATCGTGATGACGGAACTAATCTACAGTTAAATATCGAACAGCCGGAGGGAACCTATCAGCAGTTAAGCCTGTTTCCGAGCTTTGAGGAACAGGTTGGCACAATCGCAGCAGCGGAAGCAAGTATTCAATATACCATGCCCGCTGCTTTTTCTTTGCCACAGGAGCAGATTGACAGTATCTTGCGTAGTGGCGGCGGTAGGGATAACAGCAGAAAACGTATCTATGCCAAGTATCAGCAGGGTAAGACACCGGAAGAAATGGCAGAATTTTTAAAGAACGAGTATAAGACCACCGGAAAAGGTTTTGAGTTTGACGGAAATCCTGTTTCACTGTGGTTTGATGAAATGGGTATGCGTATCGGTTACGGTACATCGGCAAAGGAAAATACCCTTGCAGTGATGAGTTGGAGCGAAGTGGAGAGCCATATCCGTGTTATGGTGGAGAATGGTACTTATATGAGTGCCAACGAAGTATTCCTTGTGGATGCGGTGGAGCGTGAGAGAATTGCTACGGACATTAACAATTTCTTCCGTGACGGAATATCGGAAATGCCGGAGAGTCTGGAGCTTAAATTTTCCAATTACCCGGCAAGCATGGAAAAGTTGTGTGAGCTTTTAGCCACAACAGAAGGCAGAGAGCTGATTAAGGATGAGCTTGAAAAGGCAAAGGCACAGCTTGACAGCGGAGAAAAGCAGATTAAATGGCGGTATGTGAAAAGACCGGATTATTTATTAGAACAGCTTGCGGATTTAGGTGTGGAAAAGAAAGAATTTCCAGCACTTGATACGGTAGAGGTAAGGAATGAGGACTTTATCACACAGGACGAGATTGATTACAGGCTGGCAGGAGGAAGCGGTTTTGAACATGGAAAATTCCGTATCTATGAGTATTTCATGGAAGGGCATGACAAGAAAGATAACATTGCTTTTCTGAAAAATGAATATGGTACGGGCGGCAGCTCCCACGCACTTCCGGGAAGTGACAGAGCGCACGAGGATCACGATGCCAAAGGTATCCGTCTGGAGAAAGGTAACTATGGCAGTCCTTACGCAAAGGTGCTTTTAAACTGGAATGTAGTAGAGAAACGTATCCGGGAGCTTGTGCAGGCAGATAAATACCTTTCGCCGGAGGGAAAGGAAGCCTATGCACAGTATAAACAGGAACAGGCAGAGAAAGCCATGCAAAAAGAACAGGCGAAGTTGGAGGGTGGTGTAACCAATCAGGAATTAGATAGAGAAACAGGAACTGTTGCTGAAGGAGAACCAAAAGCACCGGAAACCGGAAAAACAGACATAGAGCAGTTAAATAAAAGGCTGTCTGAAATGTCGGCTGTGGTTAAAATCTGCGGAGCATTAGACCGGAAAGATGTGGTTGGCTGGAACGAGAAAACACAGGCAGTCACGATTGCTGACGATGAGCGAGCTTTGGAGGGAAAAGAGGTCTATGATTTCCTTTTTGCAGAAGCGGCAGACTATGTAATGATGCAGACAATCAGCGGCGAAACAGAAAAAGCTCTGGAGATGGACGGTCTGTTAAAGGATGCCGGACAGTATGCGGCACATTATGAGGGCGAGCCTGCCATAGAGCAGACAGAAGAACCGCCTTTGACTGCGGATGATGTTCAAAACCTTGTATTGATAGACCGGGAATATATCAGAGGTACACGAACAACAGTCTATGATTTTGAGTGTGATATTCGTGGGGAACATGATAAGCTGCAATATACGCTTGGATACCATGATGACGGAGAAGGCTTTACCATTCATACGGAGAAGGATGATATTTGGGAACGTATGCCGGAGCCTGAACTGGCACGATTGGAGGGCATTCTTGTCAGGGAAGCATTATATTTTAAGTACCATGATAAAATAGCCGGGGCAAAGAGCCTTGAGGACATGGAGGAGATTCGCTTCAGCATTATGGAAGAAGAATCTCCTTATTTTTCTGCTGTTTCCCAAAGAATATGGGGTGAATATGAACAGAAAAATGAAGAATTGTCCAATCCTATGCAAGAAAGTGAAGTGATTGCCGAACCAGAGCCGCAGAATGAAGCAGAAGCGCCAAAGGAACAGCCACAGATTGACAAATCGGGTGCAGTCAACTTCCACATTGCTCCGGAAACAGAGAAAAGTGACGGGAAAGGCTTTGCGGCAAAAGAAAAATTCCGTCAGAATGTGGAAGCAATCAGAACGCTTGAAAAGATTGAGGGCGAAAACCGTATTGCCACGCCAGAAGAACAGGAGATTTTAGCAAAATATGTGGGCTGGGGTGGTCTTGCTGATGCCTTTGATGAAACCAAAACGAATTGGGCAAGTGAATATCAGGAATTAAAGAGCCTGTTGTCAGCCGAGGAATACGATTCAGCAAGGGAAAGTACCTTAAATGCCCACTATACAAGCCCTGTGATCATCAAGGCTATTTATGATGCGATGGAACGAATGGGCTTTTCCAAAGGTAACATCTTGGAGCCGGCAATGGGTATCGGTAACTTTTTCGGTATGTTGCCGGAAAAAATGCAGGAGAGCAGGCTTTATGGTGTGGAGCTTGATGGAATTACCGGAAGAATTGCAAGGCAGCTATACCCGAATGCCGATGTGAAGATCACTGGCTTTGAAAAGACGGATTATCCCAATGATTTCTTTGATGTGGCAATCGGAAACGTGCCATTCGGTCAGTACAAGGTGGCAGACAGAGCCTACGATAAGCATAACTTCCTCATACATGATTACTTTTTCGCCAAAGCCTTAGATAAGGTCAGACCGGGCGGCGTGGTGGCATTTGTCACCTCAAAGGGAACAATGGATAAGAAAAGCCCGGAAGTCAGAAAGTACCTTGCGCAGAGAGCGGAGCTTCTTGGAGCGATCAGGCTTCCCAACACAGCCTTTAAGGAAAATGCAGGGACGGAGGTTACTTCGGACATTCTTTTCTTAAAGAAGCGTGACAGGGTAATCGACATCGAGCCGGATTGGGTGCATCTTTGTGAAAATGAAGATGGCATAGCCATGAACCAGTATTTTGCAGACCACCCGGAAATGATCATGGGAAAAATGGAAATGGTCAGCGGGCAGTTTGGCATGGAAGCCACCTGTACACCGGATACCACCATTTCATTATCCAAGCAGCTTGAAAAGGCTATATCCCATATCGAGGGCAGCATTGACGAGGTAGAGTTCGATGAGCTTGATGATGAGCTGGCAAGAGAAGCAATCCCCGCCGATCCAGGCGTGAAGAATTACAGTTACACTATCGTGGACGAGAGGGTGTATTACCGGGAAAATTCCATTATGAAGCCTGTGGACGTATCAGAAACGATGGAGCAGCGCATGAAAGGCATGGTGCAGATTCGTGACTGTACACAGGAGCTGATTGACTATCAGTTGAACGAATATCCGGAAGATATGATTAAGAGCAAGCAGGCAGAGCTTAATGAGCTGTATGATGCGTTTTCCAAGAAATACGGTCTGATCAATTCACAGACCAATAAGAGAGCGTTTAATCAGGATTCAAGCTATTGTCTGCTTTGTTCATTGGAGAAATTAGACGATGAGGGCAACTTCAAAGGCAAGGCTGATATGTTTTCCAAGCGAACCATTAAAAAGGCAGAGGTTGTTACAAGCGTGGATACCGCAAGTGAAGCACTGGCGGTGTCATTAGGGGAAAGGGCAAGGGTAGACCTAACCTATATGTCGGAGCTTACGGGAAAAAGCGAGGAAGAAGTGGCAAAGGAGCTTGCCAGAGTGATCTTCCAGAACCCGGTCACAGAAAAGTGGGAAACCGCAGACGAGTATTTAAGCGGAAATGTCAGGGAGAAGCTGGCAACCGCAAGGGTATTTGCAGAGAACCGTCCAGAGTTTGCAATCAATGTCACAGCTCTTGAGGGCGTTCAGCCCAAGGAGCTTGATGCAAGCGAGATTGAGGTGCGTATCGGTGCCACATGGATTGAGCCTAAGTACATCGAGGATTTCATGCGGGAAACCTTTGAAACACCGGATTACCTCTTTGACCGTAACCTTGTCGGGGTGCAGTATTCCGATGTGACAGGACAGTGGAACGTAAAGGGCAAAAATGCGGATCGTGGCAATTCACTTGTCAATATGACCTACGGAACGAGCCGGGCAAATGCCTACCGTATTCTGGAGGATTCCTTAAACCTTCGTGATACCCGTATCTTTGATACGATAGAGGAAGATGGGAAGGAAAAGAGAGTTCTTAACAAAAAGGAGACCATGCTTGCCAGCCAGAAACAGGAAGCCATAAGGGAAGCCTTTAAGGACTGGGTATTTCGTGATCCGGAGCGCAGACAGACCTTGTGTGCCAAGTACAATGAGCTTTTCAATTCCACCAGACCGAGAGAGTATGACGGTTCCCACCTAAAGTTTCCGGGCATGACACCGGACATTACATTAAGACCGCATCAGCTTAATGCGGTGGCACACCAGCTTTACGGCGATAATACCCTGCTTGCCCATTGTGTGGGTGCGGGTAAGACCTTTGAAATGATTGCTGCAGCAATGGAGAGCAAGCGGTTAGGGCTTTGCCAAAAGAGCTTATTTGTTGTACCGAACCATTTAACAGAGCAGTGGGCGAGTGATTTCCTGCGCCTGTATCCGGGTGCAAATATTTTAGCTGCTACAAAGAAAGATTTTGAGCCTGCCAACCGTAAAAAGTTCTGTTCCCGTATTGCAACGGGAGATTATGATGCGGTCATCATCGGGCATACGCAGTTTGAAAAGATACCGCTTTCAATGGAAAGACAGGCTGCCATGATTGAGCGGCAGATAACGGAAATAGAAATGGCAATCGAAGCGGTCAAGGCGGAAAAGGGAGAGCGTTACACCATTAAGCAGATGGAAAAAACAAAAAAATCATTAGACGCAAGGCTGAGCCGATTGAACGATACTTCCCGCAAGGACAATGTAGTAACCTTTGAACAGCTTGGTGTTGACAGGCTGTTCGTAGATGAGAGCCACAATTATAAGAACCTTTTCTTATACACCAAGATGCGGAACGTGGCGGGCATTGCACAGACAGAAGCACAGAAGTCCTCGGATATGTTTGCAAAGTGTCAGTACATGGACGAGCTGACAGGCGGCAAGGGCATTACCTTTGCCACAGGTACACCGATTTCCAACAGTATGACGGAGCTTTATACGAATATGCGCTATCTGCAATACAGTACGCTCCAGAAACTTGGTCTTGGCAATTTCGACAGTTGGGCGGCTACTTTCGGAGAAACGCAGACAGCCATAGAGCTTGCACCGGAGGGAACCGGATACCGGGCAAAGACAAGGTTTGCCAAGTTCTTCAATCTGCCCGAGCTGATTTCACTTTTCAAGGAAAGTGCAGATATTCAGACACCGGATATGCTAAAACTGCCTGTACCGGAAGCAGAGTATGAAAATGTGGTGTTAAAGCCGAGTGAGTATCAGAAAGAAATGGTACAGTCCCTTGCGGATCGTGCGGAGGCTGTTCGTGATAGGAAGGTAGAGCCACACGTTGACAATATGCTCAAAATCGTGCGCTGCTAAGCGCAAAAGTATATCTCCCCCGCAGGGGGACATTATTAAAAGTAAATAATGGGAACAACCAACCTACCTGGAGAGGAAACTCAAAGGGGACAATCGCATGTTGGTAAAGCGGATAAGGAGTTAATCGCAATACTTCGATGCACCGCAAGTTCCGTATCCTATGGTTAAAGCTATACTGCCTGAACCTTAGTTCCGACTTGGTGCAAAGCATCGCCCATCGGAAAGCGATTGATACCGATGTCATTGTATGCTCGTTGTTGTTGATTTTGGACGAGTAACTTTTTGCAATGAAAGAGCGCACAGTGAGTGCGAATAAAGGGACGAACAAGGAACCTAAGGGATACTCGATACGTATACTTTTGACGAATAGCAGGATTGCCTAAAGGGGGAGACCCCCATGGTAACGGAGTCACCATAGTAGTCCGAGCAAGGGAAAGCCTTGTACATGGCGAAGGGTGACAGGTAATTTCGATTAGTTAGAAAGGAGTAGGTGCGTGAGATGCGTACAGCCAAAACTGTTTTAACGGTCATTCAAGAACGTGGAAAACAAAAGAAACCTATTGAAAGAGTTTACAAGCTCTTATTTAACCGTGAATTATATCTGAATGCCTATGCTAAGTTATACCCGAATAACGGAGCAATGACAAAGGGTGTTACAGATGAAACGGTAGATGGAATGTCCATTCAGAAAATAGACAGAATGATTGAAATACTCCGTGAGGAGAAATATCAATGGAAACCAGCAAGACGGGAATATATCAAAAAGAAAAATGGTAAGAAGCGTCCGCTGGGGATTCCTGTATGGGGAGATAAAGTATTGCAGGAAGTAATGCGTCAGATTTTAGAAGCGTATTATGAGCCACAGTTTAGTGAACATTCCCATGGTTTTCGTCCAAACAGAGGATGTCATACAGCACTACAAGAAATACAGGTATGGAAAGGAACTCGCTGGTTTATTGAGGGAGACATTTCTCAATACTTTGATACAATCGACCATAAAATTTTACTGGAAATACTTGCAAGAAATATTCATGATGGAAGATTTATCCGTCTGGTATCGAATATGTTAGAAGCTGGATACTTGGAAGAATGGAAATTCAATCAGACAATCAGCGGTGTGCCTCAGGGCGGAGTTATCAGTCCGATACTGGCTAATATTTATCTCAACGAATTTGATAATTGGATTGAAGAAGTCTTAATCACAAAATACACAAAAGGAAAAAGGCAGAAATCTAATCCAGAATATAACAAGTTGACCGCTGAAATCCAAAAACTCAG
>ULWC01045538.1_pt1 | contig 10742 bp, 8 predicted proteins | sample 1959931 | NCBI WGS metagenome assembly ULWC01 (sample SAMEA4835801, study PRJEB28245) | human gut metagenome | biome: gut microbiome; material: fecal sample | place: Denmark | collected 2008
GATTTGTATCGCCACAGGCCGCTCGGCGGCGTTGGTGTGGAGTTTGCGGGTGGTGCTGTTGATGTTGCGCACAAGAGCGTCGGCCGACACGAATTCCGTGTAGACCATATCAGCTCCCTGCTCTTTGCAGATGAGACGGAACGACGGATCAGTCACGTCTTCCATCGGTGCCAGCAGCACCGGGCGCTCTCCCAAGTCAATTGTTCCTATCTTCATTCGCTTCTTTCGTTTTGTGTGCGCAAGTTACGCATTTTATCTGTCTTTCCAACATTGCCGGAAATTGAAATGTTCATTCTTAATGTCCTATTTTCTGTCTGTTTTGTCGGTTGCGCGCAGACGGGCAAGCATTTCTGCAGCCGTCAGCAGGCTGACGGGATGCCGCCACCCGGGCGACAACTCGCAGAGCGGTGCCAGCACAAACTCGCGTTTGTCCATCCGTGGATGAGGCAAGACGACAGCAGCGGTGTCGACAACCTCATCGCCGGCATACACGATGTCGATGTCGAGCAGACGGTCGGCATAGCTGCCGTCGGCATTGCGGTGGCTGGAGCTTCCCGCCTCGCGCTCGATGCGCTGGAAGATGTCGAGCAGACGCCCGACGGGCAAGTCGCTCTCAAACTCGACAGCGATATTGAAAAAGGGGTTATCAGACTGATAACCCCATGCTTCAGATTCGTATATGCTTGAGACTCGCGGGGTGCTGCCAACGCTGCGGGCTATCTCGCCAACGGCGCGGCGCAAGTTTGCCTCGCGGTCGCCGAGATTAGTTCCGATGTTGACACTCACTGTCCGCATTGCCTGCGTTTACAGCGTTTTTGAAACCTCTACTTCTTCGTAGGCTTCAATCATGTCGCCTTCCTTCACGTCGTTGTAGTTGGCGATGTTTAGACCGCAGTCGTAGCCCGACGACACTTCCTTGACATCGTCCTTGAAACGCTTCAGAGAGCCGAGCTCGCCCGTGTAGATGACAATGCCGTCGCGGATAAGGCGCACTTTGCTCGTGCGTTTCACCTTGCCCTCGCGCACCATACAGCCTGCAATCGTGCCGACCTTCGATATCTTGTAGGTTTGAAGCACTTCTGCCGTACCGGTAACCTCTTCTTTGAGCTCCGGCGAGAGCATTCCTGCCATTGCGTCTTTAACCTCCTCGATTGCATCGTAGATGATTGAGTAGAGACGGATGTCGACGCCATCGTTCTCCGCCAGACGGCGGGCAGCTACCGACGGACGCACCTGGAAGCCGATAATAACGGCGTCGGATGCGGCGGCAAGCGTAACGTCGCTCTCCGAAATCGCACCCACGGCCTTGTGAATTACGTTGACCTGAACCTCCGGTGTCGACAGCTTGATAAGCGAGTCGCTCAACGCCTCGATTGAGCCGTCAACGTCACCTTTGACGATAAGGTTCAACTCGTGGAACTCGCCCAACGCACGGCGGCGGGCAATGTCGTCGAGGCCAGGCATACGGCGGGTGCGCTCCTTGACCTCGCGCTGCAACTGCTCGCGGCGCGTGGCTATCTCGCGTGCCTCACGGTCGGTGTCCAGAATGTTGAACGTGTCGCCGGCGGTCGGCGCACCGTTCAGACCGAGCACCAATGCCGGTGCCGCAGGACCTGCCTCCGTGATGCGCTGGTTGCGCTCGTTGAACATGGCGCGGATCTTGCCATAGCTTGTCCCTGCCACCATGATGTCGCCCACACGCAGCGTTCCGTTGCTCACAAGCACGGTTGCCACATAGCCGCGACCCTTGTCGAGCGACGACTCGATAATCGAGCCTGTTGCCTTTCGGTTGGGGTTGGCTTTAAGGTCGAGCATCTCTGCCTCGAGAAGCACCTTGTCGAGCAGTTCTTTAACGCCGATACCCTTCTTGGCTGAGATTTCCTGCGACTGATATTTTCCACCCCAGTCTTCCACGAGGTAGTTCATATTGGCGAGCTCCTCCTTGATTTTGTCCGGGTTGGCGGCAGGCTTGTCTATCTTGTTGATTGCAAACACGATTGGCACACCGGCTGCCGAGGCGTGGTTGATTGCCTCGATGGTCTGCGGCATCACGTTGTCGTCGGCGGCAACGATGATGATGGCGATATCCGTCACCTTGGCTCCGCGGGCACGCATTGCCGTAAATGCCTCGTGGCCCGGGGTATCGAGGAACGTGATGCGGCGGCCGTCCTCAAGCTTCACGTTGTAGGCTCCGATATGCTGCGTGATGCCACCAGCCTCGCCGGCGATAACGTTGGCGTTGCGGATGTAGTCGAGCAGCGATGTCTTACCGTGGTCTACGTGTCCCATCACGGTCACAATCGGCGGACGCGGCAGCAAATCTTCCTCGGAGTCGGCCTCCTCGTTGATTGCCTCCGACCCTTCCGCACTGATATATTCTGTCTTGAAACCGAATTCTTCTGCCACAAGGTTGATGGTCTCAGCATCGAGTCGCTGGTTGATGGAAACCATCACGCCGATATTCATACATGTGGCGATAACCTTGTTCACCGGCACATCCATCATCAGTGCCAAGTCGTTGGCTGTCACGAATTCTGTGATGCGCAGCGTCTTGCTTTCCTTTGCCTCCAATGCGGCTTCCTCGCGCTCGCGCTCTTCAAAAGCCTCGCGCTTCTCTTTTCTCCATTTAGCACTCTTCTTCTGAGGCTTGTTGGTGAGGCGCGCAAGTGTTTCCTTAACCTGCTTCTGCACGTCTTCTTCGCTGACCTCTGCCTTTATGTGGCGCTTGGTCTTGTTGTTCGGACGGTCAGCGTTCTTGTTCTTGTTGCGGCGGCTGTCGTTGTTGCCTCCACCTTGCTTCTGTCCGCCGGCTTGCTGTCCGCCCGGATGCTCAATGTCGACTTTCTCCTTGCCGATGCGTTTGCGCTTGCGCTTCTCGCTGTCGGCGTTTGCGCCTCCGTTGGCTTGTTTTTCCTTGGCGATGCGCTCTTTACGCTTTTCCTCCTTCGACTTCTTCTTCGGACGGGTCGACTGGTTGATGGCGTCAAGGTCGATTTTGCCGAGAATCTTAGGAGCGGCGATTGTTGCCACGACAGTCTTGATTTCGTTGGATTCCGAAACCTCAGGCGCTGCGGCTTTCGGCGCGCTCTGTGGCTGTGGCGCCGGCTGCGGAGCTGGCTTTGCCTCCTCTTTCACCTCCGCCTTCTTGACCTCATCCTTTACCTCTTTCTTTACCTCTGGTTTAGGTTCCGGCTTCGGCGCAGGTTTCGGTGCGGGTGCGGGCGCAGGTGCTGGCTTGGGCTCTGGCTTCTTCTCTTCAACGACAGGGTTGTTGTGCTTGTCGAGTTCGATTTTGCCGAGAATCTTCGGCTTCTGCACGGTTTCCACAACAGTCTTTATCTGCTCCGGCTTTTTAGGCTCTTGCGATGCCTTGTTTTTCACTTTGTCCTTCTGACGCTCCGAGGCATAGCGCTCCGACTTCGACTTCAAGTCTTTGTCGTTTTTAAACGCGCGCACCAGCATTTCGTGCTGCTCGTCGGAGATGCGAAGGTTCAGGTTGCCGGGATCGCCGACCTCCTGATTGTGTTTCTGCAGAAATTCCACCAGCGTAGGAATCCCCACATTCAAATCGTTTGCTACTTTGCTTATCTTTATTGGCATATTGCTTGTTAAGTTTCCTGTTGTTAATCCTCAAATTCCGCTTTCAATATATCGAGCACTTGGTCGACGGTGCTTTCCTCAAGGTCGGCTTTGTCGATTATCTGCTCGCGTGGCATGTTGAGGACGGCTTTTGCCGTGGTGCAGCCGATGCCTTTGAGGGCGTCGATAACCCAGCTGTCGATTTCGTCGCTGAATTCATCAAGATAAATGTCGTCGCTGTCCTCTGTGAAGCGGTAAACGTCGATCTGATAGCCGGTCAGCATTGTGGCAAGCTTGATGTTCAAACCGCCTTTTCCGATGGCAAGCGATACCTCTTCCGGAAGCAGCATCACCTCGGCGCACTTCTCTTCCTCGTTGATGCGGATTGACGACACCTTGGCGGGGCTGAGGGCGCGGCGGATGTAGAGTTCGGGATTCGTTGTGTAGTTGATCACGTCGATGTTCTCGTTGCGCAACTCGCGCACAATGCCGTGGATACGAGAGCCTTTCACGCCGACGCATGCGCCGACCGGGTCGATGCGGTCGTCATACGACTCTACGGCTATCTTGGCGCGCTCGCCAGGGATGCGGGCGATGCCTTTAAGCAGGATGAGTCCGTCGTGAATCTCCGGCACCTCAATTTCAAACAGACGGCGGAGGAATTCAGGGCTTGTGCGCGAAATTATCACCTTCGGGTTGTTGTTGGCGTTCTGCACTTCCTTGATGACGGCGCGGATGGTTTCGCCCTTGCGGTAACGGTCGCTCGGAATCTGCTCTTCCTTCGGGAGGATGAGCTCGTTGTGCTCCTCGTCAAGAACAAGCACTTCGCGTTTCCAGATTTGGTAGACCTCGCCTACTACAATCTCGCCTTCCATTGCCTTGAACTTGGTATAGATGGCGTCTTTCTGAAGATCGAGTATCTTGGATGCGAGCGTCTGACGGAGTGTCAGGATGGCGCGGCGGCCGAATTTCTCAAACACGATTTCTTTCGTAACGTCCTCGCCGATCTCGCATTCCGGGTCAATCTCGCGGGCGTCGGTAAGACCGATCTGCATGCTCGGATTCTCTACAGCGCCGTCGGCCACTACTGTGAGATTTTGATAAATCTCGCAGTCGCCCTTGTCTGGGTTCATGATTACGACGAAATTCTCGTCCGATCCAAACATCTTTGCCAGCACGTTGCGGAACGATTCCTCCAACACGCTGATCATTGTGGTCTTGTCGATATTCTTCAGCTCTTTAAACTCCGAAAAGCTGTCTACCATGCTTATGGTTTCCTCTTTCTTTGCCATAATGTCTTAAAACTGGATTACGTATTTTGTATATTTTATTTCGTTATAACCGAAGCGGAGGTCTTCCTCCTGCTCCACCGGACGCTTGGCGCCTTCGGGTTTCACATTCTTGACCACCGTAAGCACGAAGCCGTCGGCGTCGGCACTCTTGAGGATGCCTTTGAGCTTGCGACCGTCGGCAGTAAGCACTTCAACCTCGTTGCCTTCGTTCTTGTGATACTGGCGCTCTACGCGCAGTGGCGATGTCAGTCCGGCTGAGCCGATTTCAAGTTCATAATCTTCCTCGTCGCGGTCAAACTCGCTCTCAACAAGTCGGTTAAGGCGGATACACTCATCTATGTCCACACTTGTGTCGCTGTCGATTTCCACCACGATGTTGTTGTCCTTGCTGATTCTGACGTCGACGAGAAAAAGGTCGGTGCCTTCCATTCCTCGCTCCAAGACTGCTGTCAGCGCGCTTTTGTCAATCATTCTTCAATTGTTGATGTATTAATAAAACAATGGAGAAGACTTCCGCCCCCTCCATTTCCGTCTGCAAATATACTTATTAATAGACAAATGCACAAACATTTGGTTTCAACGGCTCAAAAACTGTCTTATAATTAGCGATATTTAACACTGCCAAGCAAATTATACGTTTTTTAGCATCCTCAACGCGCTTTTTTTGACGTTCGCCTGGGATGTCTGTTCCGTTACCGCGGCAGTTGCCGCTCATTCTGTGGGTTAAATAAGTTAAAAACTTGTTCCCGATGCTTGTTTCTCAAAGAAAATTCATATCTTTACGCAGTTTAGTAATAACCTAACCGAAAAAGGACAAAGAAAAATACAGAATACACATCATTTATTAACTTAAAATCTTTTTTATGAGAAAGTCTTTTAAACACATTCTGTTGGCTGGCTTGACCATTGCATCGACAGCCATGGCTATGAATGCACAGACTTTGACGCAAGACTGGAAGGTGACCGAGGGTCTGCCTACAGCCGGCAATGCCCGTTGGGGCATTGGTTTCGACGGGAAAGTCTACACCAACGACAAAAGCGTGCCTCAAATCATCGCTATTAATGCCGAGGGGCAAACCACTGTAGCAACGAGCGCTGCAGGTACAGCAATCACTGTCGATGGAGCTGGAAACTTCATCGTAAACGATGGTTTTCCTAACGCCGCTTCTTCAACAACGTTCAAGATTCTCCCTGCTGGAACAACGGAGATGATTGATTTGACAGTCACTCTTCCTGAAGGCGTGACAGCCGGTCGTCTGGACTTTTTGGGTCGCGCTGTCGGCAATGTTATGTCGGAAACAGGCGGTGCTTTCTACATCACTCCTGCCAAATCAGGAAAAATTGCAAAAATCTTTGTTGCAAAGGGTGTTCAGGTCGCTGAAAAGTCAAAAGCTATCGTTGCTGGCATCGCATGCGCTTCCGACGGACATGTTCAACCTGCCGACAACAATCCTGAAACCGACAACATCTTTGTGCGTCCGGCACGCACGCAAGCTTTCTTTGACGGCTTGACAAAGGTCGGAACGGCAAACACTACCGCTGGTGGCGACGCTGTCACTCTCGACGGAACTTTGTTCACATTCGAGCCTTGCGGAACAAACTACGTTGACGGCTTCCAGGTTGTGAACCGCACAACAAACGAGGTGGTTGCAACTCACGAAAACGAATTCTCGAAATCTGCCGCCGCTCCTAACCAGAACGCGATTTCTGTAGAGAAGGTAGACGAATACACTGCTGCAATCTACCAATACGTTCCTGGTCAGATAGCTGCAAAGTACACATTCTCTATTCCTAAGCCGCTTCCTGCTCTTGAGGCCCGCAACGCTTACGCTTACGACATCAAGGTGGAACCTGCCGCTGAAAACTACACTGTTTCTTATCGTCTGAACGCTCCTGCTGAATCTGTAAAGGTTCAGATGTTTGTCGACGGCGAAATGACAAAGGAATACGAAGGTACTACTGTCGCTACCTACGGAGACTATGAAATGACGACCCTCAAAAACCTCAACTCTGTTGAAGTCCCGGGTGCCGACGTTCCTAAAGACGCGTTGGTGCAATTCAAGGTTGCCGTTACAAGTGCCACTGTTGCCGAGCCTACTGTAAGCACTAAGAAATACAGCTTCTACCACCCGTCAAGCGTGGACGTAGACAACAACACCGACAGCCCTAACTTCGGACGAATCCTTGTTGCCGAGGCTATGGCGGCGAAACCTACCGGCTACCACTCTTCTGGCGAAAACAATGGTCTGTATGCGTTCGACCCGACTATGAACCCTATCAAAAACGCTGAAGGCAAATATGCTTTCAAGGGCGGTCAGACTTTCCAGACTACATTCCCTAACGGAAAAACTTCCTACGATCCTCGAAAAGTGCGTATCGCTGCCGACGGACGTATCTTCCTGAGCGGTCAGAACTCTAACGGCATCGCGCTCTGGCAGGTTGACCCAACCGACCTCAACGCTGCGTTCAAGCCGGTGATCAAGGGCACTGCAAACCCTGACACTTACGAAATCACAAACGAGGCTGGCGAATTTATCGCTGCGCCTAACGTAAGTATGGACCTCGCGGGCTTTGGCTCTGGTCTCAAGATTCTGATGCTTTCTACAAACGCAAGCGGCACCAGCTTCTCTTACTCTGGCTACCGCACCGACGAGTACTACATCGGCAAAGCCACTACTTGGGACGCCGCTCCGACACAGGCTATCGACGCTTTGACTGGTAAATACACCACCACTCACACCAACTCTACTGCTATCTACGACAACGAGGGCGGTATATGGTATGCCAACTCTCGCTCTAAAGCTACGGAAGCGGAACCTACTTTGGTCCACATCAATGCTGAAGGCGTAGAGGACTACAAGGTTGACTCTAACGACAAGGGCGGCTTCTACGGCGGTGGCGGTATCCGCTTCAACGCCGACTTCTCTCTCCTCGCTATCGGTACTTCTGACAAGACTCTCACTGTATTCGAGGTTTCTAAGGACGACAATGGCGCTCCTGTTTTGACTGAGAAATACAAATTTGCTACGACTATCGGACGCAACCTCAACGACATCGCTTGGGACTGCGCAAACAACCTCTACATTGTCAGCAACAGCGGTGAGTTGTTCAAGTCGGTTGCACTTCCTCGCGAAAGCGGTGAAGTGGTTGTTGCCGCTCCAAGCAGCTACGACATCAACATCTCAAGCGACGAGTATCCTGCTTCTGTCTACGTAATCGGACAGGAAACTGGATGGGATCCTGAGAATGGCGTGAAATTGACTAAGGGTGAGAACGGTGTCTACACTGGCACTGTGACTGGTCCTTGCAACTTCGGTATCACTACAGTGCTTAGCGCTGACTGGGATGTTGTCAACGCCAACCGCTACGGTTTTGAGGTCGACAACACTGCCGTTACTCTCAACACGGCTATGCCTCTCGTGAAGGCTGCCGGCGCTATCCGCGTGGCTGAGGAAGGCGTATTCGAACTCACTGTCGACCTTAAGAACATGACTGTCCTCGTTGCTGGCGAAGCTCCGGTGGTTTATCCTGAGAAGCTTTACCTCCTTGGCACTGTTGAGCCTAACGCCTGGGATCCTGCCGACGAGACTCACGTTGCCAACCCGATATCTGAGGGCATCTATCAGATTGATAACGTCTCGATTCTCGCTGCCGATGAAAACGACTATGGCTACTTCGCATTCACTTCGACTCCTGGCACTTGGGACGATGTCAACGCTCATCGCTACGGTCCGGCTGTAAAGGATACTGAGCTTGCCGACAAGACTATGTCTGCTATCGGCTTGAACGGCGACACTTCTTACAAGATCAAGAGCGGTGCATACAGCATCACTGTCGACCTCGGTCTCAACACTATCTATGCTGTCCGTCTGGGCGACAACGTTAACGACGCTGCCGTTGAAGCGGCTAAGGTTGTTGCTGGTATCGGCGAAATCCGCATCATCGGTGAGGCTAACGCTGTTTCTATCTTCAACGCTGCCGGACAGGCTGTCGCTGTAAACAGCAAGGACGCTCAGTTCTTCGTTGCAAGCGGCATCTACGTAGTTGTTGTCGATGGCAAGACTACTAAGGTTCTCGTGAAATAACATTTCACTTCAATAAATCTAAAAAGGCGAGTCTCTTTCGGGACTCGCCTTTCTTTTTCGCCGCCCTCGCCGGGACGACTTGAAAAGACACTTCGTTAATTCTTTCATCCGGCGCACTGCGCCATAGCGTCGGCTCGCTTCTTGCGCGTGCAAAACCGCTCGCACTGCAGGCAGATGTCGTAGCCAAGCAGTGCTCCGAGGATGAAATCCTCCTCGGGCGACAACTGATGGAGCGGGCGCACGATAAACTGCCTTACCGCCGCAATGCATTCCGGCTTGCCGAAATACAGATTGACGTTGTTCTCGTTGGCCGACTGCTCGAAGTGGCAGATGCCTTGATCGTCGAGTCGCGCCACGGCTGCCGCCAGATAGCGACGGTTCAGCGTGCATAGCACCATGTTGCGCACGCCTTTCTTATATTCGTACACATAATTGAGAAACACCTGAAGCTCGCTCGACAGCATCGTGTTGGCTATTTCCATCATTGTCGTTGGTCGTTTTTTATTTTGTCATTGACGTTTGTTTCTGTCTCTCGGTTATTCCACGCCCTCGTTCTTCAGCTGTGCGACCCAGGCGTCGATGCGTCCGTCGGTCTTGTCGTCTTCGTTGACTTCGTCGAGTGCCAGACCGACAAACTTGCCGCCGCTCTCTGCCGCCGAGTCATCGTAGGTATAGCCAGAGGCATCGACCTGACCGACAAACGTGCAGCCGGTGGCTGCCAGACCGTCGTGGATTTCGCCCATGGCGCTGCAAAACGTGTCGCTGAACGACGAGGAGTCGCCGCAGCCGAACAATGCTACTTTCTTGCCTGTCAAGTCCTGACCCTTCAGCTGGTCGAGAAAGTCGTACCAGTCGTCTTGTAGCTCGCCGGCGCCCCATGTGGAGGTGCCGAGCAGCAACGCGTCGTAGCCCGCGACATCGGCGGCTGTGGCCGACCCTACATTGTGCACGTCGGCGGAGGCTACGCCGAGTTTCTTCGCTATTCGCTCTGCAACAGCCTCGGTAACGCCTGTTGTTGAGCCATAAAAAATACCAATTTTCATCTTCGTGTAGTTTAATTGTTCATTGTTGTTTTTCTGGTCGTAAAATTACGTCGGCGCATTGCCTTCCGCAATACCTAAATCAGCGTAATTTGACCGCTGCGGCATACCTATCATTTTGTGAAAATTTGATAACGAGGCAGTCTGTCAACGCTTTACAGCCAACAATCGACCCTGTCGGAGAGCGTGGCGGCAAGGCGCAAACCGGATAGCGTCCGGGCGGCGTTGTCGCGGAATTGCATGGCAAGACTCTCGCGGGCGGCATAGCAGCTGGCAAGCACCGACTGTGCGACGTAGCGCTCTGCATAGCGGCGCAGGCTCTGGGCGGTGCCGACGCCGTCAACGGTCAGCGACAGCGTGTAGGTGGTGTCGCTGTCGGAGGGAATCGAAAACGATTGGCTGTCTACGATGCTCGCAAGTTCGCCGGCAAGACATAGCCAGGCGTTGAGGCAATAAACGCCGAGCAATCGGCGGTTGTCGGACGAGATTACTGCCGGACGGCTGTCGCGGCCGCTCATCAAGGCGAGGCACGCACTCTCGGCATAAACTGTTTTAAGCACTTGCTCAATGTCGATTGAAATTGTGATTTTTCGTGTGTTGTTCATTGTCTTTTTTTAATTGTAAAGGTTATCAAGATTAGTGTTGTTGCAGCCGCAAGCAATGCGGCAAGCGAAAGTCGGTAGCGCGTAGGCAGCCGGCGCGTCGATATGGTCTGCTCTGTCGTCCCGATGCTCACGCCTGTGGCT